>Ga0209211_10009292_pt1 | contig 13150 bp, 15 predicted proteins | sample RifGroA2_FD_183992 | JGI IMG/M metagenome (GOLD analysis project Ga0209211, IMG submission 183992) | Groundwater microbial communities from Rifle, Colorado, USA - Groundwater A2 (SPAdes) (version 2) | ecosystem: Environmental > Aquatic > Deep subsurface > Groundwater | place: Rifle, Colorado...
AGAAAGAAAGGAGTTGTGTTGGATGATAGTTGTTGGACATCGGATCTCGGCACATTGGTAATTTAAACGAGCCATCAATTTAGCGGGGTTTGATTTCCAACATGAGTGACTTACGATGTCACTCATAATTGAATTCAATCTGACGAGGTCGGGTTTCCAACAACAGGAACATCGCTCAACCCCCTTCCTCTTTGCAAAGACAAATAGCTCTGATGGCAACCGATAATCATCGGGCGGAAGCCCGACCTCTATGAAAAATATCAATCAAAATAATTTTTTCTTTTTAGCCATCGGCGGATTGATTTTTTTTGGTTTGCTGATACTTTCTTCCGCTTCCGCCGTGCATTCTTCCCAGAGATGGGGCGACGATTATTATTTTTTGAAGCAACAGGTGTTCAATGGCCTGATTCCGGGCCTGATTTTATTTTTTGCCGCCGGATATTTTCCTTACCGCAAGCTCAAAAAATTCGCCTTATCCCTGATGTTTGTCTCGGTATTTTTGCTCGCTTTGCTTTTCGTACCGGGGCTCGGCCTTTTTATCAAGGGCGCGACGCGCTGGCTTGATCTTGGGATAATCTCTTTCCAGCCGTCCGAGGTTTTAAAACTGGCCGTTATCGTTTATCTCGCCGCGCTTTTTGAGTCGCACAGAAGAAACTCATCCGATGAGACCAAAGGAAAGTTTCTGCCTTTTGCCGTTATCAGCGCGGTGATTACGGCACTTTTGATTTCACAGCCCGATCTGGGGACGCTGGGAGTGGTGCTGGGTATCGCTTTTATGATGTATTTCGCCGCCGGAGCGAAGGTGGCGCATATATTGGCCGCGGCGCTTTTTGGGCTCGCGGGGCTCGCGGCTTTTGTCGTGATATCCGGCCACGGGCTTGATAGAATTGAAGTGTTTCTAAACCCCCATTCCGACAAGCTCGGCTCCGGGTACCAGATAAGCCAGGCGATGGGCGTGATCGCTTCGGGCGGATATTTAGGTCAGGGATTCGGCGCTTTTCAAGCAAAGACCGGATTGCGTCTGCCCGAGCCGATGGGCGATTCCATATTCGCCATTGTCGCGCAGGAGCTGGGGTTTGCCGGAGTATTGGCCGTCATCGCTCTTTTGGTCGCTTTGGGCTGGTACGGATTTAAAATAGCCAAGTCCGTTCGCGACGAGTTCGGGACGCTTTTGGTCGTCGGCGTTGTCGTCTGGATATTGAGCCAAAGCTTCATAAACATCGGCGCCATATCGGGGTTTTTGCCCTTAACCGGCATCCCTTTGCCTTTTGTCAGTTACGGGGGAACATCGCTCGTGATTTTGTTGACCGCTTGCGGGATTGTGTATAATATACAAAGAAACATATGAGAATAATTTTAACGGGTGGCGGGACCGGCGGGCATATTTTCCCGCTGATTGCCGTCGCCGGAAAACTTAAAACATTAGCGCGGGAAAGGGGAGTGGAGGACATAAATTTTCTTTATGTCGGGCCGAGATTTGACGAAATCGTTGAAGAAATATTCAAGCACGAAGGCATTGAGCATAAATATATTTTAGCGAGCAAAATCAGGCGTTACGCCACGCCTTTGCACTTGGTTGATCTGTTTAAGTTTCCGTTTTCGCTTATTCAGGCGCTTTGGATTTTATTTTGGAATATGCCCGATGCCGTGTTTTCCAAGGGCGGGTACGGCAGTTTTCCGGTGATGCTGGCGAGTTTTATTTTTATGGTCCCTTCGCGCGTGATACACGAGTCGGACAGCGTGCCCGGGCTGGCCAACCGCCTGGCCGCGCGCTTCGCCAAAAGAATCGGCGTTGCTTTCTCTGACGCCGCGCTCAAGTTTCCGGTTGAGAAAACGGCGGTGGTGGGTTTGCCGGTGCGCGACGATCTTTGCGATCAGGACCATAAAAAAGCGCGCTTGTTTTTTGACATCCAATCCGACCGGAAAGTTGTTTTGGTTACCGGCGGTTCTTTGGGCGCGAAAAGAATAAACGACGTGGTGGCGGAAGCTTTGCCGCATTTGCTCGCGAAATACGAGGTTATTCACCTGACCGGCGCGCGCAATTTTGAATACGTCAAAAACGAAACCGCGGCTTTCATCAAGTCGCCGCTCGGCTTGTATTATCACCCGTACCCGTTTCTTACCGAGGAAATGAAGTTTGCTTTCACTCTGGCCGACTTGGTGGTGGCGCGAGCTTCGGCGACAACGCTTTTTGAGATCGCCTCCTGCCGGAAGCCGAGCATACTGATTCCTCTTCCCGGCTCCGCGCAGGATCACCAGAGAAAAAACGCCTACGAATACGCCAAAACCGGCGCGACGATCGTGATGGAAGAAGAAAACGCTACGCCCAATCTTTTATATTCAACGATTGTTTCCATATTGGACGACTCCGCCGCCGCGGAAAAAATGTCGTCCAATACAGCCGTTTTTCCGGTAAAAAATTCATCGGAAATCATCGCTAAAGAAATATTGAAATTAAGAGGCGTTATATGACGGAAGCTCAAAATCAAAACATTCGCGTGCGATTTGCCCCGAGTCCCACCGGATTTTTACATTTGGGTAATATTCGCACGGCTCTTTTTAATTATTTATTCGTTAAAAAGTGCGGCGGTTCTCTTATTCTAAGGATTGAGGACACTGACGCGGAAAGGTCTAAAGTTGAATATAAGAATGATATAATTGATGAACTGATTTGGTTAGGCATTGATTGGCATGAGGGGCCGAATAAAGACGGGGCATTTGGTCCCTATCATCAAAGCGAGAGGACGGAGATTTACAAAAAATATCTAAACCGGTTGATTGAAAACGGCAATGCGTATTATTGTTTTTGTTCGCCGGATGAACTGGAAGCGCAGAAAAATTATTTGATGTCGCAGGGCTTGCCGCCGAAATATTCCGGCAAATGCGCCTCAATCAAAAAAGAAACTGCGCTGGAACGGGTAGCGAAAGGGGAGCCGCACATCATCCGGTTGAGAGTTCCGGAAAAGAAAGTGGTTTTTGACGATCTGATAAAAGGCAAAATAGAGTTTGATTCATCTTTGATGGGCGACATACCGATTGCCAAAGACATAGGCTCCCCGCTTTATAACTTCGCGGTCGTGGTGGATGATGAAGAAATGAAAATCACGCACGTGATAAGAGGGGAGGACCATATTTCCAACACGCCCAAGCAGATAATTATCCAGGAAATGCTCGGCTTCAATACGCCTATATATGCGCATTTACCCATCATTCTTGGGCCGGACAGAACTAAGCTGTCAAAAAGACACGCGTCTGTTTCCGTCATTGATTATAGAAGATTAGGTTATTTGCCGTCGGCTCTGGTCAATTTTATCGCTATGCTTGGGTGGAATCCCGGCTCCGATCGCGAGCTTTTCTCGCTCGCCGATTTGGAGAAAGAGTTTGACATAAAAAAGGTGAATGCGTCCGGCGCGGTGTTTAATATTCAGAAATTGAATTGGTTCAATGTTCAATATATCAAGCAGATGCCGGACGATGAGCTGGCGCGGATATGCTTGCCTTATCTGAAAGAAGCCGGCCTCGCGGACGAGAAAACGGATATGAAATGGATTAAGAAAATCATTGCGCTGGAAAAAGAACGGATCAAAAAACTTTCCGATATTGCGCCATTGGTGGATTTTTTCTTCGCCTTGCCAGACTATCCGGCGGAGCTTTTGGTGTGGGAGAAAAGCGATAAATCAAGGATACTGGCCAGCCTGAAAGAGTCGCGAAAAGAATTAAGCGATCTGCCCGTCGACCGGTTTACCGCGCCTAATATCAAAAATATTTTTTCTAAAATTGCCGCGCAATTCAGCATCGGGGAAGTCTATTGGCCGGTGCGAGTGGCGCTTTCGAGCAAAGCCGCTTCACTCGGCCCATTGGAAATCGCCGACGCTCTTGGCAAAGGAGAAACGATGGAACGCGTGGTGAGAGCAATCAAGAAGCTTGAATCATGAATAACGAATTATGAATTATGAATTACGAATCAAAACGCGGTTTATTATTTTATTGATTTTTATTTCGGTAATAGCTGGGGGAATCGCGTTCGTTTCATTTTCAAATGCCAGCGTGATTGACGATCTGCGCGCTCAAATAAAAGAAAGAGAGCAGGAGATAAAGGAACTGGAGGCGAAGTCGGCCCAATACAAAGAAAACTTGCAGGCGACGAAAAAACAAAGCAACACCCTCGGGTATCAAATAAATCAAATAGAAGACTCTATTTCCGATCTGAATATCCAGATTAAAAAAACGCAGACCAAGATCATAGAAGCTGGCATTCGCATAGAAGAGCTCAAAAATCAAATTAGTTCAAAGGAAGCCGATATGGACGACCGCAAAGAAAAGCTCGGCTCGGCCATCCGGCTCATTTATCAATTCAATTCCGGCGATCTGATAACGCTCGCGCTTTCCACCAAAAGTTTTTCCGACATTCTTAGTCAGAAGGAATACCTGGACAGTTTGCGGAAGGAAATAAAAAACAACCTCAGCGAACTTAAGGAATTAAAAGACTCGCTGGAAGTTTTCAAAGCGGATCAGGAATCCAAAAACCGCGAGCTTAAATTTTTATACGGCGACTTGGAAGATCAAAAAAAAATAGCGCAGGACGAAAAGAGCGAAAAAGACAATCTTCTGCGCCAAACAAAAAATAAAGAGAAAGAATATCAGAAGCTGATTTCAAGTCTGGAACAGCAGAGAAAAAATATAGAGAAGGAGATCGGCGCGCTGGAAGAAAAATTGCGCGCCACGATAGATCGCAGCAAACTGCCGGTCGGCAAAGGCATACTCAAGTGGCCGGTTGACAATATCATCACCCAGGGATACGGCAAGCCCAACTGGAACGCGGCTTATGATTTCCACAACGGCATAGATATTCGCGCGTCGGTCGGCACGCCGGTCAAGGCCGCTTTAGCCGGAAAAGTCGTGGGAGTGGGCGATAACGGCCGGTATTCTTACGGCAAATGGATCGCGATAGACCACGGCACTTATAACATCACCACGCTTTATGGCCATCTTTCTTTGCAAAAAGTGAGTGTGGGGCAAACTGTCAAGACCGGAGACATCATCGGCTATTCCGGTAATACCGGATATTCAATCGGTCCGCATCTGCATTTTACGGTATTTGCGTCGGAGAACTACACGCTTATTAAAAGCACCAAAGTGCCCAATCTATTCATCCCGGTAGGTGGCAGTATCAACCCACTGGAGTATTTGTAACGAGGTCGGGCTTCCGCCCACTGACTCACGATTGTCACCAGGGCTATTTGTCTTTGCAAAGAAGAAGGGAATTGCATAATATTTTTGTTGTTGGAAACCCGACCTCGCCATATTTTGATCTCTTTGGTCGCAAAAGATATATTGTGCGACGTTGTGTATTCTTGTTTGATTAGGCCAAAAATACCGTTCTCCCCCGCTTTGTCATTCCCGCGAAAGCGGGAATCCAGGATTTAATAGCCGCTCATTATTTCAGTTGCGTCATAGCCCATCTCCTCGGCTTGTTTTAATTTATCTCTCAGAACTTGTTTAAAAACATTGCTTTGAAGCGTTATAAATCTTTTTGTTTTAGGATCCATCAATTTATAGTGGCCTCCCTTTCCGCCGGCGACATTTGAGATAAACCCCGCCTTCTCAAAAGCTTTGACTAGCCGTTTTTGAGAAATATCGGAAGGAAGATTAGGTGGTAGCATAAATCTTTTTATGCGCTTCTGAAGCTTGATTTTGAGCTAAAGGCGGATTAAATACAATTAAATCGGGGTTGCAATATCGCACAGGGACTTCAAACGCGGTAAATATCGCGTCTTTCAATTCCCGCTCTAATTCATCCATATTTTGGCCGGTAGCGGAAATGTATCCTCGCGGATAATCCACTGATTTCGCGTAAAAATATTTATGCCCATCTTCATTGATGATTTGAATATCAAAATTTACCCCGCGATGGCGCAGTTCAATAAGAAGATCGCTGATTCTCTCCTGTGCTTGCGATGGCGCAGCCAAATAAGATTGTATTCTCCCAATGATTTTATCCATACTAATACATTAACACGAAACTCGCATCTAGTCCATACTTATATTATATCACAAAAAATTACCAGATTAAATATACATTTTCAGCGCCTGCTCCAGCGCCGTAATTTTTTCAACCGAAAGAATATGCTTGCCAGTATTAGTTTTGAGCCATTCAATCTTTCGCGCCAGCTCCTGCGCGTCAATGCCCTGATCCACTTCTTTGTCTTCATACATATCCCCTACAAAAAGCTCTTCTACCTCGCTGCGCTCTTTTTGCGAAAAGCCATGCACATAAAGCTGTGACACGACCTTATCTTTAAATTCCTGCGCCGTCACCCGCGCCGGTGGCGTTGGTCCGAATAGTCCCATAAGATTTAATTGATTATCTTTTAGTCAAAGCAACTTTTATTCCCAAAGCAATAAGCAATCCACCCAACGTCTTATTGAATACATTCTGAAATTTTTCAAAAATTGAGTGGATTCTTTTTTGTGTGAGAAATATTGCAACGAGTGAAAACCAGAGCATTGTATTGATTATCATGATTACGCTCATAATGCTTATGACTGATAGCGGAGTTTTTGGAGATATTACAAGTGTAAATAAACTCAAGAAAAACAATGTTGCTTTTGGATTGAGTACATTTGTTAAAAAGCCGATTCTAATTGCGGAAAAGCGAGTAATATCTTCCTTCTTATGATATTTATTGAGTTCAATTTTTGAAGATTTTGATAATATAGATTTGAGACCGATGTAAATTAAGTAGCCAGCTCCTAAGAATTTAATAACATTGAATAGTAAAATTGACTTGGAAATAATTAGAGCGAGGCCGGCCAATGAATAAAAAATATGGACAGCGATTCCGCCACCGAAGCCAACGGCTGTCCATATTCCAATTCTGCGTGAATAAGTAAGTGAATTTTTGCACGCCATAATAAAATCAGGGCCAGGACTAATGACGGCCAATAAATGAATGATTGTAACTGTGCCTATGATAGTTAGATATTCCATATTTATTTTTTACATCCCTTGTAACACGCTCAGGGCTTTATCCAGTTGGGGGTCGCGGTTGGCGGAACGGTCAGCGTCGGTTATTTCTACGGCGATGTCCGGCTCTATGCCCTCTTTGTCTATTGATTTGCCGGATGGGCGGATCCAGGAAGCGACGGTGATTTTAAGGGACGAGCCGTTGGCTAGCTGAAGCACTTCTTGCACTGAGCCCTTGCCGAATGTTTTCGCGCCTATCAATTTTGCTCCGGCGGAGTCTTTCAGCGCGCCGGCCACGATTTCAGACGCGGAAGCGGAACCCTCGTTTATCAGCACAACCACAGGCATACCGACTAAATTCCCTCCTTGCGATCGGAAATCATTTGAGCCTTTGCCGGACCCGAAGTCCTGTGAAACTATCAGTTTATCTTTCGGAACGAATTCCCCGGAAATGTTTATGGCGGCGCCCAGAAGCCCGCCGGGATTGTTTCTCATATCCAGAATTATTTTTTTAATTCCGGCTGTTTTCATTTCGTTTTCCGCTTTAACGAAATCATCTTCAATCGCGCCGAAGAAATTATGGATCTTCAGATAAGCGATGTCGCCGGTTTTTTTACTCCATTCCAGTGTAGGCACTTTTATCGTTTCTCTGACTATCTTAAACTCTATCGTGTCTGGCGATCCTTCGCGCGAGATCAAAAGCCGGACAGTTGTGCTTTTTTCTCCGCGGATGTTGGAAACGGCGTCTTCCAGTGTCATATCAAGCGTGGATGTGCCGTTGATTTCCAAGATCCTGTCCCCCGCCCTAAGCCCGACTCTTTCGGCTGGCATATTTTTCAGAGGCGCGATGATGACGATGCCGTTTTTGTAGCCAAGTTCCGCGCCGATGCCGCCGAATTCGCCGGCGATATCTTCTCCGAATTTCTTCGCTTCTTTTGGCTCAAGAAACACGGAATAAGGATCGCCCAGCGATTTAACAACGCCTTCCGCCGCGCCGTAAACCATTTTTTGAGTATCCAGCTTCCCCGAATCGCGATATTTGCTTTCCACGCTCTTCCAGACATTCCACAATATGCCAAAATCAACTCCGCGCGGCATATTTGGGTCGCCGAGCGTTGCGGTTGGCGTGGAAACTTCCACTGTGACGGTTTTTTCTAGCAAGTCGCCGGTGATGTCGGCGCCGTTCGGATATTGTTTCAGATCAAGATCATTGATTGTCTTGATTTCCCGCCAATCAAAATTATTGGCCCGAAACGCTTCCAGCGACGCAATCCATCTTTTTTCTTTAGCGCTTTTTCCTATGTAATATATTTTCGGATCACCCGGTTTGGCGACAAGCGTGACAAAAGAATATCCAGCGAGTTCGTTGGCCGATATTTCTTTTATGTCTAGCCATTTAAAAGAGTAAGAGTTAAAAACTTCCGCATTTCGCACCCAGTATTTTTTGCCGTTCTCAACCAAAAACACCTCACTGTCTTCTTGCGCGCGCAAAAGAATCGGCGCGGCCATAGCCGGCGCTGACATTGAAAACACTATAGTTATTCCTAATATTAAGCCGAGGAAATATTTTTTCATATACAAGGCTCTATTCTTTTGTCATCCTGAGCGTAGCGAAGGATCTCTGAGATTCCTCGCTGCGCTCGGAATGACGACATCCTTACTATTTAAAACAATTTTTGGCCTGGCGGAAACCGGCTTTTTTTGCGTCTTCTTCCGTTTGGAAGTAAATTTTATTCTCTTCCTTGATGTTATTTTTGCAAGTCGTCAGATAGTACGTTTCGCCGTTTTTACTAGCTACCAAGCCGCCTATCTGGGCCAGCATACTCTTTGTTTTGACCGGTTGAGCGCTCGCTGTCGGAGCGGCTGTGCCCTCCGTAGCTTCACGCGAAGGATGGGGTGCTGGCACGGTATTTTCGGGCGGTTCGGTGATGGTTATTTGCGGCGGCTCTTTGATAAAGTTCTGGGAGTAAACTATGCCCAGCCCGAAAAATATAAGCGCTATCAGCCCAAATTGGCCTAAAAGTATCAGATTGGCGATGTTTTTCTTAACCCACTCTTTCGCGCCGATGAATGTTGACTTTATTTCCATAATTGTGCTAAATTACAGTATAATTTATAATATATAAATATCAATATATAAAAATCATTCCGCAATTTTGCATTTTGATTTTCGCATTTTGATTTTAGTGAAGCGCATATGGCAACTACTAAATCGGCCGGTTCAACCCGTCTAGGGCGCGATTCGGCCGCTAAACGACTCGGTGTTAAAAAATTCAGCGGAGAGCAAGTGGCCCCGGGCAATATTATCATCCGTCAGCGCGGGAGCAAATATTACGCCGGTAAAAATGTCCGAATCGGCGGCGATGACACTATTCTAAGTCTTGTTAACGGCAAGGTGAAATTCACTGACAAAATCGTCAAAAACTTCAACGGGCTCTCAAGAAAAGTAAAAATGGTAAATGTTGTTTAGGACTCTTTTTCTATCGTCAGTTTAATCTCCGCTTCAAGCCCGTGCTCTAATTTTATTTTGACTTTGTGTTCGCCCAGCGTCTTGATGGGGTGTTCAAGCGCGATGTTTGATTTGACGATATGGAGCCCTTTCTCTTCCAGAAGCGAGATGATCTTAGCCTGACTCACCGAGCCGAACGCGTCTCCCCTCTCACCCATCTTAAGAGTTGTTTTGAGCGCCAGACCGTTTAATTTTTTAGAAAGTTCCCCTAATTGCGCGAGCTCTTTTTCTTTTTTGTGCTGATCGGAAACTTTTTGCCGTTCCAATCCGCTCATCGCTTCTTCCGTGGCGGCGATCGCCAATCCTCTTTTAATCAAAAAATTGCGCGCGTATCCATCAGGAACGTTTTTTATCTCCCCTTTTTTCCCCAGCGCCGGCATGTCTTTTTGAAGAATTATTTTCATAAATATAATACCAATCTACGAATGTATGCGAATGATACGAATGGCTACTAATTCCTGTTTCAGAACATTTGTATTATTCGTTGCATTAGTATGCATTCGTATATTAGTATTGAGTTTTAATCATCTCCAACGCTTTATCAAGCTGTGGGTCTTTGTTTTGGTCTTTATCCTCGGCGGTCATTTCCACGGCGATATCCGGCTCAATGCCCGCGTCCTGGATTGACTTGCCCGAGGGCGTTAGCCAGCGCGCCACGGTTACTTTGAGCGAAGTGTTTTGCGGCAGGTTTATCACTTCCTGCACCGAACCCTTGCCGAATGTTTTCTGGCCGACGAGAGTGATGTTTCTCGCGTCTTTCAGCGCGCCGGCCAGGATTTCGCTCGCCGAAGCCGAGCCTTCGTTTATCAAGACCACCACCGGAGTTTTGTCAAAGTAGCGGTAGCCCTCGGAACGGAATTCATTTCGCTCGGCGCCGTTGCCGAAGTCTTCAATCGCGACCAGCTCGCCTTTGGGCGTGAAATAGCTTGCCATTTCTATCGCTGAGTCCAAAAACCCTCCCGGGTTGTCACGCAAGTCCAGAACGATTTTCTTCGCTCCGCTCGCGATAATTTCCCGCGCCGTTTTTCTGAACTCGGCGTCTATGTCTCCAATGAAGCTGTATATTTTGATATAGGCGATGTCTCCGCCTTTTTTCTCCCAGTCAACGATTGGTATCTTGATGATGTCTCTTTTTATTTTGAACTCTTTCGCTTCGGAGAATCCTTCGCGGAATATCGTCAGCGCGACCTCCGTACCTTTCTCCCCGCGGATTTTTCTCACCGCTTCCTCAAGCGAGAGATCTTGCGTGAAAGTGTCGTCAATTTTGAGTATTCTATCGCCCGAGAACAGGCCGGCATTTTGGGCCGGCGATCCTTTGAGCGGAGCGATGATTGTCAGCGCTCCCTTTTTGAACCCGATTTCCGCGCCGATGCCGCTGAACGATCCGGAGATGTCGTCTTCCAGCATTTTTGACTCCTCCGGCGTGAAAAATGAAGTGTAAGGATCGCCTGCCGCTTTCACCATTCCCTCCACCGCGCCGTAAACCATTTTCTGTCGGTCAATTTCTTTTCGGCCGACGTATTTGTTTTCCAGCTCGCGCCAGGCATCCCAAAATATGTTGAAGTCAACGTTTTTAATCTGGCCGACCGTATTTTTAACTCCCTGGACTTTGTAAAGAGATGGGGCGGAACTCTCACCCATATAGAAACCGATTACGAATACGGTAAAAATAAGCACCGCTCTTAAGATGAATTTTGATGAAGATTTAAACGTGGTGGGTGGTTTTGAATCCATATTTTAAAAAATATAAGAACCCGCTTTTTATATGGGCGCGAGTCATTTTGTTTGAAAAAATGCCGGTAAGGCCGCCTTGGCGCGAAGCGCGCCCGTGCCTATGGCGCATTTTCGCTTTCGGGTAATAAAAAACTTTGTACCCATTCTCCCAGAAACGGCGTGCCCAGTCAACATCTTCAAAATACATAAAAAAGCGTTCGTCCATCAGCCCGACTTTTTTCGCCGCTTCTTTAGTCGTTAAAAGAGCCGTGCCCATCAGCCAGTCAACCGGTTGCGGCTCGTCGGTTGAATTGATATTTTTATCTTTCATTAGGAAATAATCAATACGCCCGCACCACCAGGACAATTTTCCTAAAAAAGTTCTCCGCATAACGATAGTCAAAGGAGTGTAAAACCGGAAAGCGGACTGCTGGACTTTTCCGTCCAGCCCCAAAAGGCGCGGGCCGATGAGGCCGATATTTTGCCGGGTGCCATCTTTTTGCATAAAAGACATCATTTCGTCTATCGCGCCGGCCAGTACTTCCATGTCGGCGTTCAGTATCAAGTAATATTCTCCGCGCGCGGCGAGAAGGCCGGCATTGACCGCTTTGGAATAGCCAGTGTTTTCTTTAAGTTCAATCAAACTGATATCGCTCGCCCAAGGCGCCAGTTCCGTTGCGGCCGAACCATTGGCCTCCACATCAATAACAATAATTTCATACGCCGTTTTTTTGACGGTTTCTTTAAGCGAAGTGACGCAATCGCGCAACAGTTCCGGAGTTTTATAATTTATTATTATTATTGACAGCACTTTATGGACTTTATGACTTTATAGACTTTTCAACTAATTTATTGAAATATATTCCTAATTTTTTCTTTAATGGCGTCGTAGTTTTCCATTCCGGCTCTGGGGTAAAGAACGTAAGCGCCGTTGACGTGATCGGATCTGAGCAAATTATCATCGGAATCGTTCAGAATAAACCGGGTGATTTTATCGTTTTGGGCCAGTCCGCCGTATTTAATGAGGTTAAGCATACTGATGAAGTCTATATCCGTGTCCAGGCCCTTTGAGAGCGAGTTTAAAATCGCGTTCAGCTTTACCGGATTGGATAAAATTTTCAAACTAAGCGCTTTGTCGGCGATCGCCATTAAAATATCCTGCTGTCTCCGGGAGCGGTCAAAATCGCTCGTGGAGTAGCGCGAGCGCGCGTAGTAAAGAGCGGTTTGGCTGTTCATATGATTCAGCCCATTGGGTACGCGGAATTCCCAGCCCCACTGCGATACCTCCGCGAAATCGCGCGGTACGTAAACATCTATGCCGCCGATCGTGTCAATGAGATTGATAAACGAGTCAAAATCAACCGCGACTATGTAATCTATATTCACGCCGGTTACTTTTTCAACCGCTTGGCGGCTCGCGTTCAGGCCGTCGCCGTCTCTCCCTTTGCCGTAAGCGTAGGCAAAATTTACCTTTTCCATTTTGCCCAAGCCCGGTATGCGCACATACAAGTCGCGCGGTATGGATATCATCGCCGCTTTGTCATCGGCGGTGTTAATGCTTAAAAGCATCATCGTGTCGGTTAAAAGGCCGCCGTTTTCTAAATCGTCCTTTCCCCGCAGACCGAGCATCAATATATCCACGCGGTTTTTTTCCTGATAATTATCTATGTGCACCGTGCGTTTCCAAAAGCGGTTGTTGATCAGAGAGAAAGTTTTTTCAACTTTCGCGAAAAAAAAGCTGAATACGATAAAAAAAACAACCGCCGCCGAAATCGCGACTCTCTTTTTCCATGGCCATCGAGGTCTGACCTCCGCCTGCTGAACCCGTCTGGCTGCTGAGCTATTTGTTTTTAAGTGAAACATTAATAGGATGTTACGAATTAGGAATTATGAATAGCAGAAAATTTTATTCCCGCGACCATAATTCTTAATTCATAATTCAATTCTGATTTTGTTTGAAA
>Ga0209211_10009294_pt1 | contig 13146 bp, 10 predicted proteins | sample RifGroA2_FD_183992 | JGI IMG/M metagenome (GOLD analysis project Ga0209211, IMG submission 183992) | Groundwater microbial communities from Rifle, Colorado, USA - Groundwater A2 (SPAdes) (version 2) | ecosystem: Environmental > Aquatic > Deep subsurface > Groundwater | place: Rifle, Colorado...
ATGGGACGTGTCTCCAGAAGGAAAGTATCTTATCGTCAAAACCGCTCAAGGCGGAGAAGAGATGGGCCCGCTATCTCTTATAGATCTTTCGACGAAAAAGGCTATCAAAATCACGAGGAGCTGTAATTCAGTACAAAGCGCATGGACGAAGGACGAGAAAACATTCTTCTATTTTAGGCATCCTGATAAAGATACCGTGCCGGAGGGGGAAGAAAAAATCAACAGCGCGATATGTACTCATCACATGGTCGATAACGCACAAGATGCCTCGCTAACCGAAACCGAAGACGAACAAGTTTTTGCGAAGGATCCATACGATATGCATACCCAACTTACCATGTCTCCTGATGGACAAGATCTTGTCATTGGAGCCACTACAAATTTTTCAGGCAATAGTCTGTCCCTTCTCAATACCGAAACAATGAGTGAAACTACCCTTGTCGAACAGAACGACTCAAGATATTCACTCGTCTTCTTAGGAGACTCTGTATATATCTTCACTAACAAATACGCGAATTGCGGCAAAGTGCTTAGAGCGCCATTGTCTGATTGGAAAGAAACTCCCGTTGATAACTGGAAGACTGTCATATTTGAAAAGAAGGACCAGTTAATTGAAAAGATCACTACCGCCGGAAACATGCTTATCGTGCATTACTCCTGGGACGGCAATTCGACCGGCGTAGATTGTTACGTGCACCATGACGACGGAATGTTAAACCTGCTGGAGACCATACTGCCTCCGCCTAATTCGTTTATAAGTGAGATATATACTGAAGACAGCAATGACTTTGCTCTTGGGGTAGACACTTACATCGCACCACGAGAGATATGGAAGTGTTCCTCTAATAAGGGGAAAATTGAAATAAACGAAGAAAGGGTAGAACCTTACTACAAGCCAGATGATTTTGTAGTCGATCAAATAGAGTACAGTTCCGCGGACGGAACGAACATACCTATTACAATTATTCGCAACAAGAACACGCCCCAACCAACATCAATCATCGTCGAGGCCTATGGCTGCTATAACGTGTCTGAAAATCCCACCTTTCGAGACACGTGGATGCCTTGGTGTAAATTTGGAGGAGCCATTGCGATTGTCCATCTGCCGGGCGGCGGCGAACGCGGAGAACAATGGCACAAAAAGGGAATCGGAGAACACAAACAAGATGCAGTCGGTCTTCTCCTTGCCACAGGCGACTTCCTTAAAAAAGAATATAAAGGCGCAAAAGTCGGAGTCATGGCAAGAAGCGGAGGCGGGTATCTCGCGCTCGCCGCCTTAACGCAAAAACCTATGGCATTCGATGCGGTATGCGCAAAAGTTCCCATAGCAAATACTGAAATCATGGAGACTGACCCGTCCCAGAAACGTAATGTGGTTTCAGGAGAGTGGCCTGAATTTAATTCAAAAAAATATTTCAACCCGCTCGAAAATATAAAACAGGGGGAAAACTATGCGCCAACAATGATCGTTACTTCACTTGATGATCCAAGGATTCCTGCACCAGGTTCCCTGAAATTCGTCGACGAGCTGCAAAAATGCGACCCAAACCAGAAACACTGTATCATAATTGAGCAGGGCACAGGTCACGGTCTCTCTACGCCACCCAATCAATTAATCGAAACGCAAGCAACGATGTTCGCCTTTTTCGCCGAGAACCTCGAATTGAAAACGAAACCCGCGTAGGTTCCCGTATAACAGACAATGAAGCCCTCATCGTCTATTCTCAAACCTGCCTCCCCTACCGGAGGCGGTTGAATTTTGCTGAAAATATTGTACACTAGTGGAGCACCAACTTAGTTTCACGACATCACCTATCCAGCTTTTTCACAGAAATGCCGACGAAGCATTATCTGAAGATTATGTGGGTGCTTCACTAGTAATTCAATTCGCAATGCGTATAAATGCGCAGTAAAAGCGTTTGCATGCGATTGATGATATGACCACCACCCTCAACGATCTCAAACACATCATTCAGCAGAAGCACCCCACTGCCGACCTGTCGCTGGTCGAGCTTGCGTATGAATTCGCTGAAAAAGCGCATGCGGGGCAGACCAGGTTCTCGGGCGTCCCCTATATCCAGCACTCGCTGGCTACTGCGTACCGCTTGGCCACGATGGATATGGACTTCCCCACCATCATCGCGGGACTCCTGCATGACGTGCCCGAAGACACCGCGATCACGCAGCAAGAACTGGAGAAAGAATTCGGCGAGGAGGTGGCGGAGTTGGTCGCGGGCGTGACCAAGCTCGGGAAGATCAAATACCGCGGCATCGAGCGGTACGCGGAGAACTTGCGGAAAATGTTCGTGGCCATGGCCCAGGACGTGCGCGTAATTTTCATCAAATTCGCCGACCGCATCAACAACCTGCACACTCTCGAATTCCTCCCGCCGGTGAAGCAACAGAGAATCGCCCAGGAATCCATCGAAATCTACGCGCCGATTGCGAACCGTCTCGGCATGGGCGAGCTCCGCAGCGAGCTCGAGGATCTCGCGTTCCCCTTTCTCTATCCCGACGAGTATACATGGGTGAAACAAGCCGCCGCAGGCAAAATAGAAGCGCAGAAAAAAATAGTCGATAAAATGATCGTCGAGGTGAACGATGCGCTCGCGGAAAACACCGTCGCGTCTTTTAGCTCCCACGGCCGGATGAAACATGTCTTTTCCCTCTACAAAAAACTCCTGCGCAAAGACCGCGATCTTTCCAAAATCTATGATCTCGTCGCCATCCGCATCATCGTGCCGGAAGTGAAAGACTGTTATCACGTGTTAGGGATCCTCCACGGACGCTGGCGCCCCATGCCCGGCCGCATCAAGGACTACATCGCCCAGCCCAAGCCCAACGGCTATCAGTCGCTCCACACGACGGTATTCACCGACGACGGCCATATCGTAGAAATCCAGATCCGCACCCAGGTCATGCACGAGCTGGCCGAGTACGGCATCGCCGCACACTGGTACGCCAAAGAAGGCGGCATGGGCACACAAGTGCCGCGCGAGCAGCTCGGCTGGCTGGAGCAGCTCATGAAACTGCAGAAAGATGCGATCAATGACCAGGAATATCTCGAAAATCTCAAGATCACGCTCTTCCATGACCGCATTTTTGTGCTCACGCCCAAAGGCGACGTCATCAACCTGCCGGAAGGCGCCACGCCCATTGATTTTGCCTATCACATCCACACGGAACTCGGGCATCACACGGGGAGCGCCTATATCAATGAAAAAATCGCCGCGCTCGATACCAAGCTCAAAAGCGGCGATCTCGTGGAGATCAAGGAAGACAAATCGCGGAAAGGGCCGAACGAAGACTGGCTGACCATCGTACAGACGAGGATGGCGAAAGAAAAAATCCAGGATTTTCTCTCCCGCCAGCGCCGCATGCGCATCCTTGACCTCTTCTCCCGAAAACCTTGATATCAGTGATCAATGAACAACGATCATTGGTCCTTGTTCACTGATCATTCATTCTTTCAGTAGCTTTCTCACAATACCAGTGAGCTCCTCTTCTGAATACCACTCTATCTCCACCGTACCGCCCTTGCCGCGCCGCCGTATCCTCACTTTTGTACCAAAGCGTTCCTCCAATTCCCGCTCCACCGCCGCAGTATCCGCAGAAGCGGTGCTTGTTTTCTTGCGAAGCACCTTCTGCCCGCGACGCGACACATAGGTGCGCGCATCCGCCACGGTAAGCCCTTCATCCACGATTTTTCTGAAGAGTTCCTGTCTCTCCGCATCGGTTTTCATCTCCAATATCGTCTTCGCCTGTCCCTCGCTGATGCTTCCCTCGCCCAGGGCCTTTTGAATATCGGCGGGCAACGTCAGGTAGCGCAACGTATTGGTGACGACCGACCGCGATTTTCCCAGACGCTTGGCCGCATCCTCGTGTGAAATGGAAAACTCCTCAATGAGCTTCTTGTACGCCACTGCGCGCTCGATGGGGTTTAAGTCCTTGCGCTGGATATTCTCAATAAGCGCAAGCTCCAATTTCTCGAGCTCCCCCACGCTGCGAATAATCGCCGGCACGCGGCTCAAACTCAATTTTTTTGCCGCGCGCAGCCGCCGCTCTCCCGCGACCAGCTCATACTTCCCCGCGCTCGTGCGCGTCACTACCAGCGGCTGGAGAATGCCGTGTTTGCGGATGGACTGCGCGAGATCCTCGAAATGCTGGTCTTCCCGCCAATCCGAGCGCGGCTGGTGCCGGTTCGGCACGATGTCGCGCGGAGACAGTTCTGCGATCTCCTGCGTGGCGGTCGCCCGCTCCATATCCGGCTCGTCCCAGTCGGTAACAGAGGAACGAACAGGTGTTGATAATTTCTTTTTATTCGGAATGAGGGAGGATAACCCTCTGCCCAAACCTGAACCTTTTAATTCTTGCATACTAAGTATTCATATGAGCCATCGAGTCGGGTATACCTCTATGGCATCGTTGAATAAAATTTTGATTTTCAATCGTGTAAAAGGAATTTCCTTCGATGTCTTTATACGTGAGACAAATCTGATTCTCTTCACTCACGGGTATCCCTTTACTCGACTCAAAAAACGCATACAATTCCGTATCCGGTTTTACCCATCCCCTCCAAACTTTATCTGCATAATAACGAATATCGCTCATTTGAGAAATACGGCTGAAGAACACAAGGGCATATCGCATTCCGTTCTGCACGATTATTCCTTGTATTTCTGTTGCAATATGATCAAAAACTTGAAATGTAAGCGGTGCCCCCTCAATAATATTTTTTTCATTCACGCTGTAATGAATAATGTCCCATGAAGGAATAAATCCTGAACGCAAGATTATTGGACGCAGTGTTTTTTCTCGCTCATGATGTAATTGTTTTTGACTAATAAGCTGGAGATAATAAGAGGCCTTTGTATTTTGCATCACCGCACCCGCAGTCCACCATATTATACAAACAGTTGCTTTTTCGGTTACTGACATGTCTACACCCGAGATGCCCATCCACTGTGTAACTCGCTCTACAAATATCACAACAAATGGAATTACAACCATGTAGAAACATATTTCCCAATCAGTGAGGTCGAGTGTGGTTTTTGTCTTCAACCATTTGCTTAATCGACTCAAGAACCGTGTAGAGTCTTCATTGTCTATTAGCGTCAACATATGGTTCGGTATAAATCACTTCCTTCGCCAGCTTCTCATACGCACGCGCGCCTTTCGATTTCGGATCATAGTGGAGAATGGTTTTGCCGTACGAGGGCGCTTCTGCCAGACGGATATTGCGCGGGATCACGGTGCGGAAGATGCGGTTCGGAAAATAGCGGTACAGTTCGTGAAAGACGTCGTGGGTGAGCTTGTAACGCTCGTCGTACATGGTGATGAGCGCGCCCAGCACGCCCAGTCCTGGATTCAGATTTTCCCGCACCAGGGAAATCGTTTCCATGAGTCCTCCCAGCCCTTCGAGCGCATAATACTCCGCCTGCACGGGAATGAGCACCTCGTCCGCACCCACCAGCGCATTGACGGTAAGCAGCCCGAGCGAGGGAGGGCAGTCAATGATGATGTAATCAAACTCATGCCCGGCCTCCTCAAGCGTATCGCGGAGCCGGTGTTCGCGGCGTTCCAGATTCACCAATTCAATAGTGGCGCCCGCGAGCGCCGCCGACGCCGGAGCGAGTTTGTGGCCTTCAATCGTAGTCGCGCGCATGACCTGCTTCAGCGGCGCGGTACCGGCGAGCGATTCGTAAATCCCCTCCGGCTGCGCATGGTGATCCACGCCAAACGCGCTCGTGGCATTCCCTTGCGGATCGAGATCGACGAGCAATACGAATTTCCCCAGGTGCGCCAAATACGCGGACAAATTCACGGCGGTCGTGGTATTGTGGGCAATAAAGGCTCCCCACCCTGCAATAAAATTATGAGAACCGGGAACCGTGAGATCATACACATATCCTTTGTTATGCTTCTCCCGTACCTCCTTCACTCTATCCCAAAGAATATCCGCATCTGCCAACGCTGCTAATTCTATATGCGCACGTGACGAGGCTTTCCTCTCCAACTGCTTTACGATGCGTTGCAACGCATCACGCGACGGGAACGACCTCCCGCGTTCATAATCAGAGATACTTCCCTGCAACCCTATCTCCTTCTGCAGGAGATCGCCGCCGATCCGCAATGAATGAATAAGCCTGCCCGCGGGTATGAGGTCAATGTTGGTATTCGCCTTGCCCTCACTCCACCGTGCGAGCAGTGTCCGCTTCCGTTCATCTTGCAACGGTATCTGTTCGTAAATTTTTTTACAGAGAGACGCGCCTCTGATCTCAAGCCGCCAATACTTTCGTTTCTTCATCCGTGGAGAGTTTGTCGCGCGTTGGCGGCTCATGCGCACCGCACTGGGCACGCCAAAACGTAAAAAAGCGTACTGCAGCCTGATAATATTATCTCTGCTTGCCGAGGTAATTTCAATCTCGGATTTGAATTGTGAGACCGACCCTTCACAGTCAATGTAGGCGCCGAGGTAGGGCGCGAGGAGGAGTAAAGGGGCCTGGAGAATGCAATTCGGCAGCTTCACCTGCGCAGATTTTCGTTTCTCGCGCACGTCGAATTCGCACAGGGCCTCCAAAATCTGCACGAGCGTGCCCGCTCCCGGTATCGTAACGCGCCACTGCGTCGGAAGACGCTCCACCCGAGGGGTCAGCCCGCACGAAACCGCGAACGCGCGTACATCCTCAATCAGAAAAGAAGAACAGTTATACACCACGATACGAGCGGGATCAACGCTTCCCTCGGCAAGCACGATGGCGACGAACCGAGCAAATGCTTCCGTAAGCTCAAACATCGGCGCGACGGGAGGACATATATGTCCAAAACGATTACAATACTGAAGATGCTGAACAAAAGGCTTAAGGGCGGGAAATTGCGCTACTGCGCGCACGGAACAGCCGCAACGCAGCACCCACTGTGTGGCTGCGACAGGATCGGCGGTGTAGCGAAATCCGCTGCGTCTGTCGCGTGTACGCGTTATGATCCCTTCTTTCGAGAATTGCCGCAAAATCCGATACCGATTCGATTGAGTACTTATACCATCAAGCTCGATCCTTGTACGAGGACGCCCTAGGAGGGCGCGAAGGATGCAAGCTGAGTAATCCGAGGCAAGCGAGAGTATGGCCGTAAGATGCCGCTGGACGATCGCTTCTGCTTCAGGCGATAAGTGTGCAAGAATTTCAGAAGGGAGTAAGGCGAGAAGGTCAACACCTCCATCGTCAGTCTCGGGCACACTCCTCGGTGTCGCCAGGAAATCACCAATGTTCAGCTCATCTGCACGCACCCACGCCAACTCCCCCTCGCGACACACAAGAAAAGGATGCTCTTTTGTCACGGAAATGGTTTTCCCCATTGCGGTCGTGATGCATTTCAGCCGATCCGCCCTGCCCCGATACAGCCACTCCACCTGTGCGCGCGCGATCTTTAAATTGCGGTCCAGGGAGAAGACGCGGAGGGGTTGGCGCGGCCGTATGTACACACCGCCGTCGCGCACCACGCGTTCCGCCGCGTCCTCGTTTGCAGCCTGAAAGAGCTCGGCAATGCTCTTCACCTCGCCGGGGTTCAAAAAAATGGGGGTATCAGGGGCAACACACTTCCCCACCCCGCCCTTCTGGTTCACAATGGCAATGGTGCGCACCACACTGCTTGACATTTGTTCTAATCTCAATTTTAGTATACCATATTCTTGTTTCCCATGTATTACGCCGGAGTGGCGAAATTGGTATACGCACTGGACTCAAAATCCAGCGGTCGCAAGGCCATGAGAGTTCGAGTCTCTCCTCCGGCATATTTGGAAAATATTAAGTTTAAGGTGCCTTACCGCCTGCGACGAAAACTAAGTCAAACAAATTTCTGGATTCAATACGCCACACATGATTTTAGTTTCTCAATCCAGAACGGTAGAGGGGGAAAATAATTTGTTTAAATCATATGGTGGAGCACGAAACACAAGGGTGCGCGAGTTGCGGCTTTCCATCTTATGCCGGGCATGTCACCTCTTGCCAAATAGCGAACAGGAATGAGTCTGCGGAAGAAGCGGCCAGTGAAGACGACCGTAAGAAATTCTTTGCATTGTTTTATAAAGTGTACGGTATCACTGATGATTTATCGCGACGTATCCAACTCGATTTGAAATATTTTGATCGCCTACCGCGAAGTATTTTCGGAGAAGGTGTCCGCGGGGGCGAACGCCGTATATTCCAGATCCACGATCAAGAACAAAATGTAATTGCTGGCGCTGAACTTGTGATGGGAGAAAATGGGGACAGAAAAGAGGCTTATTTTGGTCATAAGATCGTAGATGAAGGTCATCGCGGTCGTGATTTAGGCCATGTGCTTGTGGATAAACGATTACAAATAGCGACTGAATCAGGATGTGTTGAGGCGTGGTCATTAGTAGAGCAAGATAATATTGCGGCTTTACGTTCAATAACTAAAGATGGGTTCCTTATTCGTGGAAATGGCATCACCAAAAATGGAGGTGAGGCCTCACGTGATACTTATTATGTCTCACGCAATCTCACTCAAGAGCCCGCCACACCACTGCCCTTCGCGGATATCAAAAGTATCAGACATGCGGAAACAACAGATCAGTTGATGGGGGAGAAAATACTCATTGCCCTGGGGAATAAAGCCCTTACTCAAGAGGCTTTTAATAACGGTTATTTTGGACGCCAAGTGGTGCTACCAAAGGACTCGGAGACTATTACACAGCCAATGATTCTAATGGAAAAAACAGTGAATGTGGCACGTAACACACCAGAAGAATAGTTATGATTCCTAAAGACTTGTCTCAAAAAAATAAGGACTGCCATTATAACTTTACGAACTTTAATACTTTATAACCCACTCGCCTATGTCCCTCCTTTCCACCGTCGTCACCACCCTTCTCATCCTCCTCGCCTTCATCTCACTCTTCTTCCTTTTCTTTACGGTCGCGCAGCAAACCGCCGCGGTCGTGGAGCGATTCGGTAAATTCGTACGCATCGGCAACCCGGGGTTAAACGTCAAAATCCCCTGGATCGATTGGGTCGCAGGAAGAATGAATCTCCGTGTCCAACAGTTGGACGTGAAGGTGGAGACGAAAACGGAAGACAATGTATTTATACAGATCGTCGCATCCGTGCAGTACTACGTGCTCCCCGATAAGGTAGCCGTCGCCTACTACAAACTCAACGATCCCGAACGGCAGATTACCTCCTACGTCTTCGACGTGGTGCGCGCGCAAGTGCCGAACATCAAGCTCGACGACGTCTTCTCCAAAAAAGATGATATCGCCGTCGCGATCAAGCACCAGCTCTCGCAAGTCATGGACGATTTCGGCTATGGCATCGTGCAGGCATTGGTTACTGACATTGATCCTGATGCAAAAGTGAAGGCGGCCATGAATGAGATCAACGCGGCGCAACGGCTGCGCGTCGCGGCAAATGAAAAAGGAGAAGCGGAGAAAATTCTGCGCGTGAAACATGCCGAGGCCGAGCGGGAAAGCGCCGCGCTCGCCGGCAAGGGCATTGCCGAACAGCGCATGGCGATCGTGGACGGCTTGAGCGAATCGGTGGATCTCTTCCAGAAGAGCGTGCCCGGCTCGACACCGCAGGACGTGATGACCTTAGTGCTGATGACCCAATATTTCGACGCACTCAAGGACATCGGCGCTAATTCCAAAAATTCCACCATCCTCATCCCCCACTCTCCCGGCACGCTCAATGATCTCGCCGCCCAAATGCGCGACGCGCTCGTGACCGCAAACCAAGTTACCCACGCGCACAACCAAACTAAAGAAGCGGCACCTCTTCCCAAACACGCCTGACGCCATCCAATCTCTCCCTCGCGTCAATCGCTCTCATCATAAAATCCCGACTTAGGTCGGGATTTTATGGTTGCGGGGCCCGGACTTGAACCGGGAACCTCTTGGTTATGCTTCCTACTATGACTTTCGCCACCCTTGGCGTTTCGCCAAAGTTTGTAGTCTGGACTATCCTTTCACCGATCCAGCACAAGACTGAATGACGGTGCCTACCCTCTAGTCTCTACACCTTCTCCAACATTACGTCGGAGCTTGGCTCGGGATTACCATTGCAGGCTTCCCCGAATTTGGCAGGTGATTTTCCTGAAAATTTCTTTCCAGGACGCCCGATTATTCAATTAAAAATGTGAACTCATGGTATACTACCAACATATGGCAGTATCCAAAACGCGCAGCGCTACCATCTATAGCCTTGAGGAATCCGTACGGTGATCCATTTCTTTTTAAACCTGGAAAAAATCGTAAATTAGAAATCATCGGTCTTCTCTTATGGGCTACCGAAGGAGATAAAACGCAGCTGTCTCTCTCAAACGGAAATCCTGACATTATCGTCAAGTATTTAGAATTTCTCCGTCAAGTGTGTAGACTAAGGGAAGAGAGAATTAAAGCGGTCATTCACTGTCATGACACGCTTCCCTACCGACATTGTCTTGCGTATTGGTCTCGCCTGACAGGGATACCTCGCCACCGTTTTAGGAAACCCCATATTAAACGCGACCGCGGAGGGACGAGAAAATTTCCTTACGGCATTTTGAGAATAGTAGCATTTAATGCGAAACTTATTCACATTTTTAAAGAACGATTGAAAGGATTGGGCCTTTCAAAAAATTGAGCCAAGCGAGCTGCCATTGCTCTACCCCGCGCATTGATTACATTTTGATTACACTTTTTGTTTGACGATGAGCAGTGTACCAGAATGAATGCATTCATGCAAGCAAAAAATGCGAGATGTCTTGCGAAATCAATACACGGCCTATATACTGGGTATGATTTGCCTGGGTAGTTCCCGCCTCTCGCAGTACCGCCCAATCCTACGCTTCGCTTCGGCTAAGAGGCGCCTGCATACTCGGCAGGCAGGCAGTCGGTGAGAGCGAGAGATTCGCCCCCCACCTTGCGCCAGGGTAGCTCAGCTGGTTAGAGCGAGGGACTTTCACCCCGCACCATAATGAATGGCTGGGTAGCTCAGTTGGTTAGAGCGAGGGACTCATAAGCCCTAGGTCGTCGGTTCGATCCCGACCCCAGCTACTTGAACACTAATTTGGTGCGGGGCATGTAAGCCCTAGGTTGAGAGTTCGATCCTCTCCCCTGGCAAATATTTTCATCACTACTTTTCTCAATGTCCATCTTCAGTGTGAAAGGCGGCACACGGCTCAAGGGCGTCTATCGCGTCTCCGGCGCCAAGAATGCCGCCCCCAAACTGCTGCTTGCCTCGCTCCTGACGAAGGAGCGTTGCGTATTTGAGAATATTCCCAATTTTTCAGATACGCAACAAATGGTTACTGCGCTGCAGCACGTGGGAGTGCGCATGCGCTCCCTCACGCCGCACACCATCGAAGCGCAGGGGGAAACGATCGTCCGCACCCGCATTCCGGCCGCCGCCGCGCGTGCGCGGCAATCAGTGCTCTTCATCGGGACGATGCTCGCGCGAGCAGGCCGCGTCACGCTCTCTCTTCCCCGGGGAGACGCCATCGGCCGCCGACCGCTCAATCGTCATTTCGAGGGAATCAAGGCGCTAGGAGGAACCCTGCGACACACAGGCCGCACGCTCGCCCTCACCCTCCCCGCACGCCCCCGCGCGATGCGCTACCGCTTTGAAAAAAATACGCATACCGGCACCGAGAATCTCATCCTCGCCTCCGTATTCAACGAAGGAACAGTAATCCTTCAGAATGCCGCGCAAGAGCCGGAAGTGGACAATCTCATTGAAACGCTCAACCGCATGGGCGCGCGCATCCGAAGAACGGCACCGCGCACTATCGCCATTGCTGGCGTGCCTCCGCTGCTCAATGGCGCACGCGCCTCGGCGATCCCCGACCGCCTCGAGGCCGCCACGGCCATCACCGCCTCCATTCTTACTGGCGGCGGGATAACAGTGGCGCGCGCTCCCCGGCGCCTCCTCGTCCCCTTCGCGCGATTCTGTACGCGAATCGGCGTACGGCTCCGCTGGAAGGGAGACACCGTGGCCGTGTCCCCCTTCCGTCTGCCGCTGAAACCTGCGCGCCTCTCCACCGGCCCGCACCCCGGATTTATGACTGACTGGCAACCGCTCGCGACCTTGATCGTGGCAACGCTCGCGCGGGGGAAATCTACCATTCACGAACGCGTCTTTGAAACGCGCTGGCGCTATCTGCAAGAGCTGCACAACATGGGCGTGAGATCTGACACCTTCCAACCGAAAGGATGGACGCCGAAAGACTATAATTTTAATGATGAAGATTATAGCGCGCGCGAGCCGCACGCGGCCGCGGTCTGGGGCCCCACGCGCCTCACAGCGACAGAGCTCCATTCGCATGACGTGCGCGCGGGAATGGATATGCTGCTCGCGGCGCTTTCGGCAAAGGGCACCAGCGTCATCCGCGACCCGCACGGCCATATCGAGCGAGGATACGAAGATATTGTAGGAAAACTGAAGAGATTGGGAGCTGATATTACGCGACACTAAGGCATACTTCCCTGCCGCGGCGGGGCTCCGTAATTTTGACTTTTGGATTTTGCATTGTAGATACCCACGGCTAAAGCCGTGGCACTTGCAAACTTTACAAGCTTCGCTTGCCCGCTTCGCGGGGGCTCATTCCTCCACGGGCAAGCCCGTGGATTCCTGCCGCTTCGCGGACGTTTGAATTTTCACCTGTGTACATCACCTCCCACGCCACCATCGGCATCATGATCGGCGAACGGATCGGCAATCCCGTGCTCGGATTTTTCTTGGGCGCTTTTTCTCACTTCATCTGCGACATGATCCCGCACGGCGATACGCAGTTTGACGCGTGGATCGCCCGAATCCCTCGTGCCCGCAGAGCGGTGACCTACGGCATGGCGATACTCGATCTCATTGCCATGCTCGTCATGCTGTGGTTTATCTCCCCCACGCTCATCCTCACGCCTTCGGTCGTCGCAACCACGATCGGCACGATCGCGCCGGACATCCTCTGGGCGTGGTATGACATCGCGCAATGGAAACTGCTCGCCGCGTATCAGCAATGGCACCACTGCCTTCACAAAGTCCTCCCGCGAGACATCCCCTATTGGCTGGGGCTTCTGTATCAGACCCTGTTAGTCGTCACACTCGTCCATTTACGTTCTTGAACGATATGTTCCACTTCAACTCACGGAAACGC
>Ga0209211_10009295_pt1 | contig 13146 bp, 16 predicted proteins | sample RifGroA2_FD_183992 | JGI IMG/M metagenome (GOLD analysis project Ga0209211, IMG submission 183992) | Groundwater microbial communities from Rifle, Colorado, USA - Groundwater A2 (SPAdes) (version 2) | ecosystem: Environmental > Aquatic > Deep subsurface > Groundwater | place: Rifle, Colorado...
CTGGAAGGCAACGCGCAATCCTTCAAGGTCGGCGCACTGACGCTCGACCTGGATGTGAAGCAGCCCGAACAGGCATTCAAGGTGAAACTTTCCTCGCCATTGTCTGGCAACTTCCAGGCGAAGCAATTCAATTTGAGCAATCTGGTCGTGGCGGTAAATGCCAGCGGCGATAAGTTGCCAAACAAGTCCATCAACAGCGAAATGAAGGGCAGCGTGCAGATCGATGCCACCAAAGAAACCGTGCTGGCGAATCTCGCCGGCGGCCTGCTGCAAAGCCAGGTCAAGGCCAGGGTCGGCGTGAACGGTTTCGCCGATCCGGCCATTCATTTCGACGTGGATGTCGACCAGTTCGAATGTCGACCAGTTCGATGCCGATTTATATCTGCCGAAGAAATCGGCCAACGAGCCGAAGCCCGCCAAAGCCAGCGAACCCGAACAGCCGCTCGACCTGTCCGGCCTGCGCAAGCTCAAGCTGGACGGCAGCCTGCGCATCGGCGCGCTGAAAGTGGCAAACGTCAAATCCACCAACGTGCGTCTCGACGTAAAGGCACGCAACGGACAGGTGAATATCGCACCGCTGTCCGCCAACCTGTACCAGGGCAGCATGAAGGGCAGCGTCAGCGTAAACGCGCAGGCGACGCCGAGCATCGCCATCAATCAGAACCTGAGCGGCGTGAATGTCGCCGCGCTGACCAAAGATGCGGCGAATTTCGACACCCTGGAAGGCAAGGGCAATGTCGGCATGAACCTCACGATGCAAGGCAATACCGTCAGCGCGATGAAGAAGGCGCTCAACGGCACGATGTCGCTGAACCTTGCCGACGGCGCGATCAAGGGCATCAACATCGCCAAAAAATTGCGCGACGCACAAGGCATGCTGGGCAAAGGCGGCGCAAGCGCACAAACCCAATCTGCCAACAAGGAGGAGAAGACCGATTTCAGCGAGCTCAAGGCATCCTTCAAGGTGAACAACGGCATCGCGCACAACGACGACCTGTCGCTGAAATCACCGCTGTTGCGCGTCACCGGCAACGGTGATATCGACATCGGCCACGACAGCATGAATTACATCGCAAAAGCCACGCTGGCGAAGACGCTGGAAGGCCAGGGCGGCAAGGATGCCGTCGGCGGCATCACCGTGCCGGTGCGCGTCAGCGGCCCGTTTGCCGACCTGAAATACACGCTGGATTTCGGCGCAATGGCCGGCGAAGCCGCCAAACAAAAGGTTGAAGCCAAGAAAGAAGAAGTCAAAACCAAGTTGCAGGAACAGTTGAAAGGCGGCCTCAAAGGCTTGTTCCGGTGATTTGTTTGACCGTAGGAGCGGGCCATGCCCGCGAATCCGGTATCGCGGGCATGGCCCGCTCCTACAGGCGGTAATCACGGACAATCCATCAGAACCAAACCCTCTTGTGGGAGCGCAATTTATTGCGCGATTCTTGTCAACAATCGCTCGATAAATCGAGCTCCTACAGCCTAATGGATTATTTGGGATAATGCCTAATTTCTCCTCTTGCCTCATCCGCTGGCAACGCCAGCATGGCCGCCACGACCTGCCGTGGCAAGGAGCGGATGCCTACCGCGTGTGGTTGTCCGAGATCATGCTGCAACAGACCCAGGTCGCCACCGTCATTCCCTATTACCAGCGTTTCACCGCCTCATTCCCATCCATCGCCGCCCTCGCTGTGGCGAGCGAAGAGCAAGTGCTGACACACTGGAGCGGCCTCGGCTATTACGCCAGAGGGCGCAACCTGCACCGCACCGCACAGATCATCGTCGCGCAACATCACGGCGAATTCCCGCGCCAGTACGAACAGATCCTCGAACTCCCCGGCATCGGCCGCTCCACCGCCGCCGCGATCTGCGCGCTGGCGTATCACGAACGGCGCGCGATACTCGACGGCAACGTCAGGCGCGTGCTGGCACGCTACTGCGGCATCGAGGGCTGGGCTGGCAACAGGGAGGTAGAGGGAAAGCTGTGGCAGCAGGCCGAGGCGCTGCTGCCGCAACGCGATGTCGCCGCCTACACCCAGGCGCTGATGGACCTGGGCGCGGCCGTCTGCACGCGCAGCAAACCGAAATGCGGCGAGTGCCCGGTGCAGGCCGGCTGCATCGCATTCAATACCGGCCGCACCAATAAACTACCCACGCCGCGCCCGCGCAAGGCCGTGCCGGAAAGACACGCCACCTTCCTGCTGCTGATGCACGACAACGACATCCTGCTGGAGAAGCGCCCCGGCAGCGGCATCTGGGGCGGGCTATGGTGCCCGCCGCAATTTGACGATGAGGAAGCGGCAAGGGACTGGTTTGTGCGCAGCGGAATGACAGCGAGTCACGGGGAAAGGCTGGAGACATTCACCCACACCTTCACCCATTTCAAACTGCACATCACGCCGCTGAAAATCGAGTTGTCGCACAAACCACTGCGAGCCGCGCAGCCTGGCAGTTTGTGGCTGGATGTGGAGGAGGCGTTGCGGGCGGCGATTCCGACGCCAGTGCGGAAATTGTTGGGAGAGTTACTGAAGAACCCTCCGTAGCTAATGTAGGGCGCAATAACCAACGGGCATTGCGCCGCATGTATCTGTCATCCGGCGCAATGCGCTACGCTTATTGACGCCTTACGCGAGTTCGGCGGCGCACAGGGGAAAGGGGCAGTGCGCAACCTACGCCTAATTAGCTATCCAGCTTTAGTGCACGGTCAATGAAGTCGCAAATCATACGTGCTTGCGTTCGTACTGCCATATATGACCCGTTAATATTCTGCGTAATTAGGTTGTAATTAACATCCGAGATATTGCTCGAAAAGGTCTGTTGGAAGTAAAAACGATATTGATCAATCTCTTCGTTCAATATAGCTAGTCGTGAATGAATCTCGAGTACGAGGGACTGAAACTCAACTGAAAAAGAACCAAGTTGACCCAGTTTTGAGTCAAGGAATGGGGCGTGGTGCGTCTTTAATCCCAAGCCCCCACTTTCGGAAACTAAAAGTTGCTGCGCTACAAGAGCAAGTTGCTCGTCAGACATCGCAAGATCAGACTCAGTTTGCTTAATTACACGATCTAACTTGTGCAGGTAACGATTACGTTCAATTATGGGTTTGAACCAATCAAGGAAAGATCGATTGTATTGCCCAGCTCGAATGCTCGTTAGCCATACAGTGTTTGCTAATCTGAATTGCAGGTCGCCAAGTTCTGAGAGAAGAGCATTTTTTACTTCCTTAATTTCACGTCGTCTGCGTATTGCATCGACAACGATAGGGCTGAGCAATCCCAATAGCCATCCAAGGAAAAGAAATAAAATTTTTTCCCAAGTATCCGAACTCGCTGCTTGTAATTCCATAACTGCTCCTCACAATTACGTAAATACGACCCCCATTATTCTTGGATTCCCCACGGCTTCATCAGTGCCTGCTCCACTCCGAGATGATCGAGTATCCGCGCCACGACAAAATCCACGATGTCCTGCACGCTCTGCGGATGGTGATAGAAGCCGGGGTTGGGCGGCATGATGACCGCACCGGCGTGCGACAGTTTGAGCATGTTCTCCAGATGGATCGCGGAGAACGGCATCTCGCGCGGCACCAGAATCAGCGTGCGCCTTTCCTTGAGCATCACGTCGGCGGCGCGGGTGATGAGGTCGTCGCTGATGCCGCTGGCGATCTTGCCGAGCGTACCCATGGTGCAGGGGCACACCACCATCGCGTCGCCGGGATTGGAGCCGGAGGCCATCGGCGCGTACCAGTCCTGGATGCCGAACGCCTTTAACTCGCCGCTGAATTTCCCGAAACGCTCCGCAAACAACTGCTCCGTATCCTGCGGGCGGTTCGGCAGCGTGAAATCCAGTTCCTGCTTGGCGACGACCTGTGCGGCCTGACTGTACAACAGATGCACGCGCTGCCCGCTTTGCAGCAGGCATTCCAGCAGGCGTATGCCGTAGGGCAGGCCGGAGGCACCGGTAAACGCAAGAGTGATGGTTTTCATGTGCGAAGTATTCACTGTTCGAGGTGGCTCATTATCCTGCAAAAGACTTTTGTCCGCAGATTATGCAGATTAACGCAAGATTAAACCAAAAAGCGAATTCGATAATTTGGCAGGTTCTAATCTGTGTGAATCTGCGTAATCTGCGGACAGTCGGTTTTATTTTCCATGAAACGCGCCGCGATGAGGCCGTTCACCGTGCCGAACACCAGGGCGGCGGCGGCGAAGATCGGGATGAGATAGGCGATGCCGGCATGCGGGATCAGCCAGACGTACACCACCAGCATCTGCCCGGCGATATGCGCGAAGGCGGCGTAGATGCTGTGGCTGACCGGACCGAACCAGCGTGACGGCAGGTGCTGTGCGAAGGCCAGCACGATTAGGCTGCATATCGCGCCGGACAGACTGAGGAAAAACCCCGGTGCAAGGAAGCTGCCGAACAGCAGGCTGCCCGCCACCACGCGCAGCAGCGACACCCAAGCCGCCGCGCGCCAGCCGTAGCGCGCCAGCACGATCAGCGTGACGATGTTGGCCAGCCCCGGTTTTACACCGGGCAGCGGCGATGGAATCGCGTTCTCCAGTATCGTGAGGCCAAGCGCGACCGCCGCCATGCGCGCGATATGGTGGTCTTCCGGGGTGGTATCGAGGAAGATCGAAGAGGGATTTTGCCCTTCCCCCTTCCCCCTTCCCCCTTCCCCGCAGTTTTCAGTAGTTGAGGCTGTCATATTTCTTGGTGCTGCCGGTCAACTCGACGCTGACCTGGTTGGGCAGGCAGATAGCGATCTCCCCGGCCTGTTGCAGCCAGCCCTGGCGCACGCAGTATTGTCTCGGGCTGGGATCGGAGACAATGCGCGCCTTGCGCTGCTGAATGCGGACGATGCTGACGCCAAGAGGGCCGGGAACTTCGATCTGCTGGTCGCGCGACAGCGGCACTTCGCGGAAAATCTTCCCGCCGCTGCGGATGATGGCCCTGTCGGCGAGGTCGCCGCTCCACAGCTTGAGCATGAGCAACACCACGCACAGGCCGCCGAGCAACAGCGTCAGCCAGTCGCCGGCCTTGAGGTGCGGCAGGATGGCCGCGCGGATGGACTCATGCGAGCTCACGGTGGCGCACCAGCACTTGTTGCTGCTGCTCGAAATGCCGGGCGAGTTTTTCGGCGAGATAGACCGAGCGGTGCTGCCCGCCGGTGCAGCCGATGGCAACGGTGAGATAACTGCGGTTATCCGCAACGTAACACGGCAGCCAGCGCTCCACGAAATTGCGGATATCGCCGAACATGTCCTGCACGGCAGGGGTGTTTTCCAGAAATTCGATCACCGCCGCATCGTTCCCGGTAAGCGGGCGTAGCGCCGGATTGTAGTAAGGATTGGGCAGGCAGCGCACATCGAATACCAGGTCGGCGTCCAGCGGAATGCCGTGCTTGAAACCGAACGACTCGAACAGCAGCGTCAGGCGCGCCCGGTCCAGCTTGATGAACTGCTTGATCCAGGCACGCAGCGCGTTGGCGTTGAGTTCGGTGGTGTCGATGTGATGGCCGATGCTGCTGATTTCGGCGAGCAATTCGCGCTCATACTGAACACATTCGGGCAGGGTGCGTCCCTGTTTACCGTTTTCCAGGGACGCGGCATCGTTAAGCGGATGCAGGCGGCGCGTTTCGGAGAAACGTTTCACCAGTGTGTCATTTTGCGCATCCAGGAACAGCACATGCACCGCAAGGTTCTTTTGCATGAGTTGCAGCATCAATTCAGGCAGCCTCTGCACGCTGTTGGCGCTACGTACGTCGATGCTGACCGCGATATTGCTATAACCTGCGGGCAACAGATGCTCGACCAGACTGGAGAGCATCTCGGCGGGCAGGTTGTCCACACAATAGAAACCCGCATCCTCCAGTGTCTTGAGTGCTACGCTTTTGCCGGAGCCGGACAGACCGCTGATCAGGAAGAGCTGCATAAATACCTCTATAAATTCGTTTTGCGGGCGAATCGCGGTGTCGCGTGCTCGCTCACTCCTCGTCTATCAATCTGATATGTCTCGTCGTTCGCTACGCGGCTCCTTGCGCTTCATCCCGCAAAACGAATTTCTAGAGGCATTTTGCCCGTCAATCGCCCAGCAGCAGTTGGTCATGCCGCGTGATGAATTCCTGCATGCTGTCGATGCCGCGCTGCTGCATGACGAAATTGCGCGCGGCGGCTTCCACCAATACCGCGAGGTTGCGCCCTGCGACCACTGGGATATTCACGGTGCTGATGTTCACGCCGAGAATTTCCTGATGCGTGGCGTTGAGCGGCAGGCGTTCCATTTGCGAGAGATCGCCGCCCTGCGGACGATGCAGATGCACGATGAGCTTCAGGCTCTTTTTGCGCCGCACCGCCGTTTCGCCGAACATGGTGCGGATATTCAACACACCCAGGCCGCGCACTTCGAGGAAATCGCGCAACAGCTCCGGGCAGCGTCCTTCCAGGGTATCCGGCGCGATACGGTGCAATTCGACGATGTCGTCGGCAACCAACCCGTTGCCGCGCGTGATCAGCTCCAGGCCGAGCTCGCTTTTGCCGACCGCGCTCTCTCCGGTAATGATCACGCCAACTCCCAGCACATCGAGAAACACGCCGTGGCGCGTGGTGGACTCGGCCAGTTCCTTGGCGAGGTAGTGGCGGATCAGCCACATCAGGTGCACGCTGGGTTTGGGCGAGCGGAATAACGGGATATGCGATTGGTCGGCGAAAGCAATCAGTTCGGCCGGTATGTCATCGGCGCCGGCCACAATTAAACAGGTCGTGACGCTTTGCTCGATTTGCCGGAACGCGCCGGCGCGTTCTTCCGCACTCAGGCCGCGCAGATAATCGAGTTCGATTTCGCTGAGCACCTGCACCCAATTCGGGTGAATCAGGTTGAGATGGCCGATGAGACCATGGTTGGAGGCGTTGATCTTGTCGCTGTCGATGATGCGATCGGCGCCGTCCGTGCCGGCAACACGGCTGAGCTGCAGCCGTTGCTGTTTGTCTTCGAAAAGTTGCCGGACGTTAACCTGGCTCATGGGAACGGCCGTTGAATGAAAATTTTCGATAGCTTCCTGCTATTGGGCTGCATTGGCAGGTGCGAATTTATTCGCACTAATAATAAGCCAAGTGCGAATAAATTCGCACCTACCAAACCACCTATTTTTTTCAGGCTCATGCCGTGCCGTTCCAGTCGTAGAACAACTGATGGATACTGGCGGCGTCCTCGCAGGCGAGCAGGCGATTGCGGAATTGCGCATCGCTGAACATTTGCGCCAGTTCACCGAGAATCTGCAGGTGCAGATCGGTGGCGCGCTCCGGAACCAGCAGCACGAAAATCAGGTTCACCGGCTGGCCGTCCGGCGCGTCGAACGGGATCGGATGGGAGGTTTTTACGAATGCGGCGGTCGCCTCGCGCAACTTGGCGATACGGCCGTGCGGGATCGCCACGCCCTGCCCCAAGCCGGTTGAGCCGAGTTTCTCTCGTGCGAACAGGCTGTCGAACACCTGGCTGCGCGCAATCTGCTGGTTGTTTTCAAACAGCAGGCCGACGCGCTCGAACACACGTTTTTTGCTGGTGGACTCGGCGTCCAGCAGGATATTGTCGGGCAGCAGGATTTTGCTGATCAGGTTCATTATGAAAGTCGCATAAAAATGGGCGGCACTGCTGCCGCCCTTGTTGATTATTCTTCTACTGCAACGTGTTTACCGGAATCGTCATGGCGCCGCGCCGACAGTTTTTCCTTGTGCTTCATCACCTGGCGGTCCAGCTTGTCCACCAGCGCGTCAATCGCCGCGTACAGGTTCTCGTCTTCGCATTCCACGAATACATCCTTGCCGCTGATGTGGATGGTGGCTTCGGCTTTCTGCTTCAGTTTTTCAACGGAAAGAATGATATTCACGTCGATCACATTGTCGAAATGGCGTTTGATCTTGCCGATTTTGCCGGTCGCATAGTCGCGGATGGCGGGTGTGATTTCCAGATGGCGTCCGGTTAGATGGATGTTCATGTCTTGCTCCTTATTTAAAGTGATTTACGGAGATGCACCGGGAGTATGCGCAATGCTTCCCGGTATTTTGCTATGGTACGCCGGGCGACGACGATGCCCTGCTGTGCCAAAATTTCCGACATGCGGCTGTCGGTAAGCGGTTTGCGTGTATCTTCCGCGCTGACCAGCTGCTTGATCAACTCGCGTATTGCGGTGGAAGAACAGGTGCCGCCGCTTTCCGTGGACAGGCCGCTGCCAAAAAAATACTTGAATTCGTATATGCCGCGCGGGGTCAGCATGAATTTTTGCGTGGTGCTGCGCGATACCGTGGATTCGTGCAGCTCCAGCGCATCGGCAATTTCGCGCAACACCAGCGGGCGCATACCGATCTCGCCGTGCTCGAAAAAATTGCCCTGCCGCTCAACGATCGCCTGTGCGACCCGCAGGATGGTTTCGAAACGCTGCTGCAAGTTCTTGATCAACCATTTCGCTTCCTGCAATTGCGTGGCAAGCTGCGAGGAGCTTTTGCCGTCGCGCTGTTGCAGGATATTGGCGTAAATCTGGTTTACCCGCAGTTTGGGCATGGCTTCCGCATTGAGCCGCACGCGCCATTTATCCTTGTGTTTCTCCACGATTACATCGGGCACCACGTAATCGGCGACGCTGCGGTCGAATTCCGCGCCAGGTTTGGGGTTCGAGTCCACGATCAAATGCTGCGCGGCACGCAATTCATCGTCCGAGCAACGCAGCAGTTTTTTGATCCGGGCGTAATCGTGCGCTGCGAGTGCATCCAGATGATTGCTCACCAGATGGATCGCCAGATCGCGCTGCGGCGTATCTTCCGGCAACGCCTTGAGTTGCAATGCCAGGCATTCGCCCAGATTGCGCGCGCCGAGGCCGGGCTGATCGAGGTGCTGCAGCTGCACCAGCGCAGTCTCCAGGTCATCCAGCGTGATGTCGAGCTCGGCGGGCAACAGTTCCGCCAGCTCGTTCAAGTCTTGCGCCAGATAGCCGTTCTCATCCAACGCATCGATCAGCAAACCGACCACCCTGCGGTCTTTGCCATCCAGCGAACTGATGGCCAGCTGGTTATGCAAATATTCGCGCAGGCTGGCTTGCTCGGCGGCCTGTTCGGGGTAGGTTTCGTCCTCATCGTCCGTGCTGTGCGCCGTGCCGCCACCGGTATTCCAGTCCGCCTGTTCGTTGCCAAAATCGTCCGCGCCGCGGTCGTCGGTGCCGTGTTCGTTGGCATGTGCCGGTTCGCTGACATCGCTATTGCGCGATGCCGGAGAGGGCAGATCAGAGGAAAAAGCGCCCAGTGCGGATTCTTCGGCCAATTCCAGCATGGGGTTCTCATCCAGCATCTGTGCGACTTCCTGATGAATGTCCTGCGTGGAGAGTTGCAGCAAACGGATAGCCTGCTGCAACTGCGGGGTGAGCGTCAGTTGCTGCGACAGCTTTAATTGGAGAGCGGGTTTCATTGCCTGGTGTCATATCCGGGATACCTTCGCGTCATAGCTTGAAGTGTTCACCCAGATATACTTTCCTCACGCTTTCATTATAAATGATTTCATCCGGCTTGCCTTCCGCCATCACCGACCCGGCATTGATAATGTAGGCGCGGTCGCAGATGCCCAGCGTTTCGCGCACATTGTGGTCGGTGATCAATACGCCGATATTGCGTTCCTTGAGAAAGCGGATAATTTTTTGGATATCCAGCACGGCGATAGGGTCTACGCCGGCGAACGGCTCATCGAGCAGGATGAAACGCGGGTCGGTCGCCAGCGCGCGTGCGATTTCCACGCGCCGCCGCTCGCCGCCGGACAGGCTGATGGCGGGGTTGTTGCGGATATGCGTGATGTGCAGGTCTTCCAGCAGCTCTTCCAGACGATTTTGCAGATCGTCATCGGAAAGGTCTTGCAGTTCCAGCACTGCCTGAATATTTTGCGCTACGGTCAGGCGGCGGAAGATCGAGGCTTCCTGTGGCAGATAGCCCAGTCCCAGGCGTGCGCGGCGGTGTATCGGCAAGTGAGTGATATTTTGGTCGTCGATGAAAATCTCGCCGCCATCGGCTGCGATCAGCCCCACGATCATGTAGAACGAAGTTGTCTTGCCGGCACCGTTCGGGCCGAGCAGACCGGCCACCTCACCGCTCTTCAGCGACAGCGACACATCATGCACCACAGTGCGCGAACCGTACTTTTTATTAAGGCCAACTGCACGCAATTCACTCATCACACAAACCCGAAAAATGTTTCAACGGTCAGGGCGCGGGGCACCCAATTTGTCGGGCGCGAGATGCCCGACCTGCAACTGTAGCCCGGATGAAGCGAAGCGGAATCCGGGGAGTGGCGGGCGTACCCAAGAGCGCCCCGGATTCCATTGCATTCCATCCGGGCTACGCCCGCTACAAAATATGGCGTCATGGTCAATGTCATTTTATAAAGCGTGTTCAATCTGCGGGTAGCAAAGTTTCGCTGGATTTGATCGGCAACGTATCCGGCGCGGAAGGCGGTGCCGCGCCTTGTTTAGGCTTGGGTTGCAGTATGGCGCGCACCCGCTTCGGCGGCCCATTTTCCGGATTCGCGCCGCTGCTGTTCACATGGAAAATTTCAGTCTTCTGGCTATAGGTAATGTGTTCGCCGCGCACCTCATCCAGTTCGCGCTTGAGGCGCGCCCTTACATAGAAATCCACCGTCTCGGCGCGCGTGTCATACTCGATGCGCTCGCCATACCCATCCACATATTCATCCAGCCCCTCGCGTTTTTGCCGGAAGCTGGCGGTATTGCCATAAGCCGTGCCGTGCTTGAAGCCTTCCTTGTCCTGCACCACCACGATCTTGTCGCCGCGTATCACCATCGTACCCTGGGTCAATTTCACGTTGCCGGTGAAGGTGCTGATCTGCTGCGCATCGTCAACCAACACCTGGTCTGCCTCCAGATGCAACGGTTTGTCGCGGTCGGCGCGTTCGGCAAAGCAGGCCGGGACGCAGAGCAACAACAAGGCGGCTAGCAGAAATTTATTTTTTGCTGGGTACATGTTCGCTTCTTACTTGTGAAATCAATTTCAGGGTGCGCACCTTGTTGTCCATTTCCAGGCCTATCGCATGCACAGTATTGTGTGCGTCCACAATAGTGACGGCACGGTCGGTGTCCGCCCAATCACGATCCGGAATGATGTGCAGATATTCGGTGTACAGCGTAAGTTCCTCGCGCTGCGCGCTTGCCTCGCGCAGCACTTCGACATCGTGGTGCAGGAATACCTCGTCACCCCGTCTGGAAACCATACCCTGCCTGGCGACAATGTGTATTGCCGGGTGCTCTGCGGACAGCGTGGTTAGGCGCGGCACCTCCAGCGTCGTGCTGTCGTCATCCGGGTAATGCTGCATTTTTTTCGCGGCCATGATGAAGCGCGGCGCACCCTGTTCATTCAGCCTGATGGCAGAAAAATTTTCCATGATGGCATCGGGGTCGTGGCGTTTGCTGCTATCCGGTGTGGCCGGCTCCGGCTGTACCTGCTGGTTCAGCCAATAGGTAACGCCCAGCAAGCCCAGCATGGGAAACAGCGGCAGCCAGTAACGGACGCGTGAGGCAAAGGTCATTTAAGGTATGGGGCCAGCTGAGCATCCAGCGTGCCTTGCGCCGACATGATCAGCTCGCAGGCTTCGCGCACCGCGCCATGCCCACCACTGCATTGCGTCACATAGTCGGAATGTTCGCGCACCAGCCGCGGGGATTCCGGCACGCTGATCGATAGCCCGACATGGCGCATCACCGTCAGGTCGACCACATCATCGCCCATATAGGCGGCGGCATCACGCGGCAGTTTGAGCCTGCTGAGCAGTTCGAGCATTGTTTCGAGTTTATTCTCCACGCCCTGAAAGACATGCGCGATGCCAAGGTTCTGTGCGCGTGCCGCGACGCAGCGCGAAGTGCGCCCGGTGATGATGGCAACCTCCACCCCGCTGGCGCGCAGCATTTTCAGGCCATGCCCGTCCAGTGAATTGAAACGTTTGAATTCCTCGCCGGAATCGGACAGAAACAGTCCGCCGTCAGTCATCACGCCATCTACATCGAAGGCCATCAGGCGAATCAGTTTGGCACGGCTCAGCAGCATATTTCTCCTCCCCTAAATGACTTTGGCATGCAACAGATCGTGCATGTTGAGCGCGCCGACCAGCTTATGCTGCCCGTCCACTACCAACATCTGACTGATATTGTATTGCTCCATCATCTGCACCGCTTCGGCGGCCAGCGCATCCGGACCGATGCAGCGCGGGTTGGCGGACATCACGCTGCGCACCGGCATGGCATTGAAATCCAGCTTCTTCTCCAGCGTGCGGCGCAAATCGCCGTCGGTATAAATGCCCAGCACGCGCTGTCCAGCATCGACGATAGCGGTCATGCCCACGCCTTTTTTCGAAATTTCCAGGATCGCGTCGCTCAACATCGCGTTTTCACGCACCATCGGCAAGCGCTCGCCGCTGCGCATGATGTCGCACACGTGGGTAAGCAAACGCCTCCCCAGGTTGCCGCCCGGATGCGAGCGCGCAAAATCCTCCGCGCCAAAACCTTTGGCATCCAGCAATGCCACCGCCAGCGCATCACCCAGCGCCAACGCCGCCGTGGTACTGGCTGTGGGCGCCAAACCCATCGGGCAAGCCTCTTTGTCCACCGCCGAATTGAGATGCACATCGGCAACCTTGGCCAGGCTGGATGCGGGATTGCCGGTCATGCTGATGAGCTTGGCGCCCTGCCGTTTGATGGCCGGCACGATAGCCATCAGTTCCTGGCTCTCGCCGGAGTAGGATAACGCAATGATGACATCTGCACTGGTGATCATGCCAAGATCTCCGTGGCTGGCCTCACCGGGATGAACAAAATAGGCAGGCGTTCCGGTGCTGGACAGGGTCGCTGCGATCTTGCGCGCGATATGCCCGGATTTGCCCATGCCGCTGACGATGACGCGCCCTTCGCAGCGCAGGATCACATCAAGCGCGTGCAGGAAACTCTCATCGAGGCGTGTGGCGAGAGCCTGGACGGCGGCGGCTTCGATGCTCAAAACTTCGCGCGCAAGATTGAGTGCGCGCGGCGCGGCGGAAATATGCTTATTCATGCGGCGCATTATAACAGCGGGAGTTTTTCGAGTAGCCGGCAAAATATGTGCAAACCTGGTTTATCCC
>Ga0209211_10009300_pt1 | contig 13142 bp, 12 predicted proteins | sample RifGroA2_FD_183992 | JGI IMG/M metagenome (GOLD analysis project Ga0209211, IMG submission 183992) | Groundwater microbial communities from Rifle, Colorado, USA - Groundwater A2 (SPAdes) (version 2) | ecosystem: Environmental > Aquatic > Deep subsurface > Groundwater | place: Rifle, Colorado...
AGGATAATGAATCTTTTTTCTGCCTGCATATAGTCTAAGGGTACCGGAAACGAGGGAGGATTCTGCTGATTTCGAAAGGCGGTTTCAAGTTCGGGATGGACGCCGTAAATATTAATCCGGTTCCCGGGGATAAAGGCAGGTACGAAAAAAGGGAAACCCTGGATATGGTCCCAGTGCAGATGGGACAGAAAAATATTATATGTCGCCGGTCCCCCGCCAACCGATTGCATGATATGATTTCCGAAATCCTTTAAGCCGGTACCGGCATCGCAGAGGATATATTCATCTCCTCCCCTGATTTCAAGGCATGAGGTATTACCACCGTATCCGCCCCTGACGGAAAAGGGGAGCTTTTCATCAATGAAACGCTCCATGTCGGCGTCACTGCTGAAACTGTGCTGGGCAGCCGCTTTGATTGCTGTTGCAACCTTGGCACGTACTTGCCTCACGGTTAATGATACCGGCAGAGAGCCCCGTGTGCCCCAGAAATAGACCTTCATTTGCATTCCTTACAAGATATTTTCCCGTCTGCTGACCTTAATGGCCGTTTTTTTTTGTGAAAAGATTTCGTTTTGTTGTTTTCAAAGATCAGTTTTCGCAAAAGCGATTTGCCCCTAATTTGCCAGGTTCAAGGTAGGGTAAGGGGCTCCTTTTTTAGGCCCCAGGTTACTCCCGCTTTTCGGTGATGGGCAAATCCGCCCTTCCGGCATAAAACACCACGATGTGCGCGGGCGAATCCCCCAGGCTTTCCCCCCAGTGCCAGGTATTGACCACCTCCACGATGGCTTCGCCGGCTTTGAGGTCTAATACCTGGCCTTCGATGGTATGCACCCGCAGATGTCCGCTCAGGAGGATGCCGGCATTGATCACCGGATGATGATGCATGGCCAGCTTTTCTCCCGGAGGAATGATGATGCTCAGGATACGGATCTCAGGCTGTCCTGTCGGATAAGACGGGAGGCGATTGCCGTCCCAGCTTGTTTCGCTTCTGGCCAGTTCGCGCACCTGCAAGCCGGAGTGGTCGGCGAAGGCCGATCCGCCGGACAACAGAAGCAGGCAGGCTGTGCCAAGAACGATGGCAGAGAAAAACCGCTGCATTGGCTTGCTTTCCCGCATCCAGGCTTTGGCGACAAGCTGCTGCATTTTCTTCTCTTTCTCTTCCTGGTTCATAATGTTTCACCTTTCCTTGATTGAAATGTGCTGTGCATTTCCTCCATCGCGGAGATTGAATACCGACCGCCGAGACAGCTGGCGGGAGAGCTTTCGTCTTTATTCTCCTTTGAACTCCGGGTAACAAAATACCTTCCCTTCATACGGACTGTGATAAAAAAACGGAGAATGTTTCCGGCCCGTTCTGGTGATTCTTTCCGATTGACAAGCAGTGGAGCAATTGCTAAATGATAAAGTCAGGATGATTCTGGGGCAAGCGATCACAGGGCACGACATCTGGTTTTTTATCAGTATTAACGCATACATATGATTATAGTCTCTGCCCGAGAATCGGGCAAAGGGACTCTAATTCAGCTTTAGCAAGAAGAGCTCTCCGGCCTCTGCCGCCCCCCTGGAATCGTTTACAGTTGGGGGCAGCGCGGAATTTGGCGCCTACCCCTGTGATTTACAGGGCTGAAGCTTTTCCTGGCTTGCATATCAAAATTGAGGCATGGACTTTGAGCAGGTTAACAGCCTTCGGTATTATTCTTGGCTTCACTCTCATCACCCTGTCCATTGTCCATGGCGGCAGCATCTGGCTCTTTTTTAATCCGGACGCCATCTTTATCACCTTTGGCGGAACGATCGCCGCCACCTTTATCGCCTACCCCTTTTCCAGCATCAGACGAATAGCCCATGTTGCCCTCAATGCCTTTAAAAAGGTTCGTTATCTCCCTGAAAGCTATATAACGATTATTCTTGAGCTGGCCAAGGTTTATCGGGCCGGCGGCCTTAAAAAGCTTGAGACAGAGGAAGAAAGCCTCAACAATCGTTTTCTGCGCCTTGGTGTTGAAATGGTTGTCGATGGTTTCTCCTCCGCCGACATCGATGATATCTTTGAAAAGGAAATGATATACTTGGCTCTCCGTCATGAATCAGGGGAGACTATTTTGAGAACCATGGCCAAGTTTGCGCCCGCCTTTGGCATGGTCGGTACTCTCATCGGTCTGATTCAGGTCATAAGCCGTCTGGCAGACCCCAACACGGTAGGCCCTCCCCTGGCCATGGCCCTTATCAGCACCTTCTACGGCATTCTCCTGGCAAACCTCATTCTTCTGCCCATCTCGGCCAAACTTAGGACCCGCACCGAGCAGGAGCTTCTGCTTATCCGTCTGATCAAGGAAGGAATCATGGGGCTTCAACGGCAGGACCATCCCAGTCTTATGCTGCGGCACCTCAATGCCATTCTCCCGCCCGACTTGAGAGCCATAAAATATTCTCCCGCAGTACGCATAAATGAATGATTCCTCTAACGCATCTTGTTCTCCCGGGTCATCTTTCAGGCAAGATGTTAATTTGCTGGCCATCTCCAAGGAAGCGAGACGCTTGCTTGAACAGGTGCGGAATCTGGAGATTGAAATCACCAGAATCAAAAAGCATCACTTGATAGAGGCAAGCAGCCTGAAATCCCAGGTGAGCGAATTGCGGGAGGAAATGAGAAACGCCAGAACGCGAATCGGCATGCTCAAGGAAGACAAGACACTGTTGCAGGTCCAGCTTGCCGAACTTGAAAAAACAAAGGGCCGGCCGCGGAGAATCAATACCTTTGAGCATGAGCGGTCCGAGGCCACAAGGAATTACGAAAAAGGAAATCTTGAGTCTGACAGCTCAATTTTTATTTCTTACAGTGATTATATCACCCTGTTGCTGACCGTGTTTATTATTCTGTACTCGATTAATGCCCATGACCCCAGCAGGATCGTGGAGAGCAGGAGGGCTATTGCCAGCTCGTTTATCGGCAAGGAAGTATTGCTTGACAAGGACAAACCGCTGATTGTTCTCGCTGATGCTCAAGATATGCCTGTTCCCGAGCAGTTTCAGCAGATGCGCGACGAAGTGGCTGGAGAATTGAACGAGCTCGGCCTGGGTGATGACATTCAGGTGCGGACACAGAAAGAGGGGATAATCATCACCTTAAAGGACAGGATTACTTTCGAGCCCGGGGATGCCAGCCTCATTGCTTCTTCTGCGCCGGTCTTAAAAAAGATCGCCGCGGTTTTGAAAAAAAACCAGGAATTTACGGTTGAGGTCGAAGGGCATACCGATAATATGCCGATCAACAACCGGCAATTCCCTTCCAACTGGGAGCTTTCAACCGCGCGGGCCAGTAATGTGGTAAAATTCTTTATCGAACAGGAAGGAATATCGCCCCAGCGGCTTTCCGCCAAAGGGATGGCAGAATTCCGGGCCGTACGCGGCAACGACACCAGCGCTGACCGCGCCCAGAATCGCCGGGTTGAGATAAATATTAAGAAAAATTCCCGCTGACCAGTTCTTTCGCAGCCTTTCCCCTGTTTCAAATGCATAAGCGGACTATCCTCTATTTCCCCTAGGCATAACGTTGCTTGCTAATCAGCTATTGTCGAAATTAGGTAATCGTTCACCAGGGGCACCAAAATTCAAGATAAACCCAGGAATGTAAGCGTTCAGCAGTGCCGCAGATGCGCGTGTCAGTCGTCGGCAGAAGTGTCCGACCAAGAGGCCTGCGAAGTGTGCTATTGCACATGAGCAGGCCGATGACTGTCAATCATCGGCAGCAGTGCCGATAAAGCAGATGTGGTGCTGCTGAACGCTTACGAAATTAAAAAGATGGAAAGCAACGCCTCCGGCGTTCTTACAGGTGGCGGGCATCGTCAAGCTGGTCCACTGCCATGCCCTGCGGCACAGTTTCGCCACTCATCTGCTGGATGGGCTGCTTTGAGTCGTAAGCAATCACAGGGCACGGCATCTGCTTTGTTATCGGCCTGTTCGCATACCATATGTATGGCTCTCAGGCCTCTGTCGCGCATCTGCCGCACCCTGTAATCGCTTACAGTTGGGATACGGCGCGGAATTTGGTCGCCTATCCTGTGATCAGTTGCTTTGAGTCGGTTTATTCCGGTTTGACCAGCGATCCCCCTGGGGCTAGGCTGATTGGATCATCCGCTTGAAAAAAATATGAGGGGTAAGGCAGATGGCACAGAATGAGATCGTTTTGCCCGGCGATCCGCAAAGCTGCTGAGGGCCTAAAATTCCTCCTCGGGCAGGAGTGGCTATAGCCGGGCAAGCCTTTGTGGTTGGCGAGCTGGAAACTCCGATCGGTCGGGTGCCGCAGGTTGCCGCCGTGCTTGCCTGGCGGGATCGCTGGGGCACGCTTTTGGTGCGCCTGGGCTTTGGCCGCATGCGCTATACGGTTGAGCCGGGCCTGTACGGAGTCGGCGCTCCCCAGAAGGATTCGCCCGTGCTGGTCACGGCCAATTACAAGTTGAGCTTCGATCATCTCCGCGCCGCCCTGGCCGGGCTGGATGCCTGGGTGCTGGTGCTGGACACCAACGGGATCAATGTCTGGTGCGCGGCGGGCAAGGGAACCTTCGGCACTGCCGCGCTCTGTGCCCAGGCGGCGGCAAGCAGGCTGGGCCAACTGGTCCGGCATCGCAGGCTGGTTGTGCCCCAGCTCGGCGCGCCGGGCATCGCCGCGCATTCGGTCAAGGGGCAGAGCGGTTTTGCCGTGGTCTACGGGCCGGTGCTGGCCCGCCATCTTCCGGAGTTTCTCGCCCAGGGCATGCAGGCTGCCCCGGCAATGCGGCGCAAGACCTTTCCCTTGGTGGAACGGGCGGTTTTGATTCCGGTGGAGCTTGTCATCGCCGCTAAATGGGTGCTGCCCCTTGCCGTGGTCTTGGCCGGGACGAGCGGCTTGTTCGGCCCCGCCTCTTTCTGGGAGAATGTGCGGGAGCAGGGCGGTTGGATAGTGGCCGGGCTGGCAAGCGGTATCCTGGCCGGAACGGTGCTTACCCCCCTGTTGCTGCCGGTTTTGCCTGGCCGGGCCTTTTCCCTGAAGGGGGGAGTGGCCGGTCTTTTGGCCGCTCTGCTATTTCTGGCGGCCTTTTTCTCCCGCTCAGAGGGGGCGGGGAACCCCCTTGCCGGTTTGGCCTGGCTGCTGCTCATCCCGGCCATTGCCTCCTTTTTCGGCATGGAGTTTACCGGCGCTTCAACCTACACCTCGCTTTCCGGGGTGAAGAAGGAGATGCGGATTGCCGTGCCGCTCCAGGCCGCGGCAGCGCTAGGCGGGCTGTTTTTGCTGGTCTGGGCGGGGAGGGTGCCCTGATGAAAAGGCTGTTATATCTTAAGGGAGTTGCCACCCTGCGGCTTGAGCAGGAGGCCTGCATCGGCTGCGGCATGTGCCTGACGGTTTGTCCGCAGGAGGTCTTTGCCATGGCGCACGGCAAGAAGGTGCGGGTCAGCGAACCGGACGCCTGCATGGAGTGCGGGGCCTGCATGATGAATTGCCCGGTTGGGGCGATTTGGGTGCAAAGCGGGGTGGGCTGTGCCCAGGCGGTGTTCAATACCATGCTGGGCCGCAGCGGCGAAGCCTGCGGTTCGCTGGAGGGAAAACCGGGCTCCGGCTGTTGAACGGCAGGCTATTCCAGCCGCCTCGGCTGGACCTGGGGGACGCTCTGCGGTGTTTGGGGCGCAGTCTGAGACGGGGGCGGCGGCTGCGGTTTTACTTGGGGCTGGGTCGGAGGCGCGCCTTTTTTGTCCGGATAGAGGCGCAGGCTTATTCTCCGGTTGCGCGGGTCATAGGGGTTTTCCTTGATGATCGGTACCGTGGCCGCATAGCCGGAAACCCTGAGAAGGCGGTTGGGCGGGATGCCGTTTTTTTCCAGCTCAAGCCGGGCGGCCGAAGCCCTGGCCGTGGAAAGCTCCCAGTTGCCGAACTCCCTTTTCGCATAGGTGATTGCGTCGGTATGGCCTTCGATTTCAATGAGGTTTGAGGTGGTCTTGATGTTGTCGCAGAGCACCTTGAGGATCTTCTGGCCGCTGGCGGTCAGGGCCGTGCTGGCCAGAGGGAACATGGGATTGCCCTCCTTGTCCATGATGTCCACCTTGACCCCCCCTCCGAAAACCTCGATGCGCACCTGATCCTTGAGTTCGGCAAGCTGCTGTTCGACTTCCTGCTGCAGTTGCTCCTTGAACTGTTCCAGGCTGGCGGCGCTGGCCTCGCCTTCGGCGTCGGAGGAGACCGGAGTGTTGGTGATGGTGACCGCTGTTTCCGGCAAGGCCTGATCCTTGGAGATCATTTCCGTTTTGCCCCCGGCGCCGCCTTCGCCAAAGATGCTGTACTCCTGGAAATAATGGGCGAGCTTTTCCTTTTGCGGCTTGGTGGTCATGTTGACCAGCCACATGAGGAGGAAAAAAGCCATCATCCCGGTCATGAAATCGGCAAAGGCCACCTTCCAGCTGCCGCCGTGGTGGCCGCCGCCCTGGACCTTCTTGACCTTCTTGATGATTATGCTTTTGTCTTCCATTTCTTGATGGCCTCCTCAACCTCGGTAAAGGAGGGGCGGTCATCGCCGGGGATGGCGCGGCGGCCTGCCTCAACGGCGAACTGGACCATGAAACTGGTGGAATAGGCGGCCAATAGGGAGGTTTTGATCACCCGCAGATAGGCCTCGCGCTCATGGGCGTGGTGTTCCAGCTTGGTCGCCATGGGGCCGACAAATCCGTAACAGGCAAGTACGCCGAAGAAGGTGCCGACCAGGGCCGCGCCGATATGGTGGCCCAGCACCTCGGCTGATTCGTTGATAAAGCCCATGGTGATAACAATACCCAGAACCGCCGCGACAATACCCAGGCCGGGCAGGGCGTCGCCCATCCGGGAGAGGCTGTGGGCGGGCAGCAGCCGTTCATGCTGGTTGGCCTCCAGATCGATCTCCATGAGGTTGTCCAGCTCGTAGGCCGGGTAATTGGCGCTGAGCATGGTGCGGACCGTGTCGCAGATGAACTCGGCCACCTCGCGGTCCTTCATGATGTTGTTGTATTTTTGAAAAAGCGGACTTTTCTCGGGGTTTTCGATGTCAGACTCGATGGCGACCAGCCCTTCCTTCTTGATCTTGAAGAAGACGGCGTTCATCAGCAGCAGCAGCTCCAGGAAAAGGGCTTTGTTCAGGTGGGAATCGGCAAAGATCCCGCCGATATGGGCGACAATGACCTTCAAGGACTTGCCCGGCGAAGAAATGATCAGGGCGCCGATGGCTGCGCCGAAGATGATGATTACCTCGGCCGGCTGGAAGAGGATGTTGAAATTGCCGTGTCCCATGGCGTAGCCGGTGATGACCGAGCCGAGAACCAGTGCGATGCCGATGAGTGCGAACATATTATTATCCGTTTTTTATGGAATGCTTATTGCACCCAGAGGGTATAAGTTTCGTTTGAGCAGGCAAGCTGCTCAACTCAGCTTTATTTTGTTGCCTGGCTGTCGGTATGGAATCTTGAACCATCCCGCCGTATCGGTAAGGTCATGATTACTCCCCCCAGCGCTGACTGATGAGCTGCTCTTTCTGTTTCCTGAGCGCATAGTTGGAGATGGCGTCCTGGATGGCCGCGTTTGTCGGGGTGAAATGGACCGCCACCTGGCAGCCGCCTTCCGGAAGCGGGGTTGCCCGCACGACCGCTCCGCCGACCACGACCCAGCACGGTTGGTCCATGGAGAGGAGCAGGTGAACTTCGACGTAATCCCCGGCCGCAAACGCCTCGTTGGCGGTAAGTTTGATCCCGCTGGCGCTCAGGCTGACTTCCCCGACCCTCGGCTCTTCCTGTTGTCTGGCAATATGATGAAAATCAAGGAGGCTATCCAGCTTGGCGTTGATCTGGAGGAGCAACTGGCTAAGGGAGGGCCGGAAGTCTTTTTTTTCATTATATCGAGGCAGCTTGTAGAAATCGAAGAGGAGGTTGAGCTTGGCGCCGGTATCAAGCAGCATCAGGGCAAAGGAGGGGTCGATTTCGTGGGAGAAAGGCTTCAGCCTTGCCCCGAGCCTGCCGGATTCGGAGATGACAACGGGAATGATTCTGGGCAAGGACAAGGCGGTGCTGTCGATTTTTCGTACCGAGGCGGCCAGAAGATCGTCAATCCGGAAATTTTCCCGGCGATTCTGCTCGTTGGTCTCTGTGGTATCATCAGTCGGCATGGAGATTAATCCTCTTTAAAATACTGCGCATCATACCTTGTTAGGGGAAATTTGGAATTATTTTTTGCGTTTGGGGCGCCGTTATTTTACCGGAAAGCCTGAGTGGCATGGCTAATGCACCGAACAGGAGATGCAGGGGTCGTAAGCCCGCACCAGCATCTCGGCCAGGAGCTCGATCTCCCGGTCCTTTTTCCCGGTCCTCGCATACTGGCCGGCCAGCGCCTTGAGGTCGTGCAGGATGTTGGCGTGGTTCTGACTGGTGGGGATGACGCAATCCGCCTTGATGACCCGGCCGTGCCGATCAAAATCGTAATAGTGATAGAGGATGCCCCTGGGAACCTCCACCGCGCCGACCCCCGCCCCTTTTTTCGCCTGCACCGGCTGGCGCGGTTCCTGCCAGGGGCTGTCCAGCAGGGTATCGATGAGCCTTACGGAATCAAGGACTACCTGCACGCACTCCACCAGCTGGGCTATGTTGCTCATAAACGGGTTGTGGCTCACCGGGGCAAGCCCCAGGGATCTGGAGATCTCCCGGGCGGTGGGATGGAGCAGGGCGAAGTTGTTGTTCAGCCGAGCCAGGGCGCCGACGGCGAAGGAGGGGCGGGACAGTTTGCTCAGTTTGGAAGTGAAGCCTTTCGCGTAGTATTCATTGGTCATGGCCCGGTATTGCTCTTCCTTTTTCACTACCCCGTCACTGGAAACCAGGTCGCCGCCGATAAAGGGATAGTCGGTGGTGCCCTTGAGGGAGACGAATTCAGTTTCCCGGCTGAAATCAGGGATGGCAAAGGTTTTAAAGAGCTCCGCCGAGGCGAGCAGGTCGGGCATTGAGGCCAGCAGCCGCAGGCGGATCTCTGCCAGTTGGCCCTTTGCCGGGAGCATGGTGAAGCCGCCCACCACGGTCCGGGTCGGGTGCAACCGTCTGCCGCCGATAATATCGCAGGCCTCGTTGGCCAGCAGCTTGAGGCGCAGGGCCCGCTGCACCACCTCCGGATGGCTTTTGGCCAGGGGCAGCACACTGCCTGCGCCGAGGAAATCCGGGGCCGCGAGAAAATAGAGGTGCAGGATATGGCTTTGCAGGGTTTCCAGATGCTTGAGCAGGAGCCGCAGGTTTGCGGTCTGGGGCGTGGGGGTGATACCAAAGGCGTTTTCCACCGCCCGGATGCTGGCCAGAGTGTGGCCGATGGAGCAGATCCCGCAGATCCGCCCGCAGATATAGGGCGCGTTTTCCCAGTGCTTGCCCACCAGCATGGCCTCGAAAAAGCGGGGCGTTTCCACCACCTCCCATTGCGCCTTTTTGACCACCCCGTTCTTGATGCTGATGCGGATGTTGCCGTGGCCCTCCACCCGGGTCAGGTGATGGATATCGACCTCGCAGGAGAGCTTCATGCTTTTTTGCTCTTGGCGCGGAGGGTGTCGGCGAAGGCGGCAAAGCCGCCGAAACATTCCAAGCGGTCGAGGATGGTCTCGCCGGCAAAGCCGTAGGCGCGCATGATTTTTTCCAGCTCCGTGAGGTTGGCCGCTGCCGCCGGGCCCCGGCAGCCCCAGCAGCCCCTGCGGTTGCTGGGGCACCAGGCATCGCAGCCGGCCCGGGTGACCGGGCCGAGGCAGGGCTCGCCGAGTTCGAACAGGCAGAGGTTTTCGTTGGCCTTGCACTCCATGCACACCGGGTATTCCGGATGGCGCACCGTCTTGCCCAGCACCAGATCGGTGACGATCCGCTCTACCTCCTCCTTCTTGATGGGGCAGCCGAAGATCTCCAGATCCACCTGGACGAAATCAGCGAGGGGATGCACCTCCATGCTCTCGATGGGGAAGTCGCCGTACACCTCTTTTTTCACCCACTCCGGATCGCGGAAGCGGTTTTTCAGCTGGTTGACCCCGCCGAAGCAGGCGCAGGAGCCGAGGGCGACCAGGATTTTGGCGTTCCGGCGGATCTCGGTGAGGCGGTCGATCTCATCCCGGCGGCTGACGCTGCCCTCGACAAAGGCGATGTCGTAGTCGTCTCCGCGTTCGCTCATCCCCTCGCGGAAGTTGACGATCTCCACCAGGTTGAGAAAGTCGAGCAGGGTGGCCTCGTTGTTCAGAATCTGCAACTGGCAGCCTTCGCAGGAGGTGAGTTCAAAGAAGCCGACCTTGGGCCGGACCAGGGGGACGCCGAGGTAGGAGAGTGGCTCATTCATCTCAGATCGCCTCCTTGAGGTTCAGCACCGACCAGTAGTCAAAGACCGGGCCGTCCAGGCAGGTGTAGGTCGAGCCGATGTTGCAGCGGCAGCATTTGCCCCGGCCGCAGTGCATGCGGCGTTCCAGGGAAACGAACATCTTCTGCATGGGCAGCCCGGCCTCGGTCAGCATCTTGCAGACGAAGTGGAACATGACCGGCGGCCCGCAGACGATGGCGTAAGTGTTGTCCCGCAGGCTGGCGGTCTGGCTGAGCCGTTCCTGGAGGAGTTCGGTGATCAGGCCGGTGCGGCCCTGCCAGCTCTTGTCCGCCCGATCCACGGTGATGCCGAGGTTGATCTCGAAGTGGCGCCATTCCTCGTACTGGTTGGTGAAGAGCAGCTCCGCCGGGCTCTTGGCCCCGTACATGATGTCCACCCGGCCGTAGCTGCTCCGGTTTTCCAGGATCGATAAAAGGGGGGAGCGCAGGGGCACGATGCCCAAGCCCCCGCCGATGAGCAGGAGGTCCTGGCCCTGCATCTTCTCCAGGGGGAAAGAGGTGCCGAAGGGGCCGCTGATCCCCACCCTGGCGCCCCGCTCCAGCCGGGCGAGAAAATTGGTGAGTTTGCCCACCGCCCGGATGCACAGCTCGATCTCGCCGCGCCGCACCGGGGAAGAGGAGATGGAGAAGGGCGCCTCGCCGATGCCCGGCAGCTCCAGCATGACGAACTGGCCGGGCTTAAAGGTGAACCGCTCCCGCTGGCCGGGATCGATGAGCCGGATCTGGTAGAGCTTTTCCGCGGCGGTGAGCGGGTAGATGCTGGTGATCTCGGCGGGCAGGGTGTACTCGAAAAGGGCTGGGTCTTCCTGGCGGGGTGCGCCTGGGGCCGGGGCGAGAATGTCGAGCAAAGGGAGCTTGTTCCGCATGGCTTACTCCTTGCCCCGGACGCTGGCGATCACCGCCGGCGGGGTGATCTCGGCAAGACAGGCTGTGCCGCAGCGGCCGCAGCCGACGCAGAGGGGCTCTTCGAAGGCCTCCACGAAGCCGCGGTGCTTGTGGTAGTACCGGTATTTCAGGCGGCTGGCGCTGGTCGGCCGGAAGTTGTGCCCCCCGGCCACTGTGGCGAAGTCGATGAGGTTGCAGGAGTGCAGGGCTCTTGTCTTGCCGGCCTGCCTCAGGTCGAGACCGACCTGTTCCTCGACGCCATAGCAGTAACAGGTGGGGCAGACATTGGCGCAGGTGCCGCAGGAAAGGCATTTTTCGCCCCAGTAATCCCAGGCTTTGGAGGCAAATTCAAGATCGAGGATCTTGGTGAGATCCGAGATGTCCACCGCGGCGGTGTAGCGCCTGCTTTTTTCGTTGGCTATCTGCTTGTAGCGGCGGTGGTCCTTGGCGCTCGGCTCCTGGCAGCTGAGCTGGCTCAGCAGGTTAAAGGCCGGGGCGGAAAGGATCTCGGCAAAATATTTGCCTCCCAGATCGGTGAGAAACAGGTCAAAGCCGTGGCTGGCGAAGTCGGTGCCCATGGAGCGGCAGAAACATTGGGGCTCCGGGTTGCAGCTGATCCCGAGGATGAAGAGGGTTTTCCGTTTGCCCAGGTAGTATGGGTTTGGGTAGGTGCTTTTCGCCAGGACCAGATCGAGCTTGTTCAGGGCATTGATGTCGCAGGCATGCATGCCGAAGAAGACCAGGGGTTGGCGGACATTGAGGTCAACCTGCTTTTCCCAGCCGTCAGCGTTCAGGGCAAAGGTGGCCAAGGTTTCCCGGTAGGGCAGGACAAAGCGTTTGGGCGAATGCACCGTCTGGGTGTAGTCGAGGGCGAGCTCGGCAAAATCGGAGATCACCTCGAAATCGTAGATGGGCTTGCCGTTGCGGTCTTTGCCTCTGGCGACGGGACCGACTATGAGGTTGCCCGCCAGCAGTTCATGGAGGCGGGCGAGTTCCTGTTTCTTGAAGACCTTGAAGATCATGACAGCCATCCTCGGCAAAGTGGACACGGCGCAGTGGTCAGCAGCCCACGCCGCCTGCGGCATTGCCGGTAAGTAACCGTTCCCTGTCGGATAATGTTTTCGCGGTTTCGGCTGCGTTGTCCCATCCAAGGACGGATGGGACAGCAGACGCCTCGGAGGCAGACAGGATGTCTGCCGAGAATGAGCGAAAACATTATCCGACAGGGAACTTCCTGCGGTGAAATTAAGAGCGACCCATGCTTATGGGATATAACGAGCGGCCTGCGGCTGTCAAGCAATTGTCTGCGGGCCGGGTTATCTCGCTACTACGAAAGCCCCGGGGAATCCGGCGCCGGTCATGAGCTGCTCTACCTTTTTGGCTGCGGTCAGGGTTGAGCCGGCCTTCACCTGGACGCGGTAGAAAAGCTGGTCGCCGCGATCATAGGGAACGGCCTCGGCCTCCCGGCCCTCCCTGGTCATCCTCTCCTTCAGGCGGTCGGCATTTTCCCGGACGGTGAAGGCGCCGATCTGGACATAAAAATCACCCTTCTGGAAATCCTCGTGGGGCAGGAAGCGGGCTGCGGTCTTGTTGTCGGCAAGCTGGATGGTTTCCGCCTCGCCCAGGGCGGTGATCCTGACCCGGCCGGTTCCTTCCTTCATGAGGCCGAGATCCCTGGCCACATTGTAGGAAAGGTCGATGATCCTGGTGCCCACGAAGGGGCCGCGGTCGTTGATCCGTACCGTGGCGGCGCGGCCGTTGCCGAGGTTTTCCACCAGGAGCCGGGTATTCATGGGCAGGGTTTTGTGGGCCGCGGTCCAGTCGTACATATTGTAGGTTTCGCCGTTGGAGGTCTTGCGGCCATGGAAGGGAACGCCATACCAGGA
>Ga0209211_10009302_pt1 | contig 13138 bp, 12 predicted proteins | sample RifGroA2_FD_183992 | JGI IMG/M metagenome (GOLD analysis project Ga0209211, IMG submission 183992) | Groundwater microbial communities from Rifle, Colorado, USA - Groundwater A2 (SPAdes) (version 2) | ecosystem: Environmental > Aquatic > Deep subsurface > Groundwater | place: Rifle, Colorado...
CGTACTCGCGCTGGGGCGCATCGAATGCGCCCCATGCTCATCCCGTGACAAAGAAGTCGAGCAGGGAGATGTCAAAAAGCGTGGGCGCTAACACCCGGCGGAGCCGTGGCGCTCCTCGACTCTGCGATTCGTTCACGGGTTCGAATCCCGTTGGGGCTACCATTTCGCCTTCGTTGATGTTTTCGGCTCCGGGTTTGATAAACACCGAAAAGTCACTCACACACAGAGCGCGTTTTCTCCGCTGCGTCGTCAGCGCCTCCAGCGCTCTCGCTTCGTAGAAGCGCATCGACTCCTTCAACTCCGGCGGCTGAATTTGCGCGCACGCTACTCATAGTCTGTAGACGTCAAGTCGTCACTCCTGCTTGAATCCCAGGGATGCCATCGCAGATTAGTGAGCTGCGCGCCTTTGGACTCGCGGTGCGCCTCCATCGCGAGCGGATGCACCTCTCGCAGGAACAGCTCGCAGGTGTTGCGGGGTTTCACCGGACATACATCGGAAGCGTTGAACGCGGCGAACGGAATGTCACGCTAAGCACGATTTCGCGCCTAGCTCGCGCCCTCGGCATAACGCCAGTCCAGCTCCTAAAGGACGCGGATAGGGTGCGACAATAACATGGACTTCTGCGGGAAACCCGTCCGCTCAAGATCAAAGTACGCGAGCGACGTCAAACGACAATGTTTCATGCCTACGGGACACTCCGGCAAATGCCACGAATTTCCCTACCTGGCGCATCTCGACCGCGTTGCACCAAAGGTTGCTGACAAGATAGTCCGCGATTCGACGATGACAACAGGGGCCTCGTGGAAGAGTGCTGACGCAGGCCCGAATCGGATACTGCGCTGGGTCATGCTTCGCTCCGACGAAGAGCTGCGCAAGCTCGGTATCGATATGAAAGGCCTGAAACCGCAGGTAGTCGCGAAGCTACGGGAGAAGGCAGCTGACTACGCTTCATGCATGGCCGTCGCGAAGACGCTAACCGCAGCCGCGTACAGCATGCCGAATGCCCCCGAGGCTCCAAAACCTATCGCGGAATACTTGGCCGCATGCGGGATGCCGATCGTACCGCACACCACCCGGTGTCTCGTCTGCCGAGGCCTTCTTGACTTCAAGCTGTTCGCCGAAGCGAAGCGTGGGAAAGCCGAGATTGAGACGTCACATAGTAACCCGCGTCTCCATCGTCCCGACAACGTTGGTTTCGCGCACCGTGCCTGCAACATCGCCCAGGGCAACAAGACGCTCGACGAGTTCTACGACTGGATCAAGGAGATCCTCCGCGCGACCAGCCGCTGCGACTAGAGTTCGTAGCTTGTCTGGTCAATAACACGCAGGTCACGCAGTAGCAGGTCACGCTCTTCAAGCACCCGCTTAAACTTGTCCACTCGTTCTCGCCACGGGCCTGGCCCATGCAGGATCGGTATCCTCAGTTCCAACAGACGCCGACCCAGCGTGCCAAGTGTCGACTGGACAAATACCAGATCTCTGATTCGCAGCTTGACTGATGGCAGGTTTAACGCGAAGAGCAGTTCATAAGGATCGATTGTTTCAGGACGCAGCGCACTAATGATTCGAAGATGACTCTGCGCGACACATCGGACATTTCTCTCTGTCAGCATAGCTGTCGCGCCAATTCGATAGCGACCATCCACCGCAACAACAACATCGCCAGGCTGAAGTTTCTGCTGCGCAGCATACTCTTTGTACACGTCGTCAGCGACTGACTTGGTCGGATCACACGAAATCTCAAAATTCGAGATGTCGGACGTTCTGACAAAGGGCACATCTCCTGTGCCATATGCATCCGCCCCGATCTCGTGCCCCTTTTTGATCGCTATCACACCCCGCGACAGCAGCTGTCCGAGTGTTGCCGTCTCTGCCCCTCGGGTAAGTTCCTCCTCTTGAGCTGTAACTGGTTTCCCCTCCGAGTAGTACCTCGGCACGATATACCCGCCCACTTTGACTTCCACGTTTCTCCAACGCTTCGCCGCGGCGGCCTGTTTTCCGTGGAACGACGCGCCGATGTCCGGGAAATCGTCGGGATAGGGTAAACCGCTACTGAGTTCATTCCTCCCGCGCCGGTCATGTCCACAGTGAAGCGCGACAGCAACCTTCACCGGGTATTTCACGGCGACGTTTTCATTCTCAGCATACCGGCGAAAGAAAAGAACGTTGGTCTTCGTGTCCGTCCCTGGCTGGAACGTCGTTCGCGGACAGTCAAGGAGAGCCAGCACGCGGCCCTGGCTCTTCAACCACTGCCAAATGTATGCATCGCCTTTGTTTCCGAATAACCCTTCCGGCAACACGATCCCTAGGCGACCGTTCGGCTTTAGCTTTCGTACACACAGTTCCAGAAACAGTATCTGGGGATCCTGCGCCGGTAGTAGGGCCCGGCTTTGAATCCACTCGTCCTTCTCTTCATCATGAATCCACTGGTGCCCCAGCGCGAATTCCGCCAGCACCCGCGAATCACGAATGCCGATTCGTGCACCGAATGGAGGATTAGTGAGAACGACGTCAAAGAGGTCAACCCGCGCTTTCTTCTTCACCGTTTCCCAGTGCTGTCCATCGAGAGAATTGAAGTTGAAGACGGTGGCGCGCCCTCGCGTAGCGAGTTGCAGGAGCGCTGACGAAATCCGAAATAAGTCATGATCCTTGTCTACACCGACGACGGCGCCCGACGGCTCACCATCACTCGCCTGATACACGCGCGACTCAAAAAGGAAACCGCCTGTCCCACACGCAGGGTCCAGTACAGATTCGGCCGGCGCTGGCGCAACGACTTCAACCATTGCGCGAACCAGCGAACGGGGAGTGAAGAACTGCCCTTTGTCGCCACGCAGTCTCGGGCTGAGTAAGGCTTGAAAGGCTTCACCAAGGACGTGAGCCGGAGCCGCGGTTAGAGACAACCGATCAAGGAACGCTAACGCGACTTTCAGTGCCTCGTCACCGATAGCAAACGCTTGTTCCTTGTCGACAAGATCCGGGTAGCACTTCCTGAGGAAGGGGAGCAGTACGTCATTTGCTTTCACCCCGCCCTTTTGATAACGAGCGAGAACCTGACGCCCGCCGTTGGTCTCAATCGCGAGTTTCAGCAGCAGGATCAGCGACAGATCATCAAATATCCGTTCTGCGCGGCTCGCCTTGCTGTTCGTGTACAGGTGAAAATACAGGCGGCGGAACGCGTCTGGTAGATTGGTGCCCCGCTCCGTGGACGAGCCAAGCAGCGGAAGTTGCTCGGGCGCATCCAGCGGTTCTGTCTCTACGGTTGCACGTCTCGTCTTCTCTCCGGTGCGTTTGCGCTTACGCATGGTACGCCTACTGTGAGTAGCCGCACACATCGTGTCAAGAGTGGACCGTTGGATACCGCCAGCCTGGTTACTTCCGCGTTTGAATGGCGTCCGACGTCGGAGGGGTGCCGACGGGTCTAAACACGCTGAATAACAGGCGAAAACGCGCCCTCACTCAAACACGGGCTCTGAGTAGGCGCGGGGAGCCGATCGGCCTGGCGGCGCCCGCCGTTCGCCTCATTCGCCGGCCAGCCCGGCGGTGTCAGACTGGACGAGGGAGGTGAGGCCGATGCTCGACCCGCGCCTGACGCTCGCCATCGTGCTCGCCCTCGGCGCCTCGCTCGCGCTGCTCGTGTGGGTCCTGTTCACCCGCGGCGCGCCCGTCACGCGGCCCGAGACGCTCCGCTTCCGGTGCCCGTTCAAGCGCCGCGACGTGACGGTGGAGTTCCGGGAGAACGCCTGGGACGGGGCGCTGCTGGAGGTGCGGAGCTGCGACGTCTTCGCGCCGCCCACGGCCGTCGCCTGCGACAGGGGCTGCCTGCACCTGCCGGCGCTGCCCCCCGCGGCGGCTCGCGCCGCCTGAAGGACGTCGGGGGGAAGACCGCCGCGCGCGCCGAGGCCCGCGCGGGCTATCGCCGGCCGATGTACTCCGCGACGGCCGGCGCCGACTCCGGCTCGAGCGTGGTGAACGTGACGCCCGCGTCCGCCCCGCGGCGCCAGGCGATGGTGCCCGTGGCGACGATCGGGCGCGCCAGCTCGCCGCCCTCGAGCCGGATCTCGATCGAGCTGCCCACCGTCCACTCCGCGGGCACGTCGGCGAGCGCCAGGCCGCCCTCGCTGATGTCGTGCGTGCGCACCCGGCAGGTGCGCCCGTCGCCCGCCGCCGTGAGCGTCGCCGCGGCGTCGAGCACCGCGCGGGGGTGCTTGCGGATGTCCGAGGGCAGCACCGCGTAGATCTCGACGGGCTGCGTCTTGCCCTTCACGGTGACGGCGCCGAGGGCGCGTGTGGGGAACACGCCTTTCACCAGCGCGTGAGTGGACTCGCTGATGACGATCGACGCCCCGTACTCCTTCGTGATCGACTCGAGCCGCGCCGCGAGGTTCACGGTGTCGCCGATCGCGGTGTACTCCAGGCGCTGCGCCGAGCCGAGCGTCCCGACGATCGCCTCGCCCGTGTTGATGCCGACGCCGTTCCGGATCGTGACGCCGTACTTCGCCTCCCAGCGCGCCGCCGCCGCGAGCGTGCGCTCCTGGAACTCGAGCCCCGTGCGGACCGCCTTCACCGCGTGCTCCGGATCCTCGAAGGGGACGTTGTAGAGCGCCATCACGCAGTCGCCGATGTACTTGTCGACCGTGCCGCCGTGCTTGAACACGATGCGGGTCATCTCGGTGAGGTACTCGCGCAGCATCTCGGCCACCTGCTCGGGCTCGAGCTTTTCGGAGATCGAGGTGAAGCCGCGCAGGTCCGAGAACAGCACGGTGACGAGGCGGCGGCTCGAGCCGAGGCTCGCCGCCTCGCGGCCCCGGACGACCGCGCGCAGCACGTCGGGCGAGAAGAAGCGCGACAGGCGCCGCTTCTCGCGCTGCTCGCGGACGAAGTTCTCCGCCATCGTCACGCCGTAGCCGAGCACGAGCCCGAGCGTCGGCGCGACGCCGCGGACCCAGACGTCCCAGGCGAGGAAGAGGGCGAGCGTGGCGGCGGCGAGCGCCGCCCACACGAGCGCGGCGGCGGCGAGCCCGCGGAGGGCCTGGAAGCGGACCACCAGCGCCGCGCCGAGGAGCGCGGCCACGACGGCGGCGAGCGTGCTCGCCCACGCCGGGACCTCGCGGAGCGGGTCGCCGCGGACCAGCGTGTCGAGCGCGTTGGCGTGGATCTCGACCCCCGGCATGCCGCCGCCGCGCGCGAAGGGCGTGGGAAACAGGTCGTGGAGCACCGGGGTCGTCGGCCCGATCAGCACGATCTTGCCCGCGAAGACCTCGGGCCCGACCTCGCCGCGGACCACCCGGTAGTACGGGACCCACGGGAACGTGCCGGGCCCGCCGCGGTAGTTGATCAGGATCTCCCCCCCGGCCGGCAGCGGCGCCACGGGCAGCCCCGCGGCCGCCGCGACGCGGCGGAGCGCCGCGTCGAAGCCCGGCCGGCCCTCCTCGCCGATGGTGAGCGGCGCCCGGCGGATCTCGCCGTCGCGGTCGCCGAACACGTTGACGAGGGCCACCGCGGCGGCGCCGCGCCGGATCACGGGCAGAGGCGGGTTCGGGTCCACGCGCCGGCCGAGCCCGTCCGAGACGACGGTCAGGCTCGCGCCGAGCACGACGTTCCCCGCGCGCGCGACCGAGGCGCCGAGCGCCTCGTCGTCGGCGGGCCCGCGCACCGAGGGCTCCGGGAACAGCACGTCCACGCCGATCGCCAGCGCCCCCGCCTGCGCGACCGTCTCGATCACCCGGCCGTGGAGGGCCCGCGGGAACGGCCACGCCAGGTCCAGCTCGTCGAACGAGTCCTCGGCGATCGCCACGAGGACGATCGGCGCCGTGGGCGCGCGGGGGCCGCGCAGCTCGAAGAGCCGGCTCAGCGCGCCCAGCTCGAAGCGCTCGAGCGCGCCCGTGAGCGCGAGTGCCGCGAGGACCGCCGCCACCGCGAGGCCGCCGAGCAGTTTCCGGAAGGCCCCCATGCCGCCACTTTAGTCCAATTGACAGCGAACGATAACAGGTTAACAATTCGCCCCGACCACTCGTGCGGGCCCCTCGGGCCGGAGGTGCGAGCCATGACAGGTCACCGGGCAAAGCAGCTGGTTGCCGCGATCCTCCTCGGCGCGTTCTGGCCTCAGCTCGCGCTGGCCCAGGCGCTCGCGCCCGCGGGCGTCGTCACCACGATCACGGGCACGGCCACCGTCGCCCGGGCGAGCCTGCCCGCCGACCAGCTCCCCCTCCGCTTCAAGGACCCCGTCTTCGGGCGCGACACCATCCGCACCGGCGAGCGCGCGGTCGTGCGCGTGCTACTCGGCGGTAAAGCTCTCGTCACAGTCCGCGAGCAGTCGGTCTTCACCGTCAGCGAGGAGGCCGGCCGCTCGCAGGTCGGGCTCGAGACCGGCAAGCTCGCCGTCGCCGTCGCCCGCCAGCGGATGCGCCCCGGCGAGTCGATCGAGGTCCGCACCCCCAACGTCATCGCCGCCGTGCGCGGCACGGTCGCGATCTTCGAGATCCTTCGCGCCTCCGCCCAGGCCGTCCCCGGCCCCGTCCCCGTGACCTCGACCCTCTACGTCCTCAAGGGCTCCGTCGAGGTGCTGCCGCGCCTGCCCGGCACCGCGGCGGCCGGAGCGCGGCTCGCCGCCCTCCAGGCGCCCGTCACCGTCGGGGCGCTGCAGAGCCTGTCAGTCACCGGCACCGTCTTCGGCCCGATCCGTCCGATTCCGCCGACCCAGATCGCCCAGATCCTCGCCGGGCTCAAGAGCGCCCCGCAGCACCAGGACACGCCCGAGGACACGAAGAAGGAGGTCAGCAGCAAGCAGCAAGCGCAGGCGACCACGCTCGCCTCGCTCCTGGCGCCCGACTCCGGGGACAGCTCGGTGCTGGGGGCGACCACGTCGGCGGCGGCACTGGACACCACCACGCCGACCACGACGACGCCCTCCACCCCGATCCTGCCGCCGATCACCGGCGGCACCGGCTCAGGCGCGAACGGCCTGTTCGAGAACGGCGGTTTCGAGACCGGTACCTTCGCGGGCTGGACCAAGACGGGCGCAGGCTCGGTGATCTCGGCCCTCGGCTCCATCGAGGCGCCCGAGGGCAGCTACATGGCGATCCTGCACACCGGCACGGGCGCCGTCGGCAACACGACCAGCACGCTCACGTCCGGCGGCATCGCGACGGGCTCGGTGTTCCGCGTGAAGGTCAAGTACAACTTCCTCAGCAACGAGTTCCCGAGCGAGGCGGAAAGATTCAATGACACGCTGACGATCAAGGTGATCGACGGGGCCGGCGCCACGGCCCTCCAGCGCACCGAGAGCCGCAACACCTCGTTCACCTCCTCGACGGTCTCGGAGGAGACCGCCACCGCGGGCGGCTTCACGATCATGGCCGGCAACGGGGTCACCGGGTGGAAGGAGATCGACCAGACGGTCGTGTCGACCGGCAGCGGCCTCGACAGCATCTTCTTCGAGATCAAGGACCTCGGCGACACCATCGTGGACTCCGCGGTGCTCGTGGACGCCGTGGCGATTCTCGAGGACCCGCCGCTCTACCTCCTGCGGGACGGATCGACGCTCACGCGCCCGGCCGGTACGCCGCTCTACGAGGCGGTGGGCCGCACCGAGAGCTTCGACTCGCTGCTCATCGTCTGCTGCGGCTCGTCGGCCGTGCTCGGCGGGCCCCTGCTGCGCGCGACCGACAGCGCGCTCACGGTTCCGTTCAGCCTGCTCAGCGCGGTGCAGGGCGGGCGCGTGGTGAGTACCTCCTTGGATCCCCTCGTCCAGCTCGCCGGCGGCACCTACACGCTCGGGCGCGAGGTCGGCATGCTCGACCTCGCGGGCGTCGCGAGCGCTCTCGACCCGGACACGGGGCTGGTCCTCGGCAGCGACCGCCCGCTCCAGCACGCCGGCACGTTCCTCGAGGCCACGGCGGCGACGGTGAGCACGCACAGCGTCGCGCGGCTCGACACCGCGCTCCTCGAGGCCTCGGCGCCTCTCCTCGACCTGCGGCAGGGCAGCACGATGACGGCGAGCGGCCACGTCGCGGACCTCTCCTACCAGGCGCGCGTCACGAGCCTCGGACCGCTCGTCCGGCTCGATGCGAGCACGCTCAGCCTCGGCGGCGCCGTCGTCAACGTCAACGCGAGCGTGTTCAGCGGCACCGGGTCGCTGCTCGCCCTCGCGAACGGCTCGACGCTCAACGCCCGGCTCCTGGCCAGCGTGAGCGGCGGGGGCCTCTTCAGCTGGTCCGGGCCGCTGGCCACCTTCACCGGCGCGGGCAACAGCATCAACCTGACGAACTCGCTCTGCGCGGGCGCCGACTGCATCACCGCAGGCGGCCTGCGCTTCGCCCTCCGGAACGGCGCCGTCGCCGCGAACGTCACGGTCACCAACCCGACGCCCTTCGTGGGCGCCGCAGGCACGGTCAACGTCGCGCCGACGGCGGCGCACTTCCTGGTGAGCGGGAGCGGGAGCAGGGTGACGCTCGCCCCCTGAGGGGCGCTTGCGCCTCAGTACTGCCAGGAGAGCGTGAGCGAGTAGACGTTCCGGTTGAAGGAGAAGACCGGGAGGTTCGAGCGCGCGACCGACGCCTGCCACTCGAGCGCGAGCGTGAGGTCCCGCGGCAGCGGCTGCTCGATCCGGACCACGTGCGTCTGCTCGGTGTCGGCGCGCTCGCGCGAGGCCGGGTTCACGCCGGGCAGGATCGTGTGCGCGTGAGTGTAGTTCCGGAAGTGGACGTCGTAGTCGTACTTGAGCCGGGTGTCCCACCGGGGCAGCGTGTACTGGCCGCCGACGAGCACCCGCTGGCCCACGTACTTGAAGTTGCGTCCGTCGGCGTCCTCCACGTCCATCTGGTAGCCGAGCCGCACCAGGTGCCGGTCGCCCTCGAAGCGGAGCACGTGCAGCAGGCCCCCCATCCAGTTCTTCGCGTCGCGCCGCTCCTCGGGCGCGATGTTGGAGTCGCCCGAGAACTCCTTCACCTGGAGCCGCGCCTGCGCGGTCGTGAGGTTCAGCTGGTCCTCGACGAGCGAGGCGTACGCGACCGCGGTGCTGCGCTGGGTGAACTCGTCGTTGTCCAGGGTGAGGTAGTCGTACGCGTACTGGGCGCCGGCCTGGAACGGCAGGTCGTACACGGACGAGCGCCACGTGGCGCCGACCGCGCCCAGGTGGTCCTGCACGTTGAACTTCGGCAGGTCGTTGTTGATCGTCTGGAAGAACGAGTAGCTGACCGTCGCCTCCCACGGCCCCGTGCGCAGGAAGGTGTAGTCGAGGCGCACCGCCGTGAGCTCCGCCGGGCTGTGCCGGTCGCGGTACCGCACGGACTCGGCCGTCGGGTCGTGGCTCGGCTCGGGGTTCACCGGGACGTTGGTGTCGTACAGGATCCCGAAGCGCAGCTCGGCGCGGAAGCGCCGCTCGCGCTCGCGCGCGGCGAGCAGCGTCGCCCGCAGGCGCTCGGCGGGCCCGGTGAGCGCCGAGGCCGGCTGGGCGCGCAGCGCGGCGTCCACCTCGGCCGCCGCGCGCTCGGGGAGTCCGAGGACGGCGAGAGCGAGCCCCGCGTAGAAGCGCGTGAGCTGCTGGATGCCGGCGTCCGACGAGGTCCCCGTGTTGAAGGCGCGGAGCGCGCCCGAGTAGTCCTTCTTCCGGTAGCGCATGAACCCGACGTAGTAGCCCACGCTGTCCGTGCGCGGGCGCTCGGCGAACACCTGCACGAGCAGGGGCTCGGCGCGGTCGTAGCGCTCCTGGGTGAAGAAGACGACGCCGAGCTGGAACGCGATGGACAGGTCGCCCGGCGCGAGCGCGCGGGCCCGCTCGAGCGGCGGGATCGCCAGCTCGAAGCGCTGGCGGGCGACGTGGACGAGCCCGGTGTAGTAGAGGCCGTCGACGTTCTCCGGGTCCTGCCGGAGCGCCTCCTCGAGCAGCCTGAGCGCCTCGTCGTACTGCCGGCTCTCGTAGGCCAGGATCGCCTCGGCCACGTAGACGTCGGCCTCCGACTGCTGGGCGCGCGCCGGCGCCGGCAGCGCCGCGAGCAGGGTCGCCGCGAGAACGCACCCCCACACCTTTAGCCGTGAGATCACCGGGGAGAAGATAGCAGAGTCGGTGCGTTCGTGGCCGGATTTGCCACGCGCGTCTGTCAGGACTGGCGACGCCTGCCCCGCCCGATTCCCGGAACCGGCACGGCCACCCGGGGGAGACCGTCAGGAAAACCGTCGGGGCGACGCCGACTTGGCGCTCCCGGCTCCTCGGCCGGCCGCGTCCTGGCAGCGCCCTTGCTCTACGAGGCGGCATGGCGTCCCGGCCGACGCGCGCGGCGATCCTCGGTGCGGCCCTGCTCCTTGCGGGCTGTGCGAGCGCCGACCCGCGCTTCGGGCCCCGCCTGGGCGAGCACCAGATCGGCCCGATGCGCGTCGTCATCCTCGACGACCGCAGGGTGGACCTCGCCTGCCAGGTCCGGCGCCCCGCGCCCGGCCAGCGCTACGAGGGCTGCTGGGTGCCGAGCGAGCGGACGATCATCAGCCGGAACGACATCGGCGTGCTCCTGCACGAGCTGAAGCACGCGCTCGATCCCGAGTGGACCCACTGACGCGTTGACCCGCTCCACGGGCCGGCGTACGCTCGGCCCTCCATGTCCGACGTCAGGCTCGTGATCGAGCCCCACGCCTCCGGCGCGGCGCAGCAGTTCGTCCGCGACCATCTCGACGCCCATAACATCGCGGCGACGGGGCGGGCGGAGTACTCCTCCCTCTCGATCTTCCTGCGCGGCGCCCACGACGAGATCAGGGGCGGCCTGCTCGGCGCGATCTGGGGCGAGTGGCTCCACGTCGCGATCCTGTGGGTGGCCGAGCCGCTGCGCGGGCGCGGTCACGGGCGGGCGCTCCTCGCCGCCGCCGAGAGCCACGCGAGCGAGCGCGGGTGCCACGACGCGTTCCTCGAAACGTTCAGCTTTCAGGCGCCGGCGTTCTACCAGAAGCTCGGCTGGCAGGTGTTCGGGACACCCACTACTTCCTCCGCAAGCGCCTCAGCGGGCAGGCGCGCTGATTCAGCCCGCGCCACAGGTCCCGACGGTCTCCGAGCGCGCGGCAAGAGTTCATCCAGCGTCTTCCCTCGGTGTCTGTCACTCCTGTCAACGCGAGAATTTCCGGGAACTTGCGGCCCGAGAGGAAAGCGCAGCGCGGGCGGCAGCTTAAGGAGGTTGGCATGCCCGGTGCTCTGGGGAGGGGCATGAAGCGAGTGAAGATCCTCACTGGGAGGAGCTAGCCATGGGGGAGAGAAAAGCCAGCACCCTCGCGCAGTCGACGGCCGTGATCTTCGCGCTCATGGCCGTCCTTCCGCTCCTGACGTTCGCGTACGTCCTCGAGCGGCTCGAGGCGATCCAGGCGTTCGAGTACGAGGCGGCGCTCGCCTTCGCGCTGTTCGTGTCGCTCCTGGGCTTCTGGGTCTTCCGCACGCTGATGCTGCGGATCAGCCGCCTCCTGCGCGCCATCGGCGCGCCGGCGCGGGAGCGCGAGGCCGTGAGCCTGCCCTCGCCCGAGGACCGCCGCGTGCCGGGGATCGGCCCGATCCGCGAGCTCGAGGAGCTGCCGACGCTCGTCGCCCAGCTCGGCGCGCTCTGGAAGGCCGAGGCGGAGCCTTACGTGGGCGGGCCCGTCGTGATCTCGGTCAAGAACACGCCCAACCCGATTCGCGGGATGCTCTGCCAGGCGACGGAGGACGGCCTCCTGGTGGAGAGCGGCGCGACGCGTCGGGGCATCATCTATCAGCGCCTCCTCTCGATCGAGCCCGACCGCGCCGTCAGGCTGGCGAGCTGAGGGTCCGCGCGAGGGAGACCTGACCGTGGCCACGACGACGAACGCACAGGATCCTCGCGGCACGGCCGCCGGGCACCCCCGGCGCATCCTGATCGCCGACGACGATCCCGACGTCTGCCAGACCCTCGCCGACTACGTCGGACTTTTCGAGCATGCGCATCCGTACGAGGTGTCGATGGCGTGTGACGGCACCGACGCGTTCATGCAGATCCTCCAGGGACGCCCCGATCTGCTGCTGCTCGACCTGCGCATGCCGCGCATGGGGGGCCTGGCCCTGCTGCGGGAGCTCGCCGCGCGGGGCATCCGGATCCCGACGATCGTCGTCACGGGGTCGAGGGATCTCGGCGAGATCGCCAAAGTCCTCGGCATCGAGATCTTCGCCTTCGTGCCGAAGCCCGTCAGCGTCGACTACCTGGAGCACCTCGTCGGCCTGGCGCTGCCGAAGGCGCCGCCCGCGCTCGCCTCCTGAGCGCCCCCAACGACTTCTCCTTCGCGCAGTCCTTTACCGCGCTCGAGACCCGCGACGGCGCTCGGCGAGCGCCCTGGCGATCCACTGAATCAACCGCGCGGCGTCCTCGCCCGACTCGGCGCGGCGCTGGAGGTCGACCATCATCGCGGCGAGACGGCCCTCCGTCAGCTCCGTGCGGCGGCCGTTCGCCTCGAGAAAGGTGAGCATCGCGGCCGCGCCCGTCCGCTTGTTGCCGTCGGCGAAGACGTGGCCCTGGACAATGTACACGGCGTAGGCGGCCGCCAGTTCCTCGACGCGCTCGTAGTACGAGTTCTTCACCGCCTGCACGGCAGCGTCGACTCCCTCGTAGGACTCGCCGCGGTGACCCCCACCTCCGAGCCCGCCGGTCCGACGCAGCAGCGTGTCGTGGATGGCGACGACTTGCTCGGGCGAGAGGAATCGAAGAGGCCGGGTCACCGACGGGGCGGCGACCAGTCACCCCGGTCGTACGCAGCCAGCAGATCGAACGTCCGCCCGTGACGTCGCAGCACAGCCGCGAGGGCGCGACGGAAGGCCCCGTCGTCGAGCGTGTCATCGGCCGGCTCGACCACGACCTGGCGGCCCACGAGCGTAAGCCGCACCTCCGACCCCTCCTCGACGCTCATCGCTTCAGCGATGTCCCGGGGAAGCAGGACGCCGAGGCTTCCCCCGATCCGCTTGATCCGCCGTCGCACCGTCACGCCCGCAGTATTACGCGCATATAACATAGTCGTCAAGCGCGAGTCGACAGGCGGGTGTTCGGGCTCATGGTCTTTGGCAGTGGTCTGCTCGGGATCGTTGTCATCGCAGCGCGGCCGGCTGACATTCCCGTAGAGAAGGGCCGAAGCGTCCTGGTGTAAAAAGAGCCTCTCAAC
>Ga0209211_10009304_pt1 | contig 13133 bp, 13 predicted proteins | sample RifGroA2_FD_183992 | JGI IMG/M metagenome (GOLD analysis project Ga0209211, IMG submission 183992) | Groundwater microbial communities from Rifle, Colorado, USA - Groundwater A2 (SPAdes) (version 2) | ecosystem: Environmental > Aquatic > Deep subsurface > Groundwater | place: Rifle, Colorado...
CAGTTCAGTATGATAAAAAGGTGATGGGTAATAGACAGTGGTTTGAAAGTTAGAAGGCTTGAAGGTCTGAAAGCTTGAAAGTACGCTATATGTACGACATAGCTGTCAAGCTTTCTAACTTTCAAGCTTTTAAACATTTTTCATGAGACGGTGGCTGCGCCCACAAACTGATTGTGAACGAGAAACAGGATTAAGAGCGGAAATATAAAAAAAAGAGTAAATTATAATCATATAAGGCAAGAATTATGTTAAAAGTTAAATCAATTAATATTAGAAAAAGTTAAGAAAAAAAATAAAAAAATAAGCAATTAGCTTATTTATTCAGTTGGAATTGTTTCTTCAACTACTGGTACTTCTTCAACTGCTGGTGCTGGAGCTGCTGCTGCTTCTGCTGCTAGCTCTGCTTTGGTTTTCCAAGACAATGCTGCTTCGTTTACTGTGATTGCAACAACTTCATCGCCTTTTAATGCATATGATGCATAGTTAGCAACCATTTGTGAAGCTAGTCTTGTATCTTCAGCAGTCTGACCTGCAACTACTAGAGCAACTTTGCCTGTTGTTGCATCCTCAAACAACTTTATCATACCCTGTCCTGTTTCAATGCCCATTGCTGTGAAACACTCTGCTGGATTACCCATCAAAGCACTTACAACACTGTTAGCACATGGACCACCAACTGCAACTACATTAACAGCTGTAACATCAGTTACTTCTGTGTCCAACTTGAATTGATCTACACCAATTTGCTGGATCTCAGTTGTGTATGTGCCTGCAGTTGAAACTGCGGTTGTGGCAGTTGTTGGAGCAACGAAGACTCTACCATATGTAGCAACCTTTGGATGCTCAATTACAATGCTCTGTTTTGAACTGTCGTCATCCAATGTTATCCATGTACCCTTAAATGTTAATGTTTGCTTGTTGTCATCATCTGTGTCACTCATATCATTCTTTGCAAAGGCATATTTAGTGTCAGATGTTCCTAATATAAGACCCCTACTATCATATGCTAATTCTAAGACATTGTCTGATGTTGAGTCATAATTAGGTGTTACTATTAATGGATGCCCATTGGTACATGCACCACTACTCTCACCACATATAAATACTGTATTTGAAATTGCACTACCTGTATCATAGTATTCTGCAAATGAAATGTTATTAATCCTTGGTTGAGTAAAGTTAGAACCTTGGGTATCATACAGATTATTACCCTTTTGGTCACTTAATGAATAATTGATAAAGACATAACCTTCATTTTTTGTCTTCATTCTAACTTGTGGATTCGTAAAGTTGGTTACTGGTGTAGTATCAGTGGTATAACAACTCCCTAAATTTGTAAAATTAATAGCTGTAGTACTTACTGTGAAACTAAGGGCAGAGGTATCTGATACGCCACTTAATCCAGGATCAAATGCAGTTCCTGCTGTGTAATCATAGTCATTTGTTTCAGTTCCATAAGTTTCATCCTCAAAACTAATCTTTGTATCTACAGTATTAATATTGGAAACTTTTATTAAATGTGCTTCACAATTGCTACCTACAGATACCAAGAATTTTGCACCCTTACATTCTGTTACTGAACTGCTTCCTTTACAAGTAGTATTCTCAAAATAAATCATGTCATCAACTTCTGTACTTGTTACAGTGGAACCAGCATATAGAATGTTATTTGCGTCCCCTGAAGATTTAAAGTCAAGTTTTATTTCCTTGCTATCTTTGTTTAAAAATTTAAGTTCAGCATTTTTTCCAGATGACTTAATCTCTATTTTTTCTTTATCACCTTCAACAAGCTCATTATATACAAGCTTAAATGCCCCAAAGACAGGATCAACCATTTCATCTCCTACAGATAAATAAAGTTTATCTTCATCTGGATTTACTCTATATGAAAGAGATTTCCAATCTTCCTGACCATCTAATGCATACTCTATATATCCAATTGCATAGAAATTAGACACATCTGAAATTTTCTCATCGTTAAGTTTAACTTCTTGGTTGTCCCTAATAAGAACACTGTTTGCGCCAATTGCAACTTGACATACGTCTGTAGTCTGTGCTTCTGAGTGGATAGCTTTACCATCAGTTACACCAACAACAACGCCATTAATTGTTTCAGTTGTTCCCTTATCTATCCATGCAGATTGACCATCTATCAAGAAACCACATGCAGTAACTTCACCAGATGAAGCTACTTCTGTAACGTCAACCATTTCTACTGTGTGTTCTGTTCCAGAAACCTTAACAGTTACTTTTTCTCCTTGTGACATCCATGCTAATGATTCTCCACCTAAAAATTTAATTTCTTTCATGTCACTTGATGTATATTTTACATCTACAATAGAATAATCTTTGCCTAATATTTTAATTTTGGTTCCTTCTAAATCAGCACTCATACTTGCAGATGAAGAGTTATCTACATTAATAGGACTATCAAAAGTCAAGCTATAATTATAAGTATAGTATGTATTACTATCTTTTATAAAGAGATAAACTCCAGCATTTGGTGCTGCATCATCATCCTGCTCATGTACTATCCTTAAAGTTTGTGCTTGTCCAGTTGGTACAGTTGTTTCTGGAAGAGTTATTTTTTGTTTATAAGTGTCTGTTCCTTTATTGTTTCCTTCATTATCAATAAAAGTTCCCTCAGCCAAAAGAGTTGGCAAATCAGAATCAGTAAACTTATCATCTACAGCTGCGACTGATTTGTTAATATAAAGATCCTTGTTACCAATTTCATATCCATCAGAAACAGTCTTTGTTACTGCTGCGCCAACAATTGGCGTCTTTTTGACAGCAACTACTTGAACTGCTGAAACGAGCATGTTCTGACCAATAATATCTTCTGCCTTTGAGTTTTTACCAACTACAAAGACACCATCGAACTTGCCATCTGCGTTAATAAACATAGATGGAAAATTTCCTAAATCTGCTGTAGCCATCGCACCTAACAAAGTTGCTCCTACCATTGAAGCGCCTAAGCTCAAAGCTGCGATCTTTTTCACAGTCTTATTTAATTTCATCTTAACACCTCCTAAGTGTTTCGTCTTTTTTATATAGGCTATCATGCCAATCTTTTATTTCTTTTTTTTATTTCGTTTCTGGTTTGATGCTCCTTAACCTGCCTACAATTACAGATTTTGAGCGGTTTGTTTGAGTATCCAGCTAATAGAATTGCAATTATTTATAAAGTTTTCGTAAGAGGATGTATTATGATATGGATAAGCAGGGATAAACCCTCTTATGAAGGCATATAAACAGGTTTTAGGGAGATTATCACTGGGAGATAAAAACATAATTTTAGGGAATTTTATTTATAAATGGAATGAATCAAAGTTCTTCTGTTTATAAATAGACGCTTAAATTTTGGGGTTTTGAGGGAAGTAAGATATAGGTAGAGTAACTCGGTGTCTCTTAGATAACTATTAATAAAAATCATATTATTCGAACCCTAGTAGGCAATAAGCGAGCTTTTTTGTGAGAAAAAAACCTCGGAAAATACCATCAGTGGTATTTCACTTCGTTCAATACCACTTTCATAAGAATTAATGTTTTGAAAAGAAGTATAATGAGAGGATAGGGACATTCGTCTTACGACGAAATCCTTATCGACTTCGTCGCTAAGTATTCGAACCCTAGAAGGCAATAAGCGAGCTTTTTTGTAAGAAAAAAACCTCGGAAAATACCATCGGTGGTATTTCACTTCGTTCAATACCACTTTCATAAGAATTAATGTTTTGAGAAGAAGCATATATAATGAGGGGATAGGGATTCGAACCCTAGAAGGCAATAAGCGAGCTTTTTTGTAAGAAAAAAAGCAAGCTGCTCATAATACCCTTGCCAGATGGCCTAAGCTTGGACACCACCTATATAATATATAGTATCTGTCTGTGTTATATAGTATGTGTCTATCCCGTTTGGCCGCTCCGGCATCCCCTCAATAAAAATAGAAATGCTAGCTATTTATAAAGTTTGTTTTCAAGATTATAGATTTTGTTAAGAAATTCCTGTTTATTTGGATGATTAAGATTAATTAATTGCTTGTAATATCTTATTGCTTTTTTTGGCTCGCTGATTTTTTCGTGCAATTTTGCAAGATGTAAATATATTCTTGTATCCTGTGGATCTATACTAACTGCTTTCTTAAATATTTCTATTGCTTGGCTGAATTTGTTAAGTTTTATGAGAATTAGACCTATATTATAATAGGCAGCAAGTTTGTTTGGGTTAATAACTAATACTTTATTGAACAAACCTACTGCATCTTCTAATTTATCATCCTGCATATAAATCACACCGAGATTAAAATAAGTTGTTTCATCTTCTAATCCTAAATTAATGCTTTTATTAAGAATTTCTACAGCTTGTTTCTTTTTTCCCTGCTGCATAAGTATCTTAGCAAGATAATTATACGCTTGTTTATAAGTTGGATCAATTTCTAATGCTTTTTGAAAGTAAAATAATGCTTTTTCAGGATCTTTTTTATAATTATAATAAATTATTCCAGCATCTGCATAAGGCTTTGGGTTTGCAGGCTGCTCTTTTGTTTTTTTGAGGGTAAGCTCCAGATAATACAGCTGTTTGTCTCTGACAAAATCCTTTCCACGAGAGTATTGATAGTGATGAATCACAATAGAAGATTTAATCATTGGCTGCTTTTGGGCTTTTATTGAGGGTGTGATATCTTCATGAACCCTGCCTGTAAATTTGAATAAAGAATTATTTTTGAATAGTCTTGTTATGGGTATGTCAACAAACCCAAAAAAACCATGCGCAAAAGGATTGTTTGGAGATGTTTTCTGCCACAGTGATTGGTCAGAATCATTAGTATATGTTCTCTGCAAAAGCTGAAATCCTGACAGTGCAGTTGTTTGTATCATCTGAATTAAGTTTTTAAGATCTTCCTCTGCAATAATTTCATCAGCGTCGAGGACAAGAATCCAGTCGCCTGTTGCTTTTGATAATGAAAAATTTCTTGCATCTGAAAAATCATCTGCCCACTCATAATTAAATAGGTTTATTTTTTGGTTTGAAGAAGCAATGAGTGAAGAGGCAATGGACAAAGCAGCAATGGGTGACGCAATTGATGACGCAATTTCAATAGTCTTATCTACTGAACCAGTATCAACAAGTATTATCTCGTCAGCAATCCCTTTTACAGAATTAATACATTTCTCAATAAACTGCTCTTCGTTTTTTACAATCATACATACTGAAAGTGTTTTTTTTGTAGGTTGTTTTGTATTCAAATTAATTTACTCTAAAAAACAGCCTTATTTAAAGATTATCGAATATAGTTCAGAATAGTTCTAAGAAAGTATACTATAATGTCGGACATAAATACTTATACAAATAGTTATGTCCGATAAATATAGTAAGTGACACGATTTGTATAAAAATTTAGGTCACTTACTATAAAAGCACAAAATAATCGAACATTATTTTGTGCTTTTGTATATCTCGGGAATCAGAGATTCCTGAGAAGTTAGAAAGCTTTGCTTTCCAACTTACAAAAGTGATTAATTTGTTCGAAAATTAATTGCTTTTAGTATAAAAGAAAGAAGAAAATCTTAAAATTGTTTCATGCCGTAAATAAGCCCTATTACACCGATTACTATAACTATTCCCGAATACAATGCTCCGGTTGTTGGTATTGCAAGAGGAATTATATTTTTAATAAACGGTATTATTCCACCAAGCAATGTTAGTAAACCTAAAGCAATCATTACAAACTTGGTTTCACCTATCAATGCCATACTTGTAAATCCATATAGCAGTCCTAATATCCCAATTATAGAAATAATTATACTATATCCTACACCACTGAGGATTGACAATGGCAAACCAGCCAAACTTCCAACAAAAGGTAAAACACCTGCTATAATAGTTATTAAACCAATTAATGTAATTACCACTTGAACCATAATTCTCACCTGCTTTTTTTGTTTTTTAACTCTTTTTTGTGTTAGTAATGGAATATTATTTCTCTGTTATTTAAATTTAATGATTTTATGTAATATGAAACAACAGACCATCACACATTATAAATTAATCTTTGTGTGTCTTCTAAATCTTTTTTGCATTCTTTTCTCATTCTTTGCCGCAGATTATTTGTTTCTTCAAGAAGTTTTCTATACTGATGTATCTCCGCGTGTATTTTTCTTATCTTCTCTTCATAATGTTTTTTTATATATTCAATATGATGTTTATCCTCTTTGTCTTTGATTGTAGAAAGATGCCTTTTATGCTCTCTTGTGTATGTATTTATCTCTCCTTCCAGCTGGCTGATCCTTTTTTTTATGTTTTCTGTCTGTAATTTATTTAAATCACCCATCCTTAAAAATTTGATTTTAGTCATATCATCAATTGAAGCAAGAATATTATGTTGCCTGTGCAATTCACCCAAGATTCCAGACAAGTTATTGTTTCTTATACATATTCTAGTTCGAATTTCGCTTTCATTGAGATCTTTTAATTTATGATAAATCTGATTAATTAATTCATAATCAGTATACACACTTCTAAGATGAGTTACCCCTTTTGAACCGAATAAACCGAACATATTCATGATCTTGTTGTTGGAGTTAATAAATATTTTGATGAAAACAATCAGTTGTCTTATCCTAAATAACAGAAATCAACAATAAACTTTATAAATAACTCATTTATACACGTCTATGTTATTTAATTTATTTAATTGGAGGAACTAAAAATGGAGCAATCGAGACCATTAGACGCATTGAACAAGGCAAGAAACAAAAGAGTAATAATTGAACTTAAAAACGGTAAACAGTTAATTGGCTCATTAAACGCATTTGACATTCACATTAATGTTGTTTTAACAGATGCAGAAGAAAGGCAGGATGGAGAAGTCAAAAGAAAATTAGGTGTTGTATTTCTCAGAGGAGACACAATTATCTTAATTTCACCGTCTGAATGAATCTGAATAAAGACAGGAATAGGATTAATAAAATAATCTGACAAATGAATCAAGATTTAAACCAGAATAAACAATCAAAATAATGCAAATCATTAAATTATGGAGCGGGAGATACTATGACTAAAGGAACATATTCACAAGGTAAGAAATCCAGAGGAAAAACGCATATAAGATGCAGAAGATGTGGCGATATTACATATCATAAGAAAAGGAAAATCTGCAGTTCCTGCGGTTATGGTAAGTCTGCCAGAATGAAGCATTATAACTGGCAGAAGAAGCAATAATCGGTCAAGGTATATTTTTTTCTTTTATACTTTTGTTGTCAATTTATTGAGAACAATTAACAGCAGTTAATAATGTTGACAACTGACTAAAAAAAGGATATATTATTATCATATAAGGCAGTTAAACAAATACGAACAATTAAGTTCTTCTTTAGCTATACATTAAAACGCCTATGACAATAGCAGAATCAATCAATATCCATAAAGCGTAAGAAATGACTATAGGCTTCTCTTTATGCACAATTCCATAAATCATCCAAGGAATTGCAAAAAATGCAAATAAAAACCAAGTGTAAAAAGAAACACCTGCTGCTGATTTTGTTGAATAGATTTGATATAATTGAGGAACATCAAACATAGGACCTAAAATTGCTAATGACAGCACTAGGTGATCCAACCATCTGATCCACTTATTTGGATGCGGGAATTTCTCATGCTTGACATGGATCCTTTTCCTTCTGTGTAGGTGATATAATCCTTTTGACATAATCTTAACTTCTGAAAGAAGAGATATATATAATTAATGGTTGACTTGGCTCTTATTATTTTTCCATCTCAATAATCTTTATATACTAAAAGTGCAAAATAATCGAACATTATTTTTCACTTTTGTATATCTCGGGAATCAGAGATTCCTGAGAAGTTAGAAAGCTTTGCTTTCCAACTTACAAAAGTGATTAATTTGTTCGAAAATTAATCACTTTTAGTATAAATAAACAAAGAAAAATTACTCAGCTTTCTTTTCCTTTACATCATCAACGCGTGGGAGTGCTCTTCTTATAGTAATTTGCAAGACACCAGCTTCAAATTCTTTCTTGGCAATTTCCAGCGGATTGAATCTTAATTTTGCCAAGTCATCATTGCTGAGAGTTACTAAAAAAGGCGCGCCCATTGAAAGCTGCAATGCTCTTGCGCCAATTATTCTTGCTTTCTCATATTTGTTATAATTTAATCTTTTAATGTTTTCTTCTTTACCTTGTGCCATAATATCACCATCAAATCACTTGTTTAAAAATTATTTTAAGTTATTATTATTATTATTATCTTAATCTACAATTTCTCAATCTACAATTTACTTCTCAGCTCTTTTGATATCTTTGTTGCAATATCAAGCATATTAGCAATATCATCTAATGTCAAAGGGAAATCTCCGCCTTTCTGCAGTGCGCAGATAGTATTGTCTTCAGTCGTAGTTATTGTAAGGCGGGCATCTATATTCTGCTCTTCCTCTTTTGAAGGATCAACAAAGAAATGCTTGCCCATTTTGTAGACAGTTACTGCAACTGGCTGCTTTTTCATTGGCAGTTTTGTATTTGTATGGGTTTTGTAGTTTATCTCGTCATTTTCGTATTCTGGAAATTTTGCCACTTTTAATGCTGCCATTGCACCCAATGCAGATGCATCAAGCAGATTTCCGTCGTCATTAAGTGTGCAGACATCAATAGAGACTATCCACACTTTCTCTCCTTTCTTGATGCATAGCTTTTTCAAGTCTATCATCTTGCTTTCTCTTATGCCCCTATCAACAACTCTTGCCTGTTCAATAGCTTCTATACCTGGCGGACCAGATTCAAAATCAGGATTTGCCATCGGCAAGAACTCAGTATTTACCATAATAACACCATGATCAGGAGTATCTGGAAATGGCTTGTCAACCATTAGTTTCACGCCGACAATAACTTCAGTGTCACCGATTTTCACTCTTACTGAACCTTCTGCGTTCTTTGAAACATTGTATTCAATAACAACGTTTCTGAAATCTAAAAGGCCCCTATTGTCAAATCTTATATTCTTTTCAAATGAACTGATCAAATGTGATTTTAAATCATCTGCCATATTTTCCACCCGTTAATTTGTTTCACTATCTCTTATTTATTATTTATTATTTATCTTTTATTTGTTATTATTCTTCATTTCCATTTGTGTCAGAACCATACAGTTTATATTTTTCTGACAGCGCCTTTTTTTGTATCTCATAAAGCTTAGGAACAACTTTCTTGCTCAATGATAATGCTTTTATTAAATCATCTTTGGATATTTCTCCGTCCATTTGCAGCAATGTAAATTCACCTGTCGAAGGTATAATTGCTAATGGAATATCTGAAACTGGACCATCTTCATAAGCTTCCTCGTCATAATCCAAATCTACTGCAACTTTGTCATCCACTTTTCCTACAGAAACTGCAACAACCAAATCTTTCATGGTGATTCCAGCATCTGCCAAGGCCATTGAAGCTGCGCAAATACCTGCGCATCTTGAGCCTGCATCTGTTTCAATAAGCTCAATAAACACGTCGACAACTGCGTTAGGAAATTCTTTTAAATCAACAACTGGCAATAATGCTTTTTCAGTTACAAGTGAAATTTCTTTTGAACGCCTGCTTGGCCCCGGTCTTACACGCTCACCTGTGCCGGAAAATGGCATCATATTATAATTGCATCTCAATATGCCTGTACTTGGATTCTGAAGAAATTTAGGATATAAATTTCTTGGGCCATAAACTGCTGCATAAGCAGCTGTATTTCCAATCTTAAAATAAGCAGAGCCGTCTGCATTTTTAATGACTCCTGTCTTTGCTTCAATCTTTCTCAGCTCGTCAAAACCACGATTATTTGTTCTTTTAGAGTAACCCATTTTATTCACCTGTAAATTATTTATTTTATTTATTCGCCTTATTTATTTGCCTATCCCTATTTTAATTTGTTAATTATTAAATTATTAATTATTATCCACATTTTGATTATCAACATTCTGTGAATGTTCATATTCTTTATGTTCAGGCTCACCAACTTCTCCTGTGAAACCCAAATATTCTTTAACCTTGTCAGTAAGACCTTTAATGTGGCTGTTTGCTTCGATCATTCTTATAGCACTAACTGCAGTTACTTCATCTTTTGGTTCGCCAGACAGCCATATCAAGCCATTTTGGCCGACAACAATATTGCAGTTTGTTGCTTTTTTTATCATTGTAACCATGCTGCCCTGTTTTCCAATTATTCTGGGAACTTTTTGAGAATTAACTTTTATCATTCTGCCGCCTCTTAGTCTTTTAAGCCCCAATCCTTTTGTTGTCAAATCAACTAATTTCTGGCTTGTGACATTTGTGATTTTCGCAACAACATAATCACCTATATCAAAATAAGATGTTAAATCAGCGCCTCTTGCAATATAATCAGATGTAGCATCTTTAACAGACAACATTGCTGAATATGCTGAATTTGTTTCAAATCTCCAGCCGCTGAACGTAACGTCTATAACCTTACAGATTATAACATCATTTCTTTTTGGCGCATATCTTCCCGATAAAGGAATTAATTTCAATGCCCTGCCATCAATGTTAATAAGACCTACTTTTTCAGCAAGTATCTTATCACCCAATCTATATGTTCCTGCGCCAGGAAGATAATCCATTCCTTCTGCCAATGTTTCGCCAGGAACTACAATTGTTTTGTCTTGTATAATTAATTTTCCCATTTTTTTACACCCAGTTAATTTGATTTTTTGTTTCTATTTTTTTGTTTTGTTTTCTGACTTGTTTATTCTGTCTTGTTTGTTTTTATTGTTTTGATAAAATCAATATTTGGTTAAGTATTATCTTGTGCTATTTTGTTTTAATACTTTCATTTCTGCATTGCCGTGAGTTACGCTGTTTATCTTGTCAAATAAATCGTTCTGCAATCCTGCTGGTATCTCAACAACACACATCCATGAGCCATCTGTCAGCCATTCATTCTTCAATATTTTACCAAAGCTGGATACTGCGTTAAATACTTTGGAATGCGTATTGCCTGCAATGTTTGCAGGAATTTTAACACCAATTTCGCTGGTTGCAAAATAAATCGGCAGGATTGGCTTTAATTTTTTAATAATTTCATCAATCTGCTTTTCTTCGTTTTTGTTCTCGTCAATCCTTATTTTCGCTTCTTCAAATGCAAGCTCTAATCTTTGCAAAGGATGAGGCAGATTTGTTCTTGGATCAACGCCGTTTCTGTGCAGATAATTCAATATTCGCTTTGTTTTCTGCTCTTTTAGCTTTGCCCTGTGCTCAGCTGTTAATTGGATTTCTCCTTCTTTGATTATTATTTTTGCAATATCTAAAGCATCACTTGTTCCAAAAAGCGATTTAAGTGAAGATTCTTGGGCAACAAAACCTTTTTTTGAGTCTGAAAATATTTTAGTGTCAGCCAAAACATCCTTCATGTCAACAGGTTTTCCTTCTTTGAAAGCGACTGCATTGTCGCAGTCAACAAGTATCTCAAAATTATGGCCCTGTTTTTTCAGCCTTGCAATAATTGCCTTATCGACATTCACCATTTTTATCACATCTTTAGTTTGAGCGAAGCCATTCTTCTTATGAATTAACTGTTTAACATTAGACGTTTGACGTATGACGTAAACGTATGATGTTCACTGAACACTGTTTTACGTCTTACGTCTAACGTCAAACGTCTTACTAATTAAATAAATAGTGAGACGGTGGACTGCGTCCCACAAACGTGTTGTGGACGGAAAAAAAACATTAATTGACTAACAAATATACTAAAAGTGATTAATTTTCGAACAAATTAATCACTTTTGTAAGTTGGAAAGCAAAGCTTTCTAACTTCTCAGGAATCTCTGATTCCCGAGATATACAAAAGTGCAAAATAATGTTCGATTATTTTGCACTTTTAGTATACAATAAATATCACTTTTCTAATTATTGTATCTCTTACTTTTGTTCCTTACCCTGTTTTTTCTTTTTGACTTCGTTCAATATTTGGGATAATGTTTCCTTTGAAACTTTTACAAACTTTTTCTCATTTGTTTTTATGTAAACACAATCCAATCTTTCAACATTGAAATTCTGATCAACAACCTTGCTCAATGCCCTGATTCCAAGATTCAATGCATCTTCAATTGTAATGTCTTTATTATATTCCTTGTGAAGTATTTCCTCAATTTCTGTCTCGCCTTCACCGATTACTGTTGCATGATACTGGAAAAATATTCCTGTTGGATCTGTTTCAAATAACTTTGGCTCGCCATTATCAATGCCTGCAATTAAGATTGAAACACCAAATGGTCTTAAACCGCCGCTTTGTGTGCATATCTGTTTTAGATTACAGATGTCTTTTACAATAGCAATAATATCTATTGGACTGTCAAATGTTACTTTGTATTGCTGCGCTTTTACCTGCGCCCTTTCAATCAAAATTCTTGCATCACTTATAATGCCTGACGCTGTTGCTGCAATGTGATCATCAACAGCAAAAACTTTTTCAACAGATTCTGGAACAACTAATGAGTCAACTATCCTTTTATCTGTAATCAGTACAACACCATCTTTGCATACTATGCCAAGAGCTGTTGAGCCTTGCTTGACTGTTTTTTTTGCATATTCAACCTGTAACAATCTGCCATCTGGACTGAACATAGTAATGGCTCGATCATATCCCATCATTTGATGTGTCATTGGCTGCATTTTTTATCACCTTTTTATTATATTTTAAATTGTACTTTAAATCTTAAGTTAAATTCCTGTTTAAATCTTAACTTTGTTAATCATACCTGAACATTTAAGACTTTTGACAATGACTGGTTGTTTATTAATTTTGTTGATTAATGCAAATGAGGCTTTTAAATGGTCAACATACTTATTATTGATCTTGATAATGCCTGATCTTGTTTTTGTATTATAAGAGTTATCAACAAATATGATTCCTGCTTTTGATACACCTAAAGTACCCACATAATTAGTAAAAGAGGTGTTTATAGCTTCTTTTGCTGATTTGTAGTCAATTTCAGTCTCCGAAGTAACATCAAAAGAGATATATCTCTTATTTTCTCTTAATGTTGGCAAAATTGGCTTTATTTTTGTGTTAGTGACTTTAATAAACCATCACCTAAAATCCACTGTATTTAGTGGAGA
>Ga0209211_10009306_pt1 | contig 13132 bp, 17 predicted proteins | sample RifGroA2_FD_183992 | JGI IMG/M metagenome (GOLD analysis project Ga0209211, IMG submission 183992) | Groundwater microbial communities from Rifle, Colorado, USA - Groundwater A2 (SPAdes) (version 2) | ecosystem: Environmental > Aquatic > Deep subsurface > Groundwater | place: Rifle, Colorado...
AAACTTTCTTTAGATTCATTTACATTTCTTATTGATACTATATCAAGAGTAAAATCCGATATGGAGTCTTTTACTCTTGGCATAGCAATAAAATTAAAGGGTTAACTCTACGAGCTTTTTCTGATTACCACAATGATTTATAACCCTTTTTACCTGTATATGGATTGTAATTACCCCTAGACGACCAATTGTCCCATTTGGAATTGTTTGGGCTAGTCTTATAATGCGGCGCTACATAACTTCCATTCCTCTTGTTGTATCCTCTTACCCTGCTGGCCGCTTCAACCCGATTGCTAATACCCAATATCATAACTAATGCTATGGCCGCAAAGAGAACTGTAAGTTTTTTCATTTGATCCCACCCCCTTTCTTTATTATTTAGCTGATTATAGTCTCTCTCTTACCGCATGTTCTATAACGTATTCAGTATTCAAAATTTGATACAATTAATTTCAATCATTTTGGATAACAACTTTTTTCAGTGAATCAATAAACAAACATGCAAGAAAATGAAAATAACTGGTGGATGTGGATATTGATCGGAGTAACTTTTTGGGCTCTGTTTCTTCATAAACAGAAATACGAAGATATGACCGCTGAAGAATGGTTTAACGAGTATGATGAAGTTCAGTCTCAATTAGAAAGTACCAAAGAAGCCCTTGACCAAGCAAACTCAAATATCGAAGAGGCCAAATACTACGCCTGGGAATCTTATGACGATATGGGATATACTTTGGATAGTTTAGAGACTGTCGAACCATAAATATGCCATTGGTGTCTCCTCAAAAAATAGTTAAAGGTGTTTTATTACTCATCACGGCATCCTTTTTTATGGGTACCTTATTATTTGTTGAAAATAAAACATATGCTTATGGCGAGTGTTCCGAGTATGGATTTATGGCTACATATGACATATTGACCGATAGCTGTAAGTGCATGAGTGGATATGTTTTGGATAAAGACTTTTCTGGACAAACGACTTGTGTTTCTGGGAATAGTGTTTGCCACGGTAAATATGGCTACAACTCAAGATACAACTCGTTGAGCAGTTCTTGTGAATGTTCTTATGGCTATATTTTCGGCAAAGACTCTATCGGAAGGACGCAGTGCGTTTCGCCGGATTCTCTCTGTACGGATCAATTGGGTTATAACGCAAAATACAATAGTCTTTACGACAAATGCGAGTGCCGTTCTGGTTATGTAATTAGTGGTGGCAGATGTATAGACGGAGATAATGCGTGTCGCACAAAACATGGACTCTATTCTGGTTATGACGATCTTGCCAATGGTTGTAAGTGTGACAGTGGTTATACTTTTGGCGATTCAGATCAATGTGTGAAAAAGCAAAATAACGTTTATTTCACCCTAAAAGAATTGGACACCGATACAAAAAGGGCAATCATCAGGAATGATCATGATTACCGATATTATCTAATTACATACAATTCTGGTTGCTATTCCTCCACATTCCATAGGTATATTAATAATCAAATTGTGGTTAATCTTGGTACAGATTTTGATTTAGACACTTGGGATAAAATTGTATTACAGGATGATAATGAAGTTTGTGACATAACCCGGATTGAGAGGGCTGATTCCAATACTAAATTGGAACCGGAGGAAGATGAAACATTTTATTTTATCCCACAGCCCTCAACAAACACTCCTTCTCAACCACTATACAAAACACCTACTCCGCTAAAAGTTAAAAAGGAATTTCAATTTGAAGAAACAAAAAAGAAAGATTTTGATGTTAAGCTCTTTGGCGAATTAAATGCTTCCGGTGCTTTAAGAAAATGCCCTTCTACAATAGATTGTGATGTATTGAAATATTTTGACCCAAAGACAAGAGTTGATATTCTGGGTAGTTATAATAATGAGGAATGGTATAGGGTAAACGTTGTGGATAGTAATTCGCCGTTATCGGGGTGGATGCATTACTCGATAATCGACAAGATTCAAGATCAGAAAATACAGCCAGAACCAGCAGTCCAAACAGAAAATAAAGGAGCGAGTATCGCTAACGAGCAAACACAAAAATACGCGCCATGGTATAGAAAATTTTTTAGTTTTTTCTTTAACTTATTCAAATAATATGTGCTAAACTCAAAATAATTCGTAACGGAAAAACTGAGCGTTTATTCCTGATTTATGATCGGGCATAGGCGCTTTTTTAATGCATGTCAATTACCCAATTTTTAGGAAATCGATTTGATACCCTCCTTTAAGCTGCTTTGATATTTCTGTCGGTACCGGGCGGCGGCATTTTCAATTTCAAACGAATCCTGTGGTGATTGTAATAATAGATCATCCGGTAAAGTTTTTCCATCATTAAGTTGGTATCAACTAGCTATTTTAAGGAGTACTCGTCATCTTAAAACTGGGATTATTTTACCCTGCTGCAATTTAAGCATTCCCTTACCAGCTTTCTTTTAGTCGCCGTGGCTTTGAATTTGGCTTCGATAAAACTGTCAAATGGTCCCAGCCACCAACCGTGTTTTGAACTACAACTCCCGTCGCTGACTCCATTCCCAAAATTACAAAAAGGGCAATCTCCCTTATGTATGATGGCCTTATCATGTACCCGGTTCTCGTAAACAAAATACTGCATTAGAATTTTTATTAACTTTTGACCCATTCTTTATTTACCTTTTCTAGCCATAAGGCGTGCAAAAATTAAGATTAGTCGCAATATACCGTCAATAAACTTAAACAAGGAATTGGTTGACTTCATAATTTATTAAAGTAACTATTTATGGATTTAGCCATTAAAGATCTTCTTTGCTTCAAAAATTCTGGGTATTCCAGTTCAAAGAAGTTTTCTGGTATCGCTTGCGCCTGTAACAATTTACCTAATTCAGAATCTTCGATATAACTATTGGCCGATATTTCTTTCCAATACTCCAATGGGTTTTTATCAGAAATTTTAATATTGTCTTTATACTCAAGGTAAACGTAATTGGCTACTTGATTCGTGTCTTTAGTGGAAGTAAGACCAATCTTGCGGAGATAGTTTTTAGGGAACAGATGGTGAATGTCAACAGGGGATTTCTTAAAATTTACACCTTCTGCCGACAGAACATCTTTGATTTTTATATCAGATAAAAAGACTTTTACATCATTAAATATTAAACTTGCCAGATACACCAAAAATACGTTATTGGTTGTCGACGACGAATTGAGATTCTGGGGGAGAGTGATACTCCAATAATCAGAAGTAATTTGGGTATTTATGATTTCTTCTAACGACTCGATAATATTGATGCCTTCATTTTTGAATAACGCAAGATCTTGCTCGATCTGACTTTCTGGTGATCCTGTATAGCGTTGAGTTAGAACTGAAAAAACAAACCACCTTCTAACCGCCTTTTCTAGGATACGGTAATTTAAGTTGCGCTTTTTTCCTAGCAAATAAATTGCGTAAGAAACAAAATATGCTGTTTTTGAACTTATCAACCATGAATTTACGAATCCTGCTGACTTTATTATTTTGATAAAGTTATGCCAGTTAGTTAAATCCAAAGCAGTCGCTTGGGCTTCTTTCAACTTTTCAAAGTTTGCATTTCTTATTTCTTCTTTTATTCCTGAACGCCTGTCTTCAAGATCTTTGCCCTGGAGAGTAAGGTAAGCATACTTTAGTCTTCCTCTTAAGAACGCATAAGCTACGATGGTCCGAAGAATTTGGGCTGGAATCGGTGTGACGATATGATTGTAAGATGAGGGCTTATTATCCTCTGGTACCTTTTTCGTACTTTCGCAAAAGCTCTCCAGTTCTTTTCTCCCATCATCCCAATATACCGACATAAGCGTCAAGATAAAATCTGACTGATTTAATGATTCGCCACGGCTGTTTATTCTCACAAATACATCCGCTACTTGTTCTACGTCGAGTTCTGGAGAAAGCTCTAACACACTAAAGGGATATGACATTATTCCATATAGTTTGCTGATGTTATTTGAAACTGTATCTTCGTCTTCTGGTGTCAATCCCTTCTTGACTCTAATTTTATTTATAAATAAATTAATGAAGTTATGGCTGGAAGCCGTTTGAAAAAGCTCGCCAATATCAGGCAACCAGTTAATATCTTTGGCGATGGCTGCGTTATAAATTTCAAACTTACCCTCAAGGGGATTAAAGGAAACTTTTATCTTTTTGGTTCTGAACTTTTCATCATAAACTTCTTGGTTTTTAATTACGGCAAACAAAGAAGTAAGTCTTTGTTGGCCATCTATCACTAAAAATCTTGGATCTCTTTTCTTATCAACACCGTAACCGATGTTTTTATATTTCTCGGCCGTAGCAACCTCCCATAACAGTAAGTATCCGATGGGTAACCCCTTATACAAAGAATCAAATAAATCTCTTACCTTGGTGTTATTCCACACAAACGGTCTTTGAAGCTCTGGCAAGGCAATAATCCCAGTCTCAATGTCATTAAGAAGGTTATGAAGATAATAACTTTTGATGTTAAAAATTGGACTGGACATTTTTAAGTGTTTTACTTACTTATTTAGGGGTTGAATTTTTCTGTTCCTAGCCCAATAGCATCTTGAAAATCGCTTGTAAGTAAATCTTTAATTTTCTCCACCGTTGTTTCAGGTAAGACATTTAATATTGGATTGGGAATTTCTGTAATAGATTTAATCCAATGATATTCGGGTTTGCTCTGAATAATTTCAAAAAGACTTTTGTCTCCGGTTGAGTATATCGAATAGTGGTCAGCGTTTATTAAATATGGATAGTCATTCAAATCTCGTCGAAAGATGTCCATACCGGCGACAACAATACTCTGTCCAGAATAATTGATTACTCGACTAATACATCCGCTTACAGTAACAAACTCGAAATTTGGAGGGAATTTAACCCCTTTAAGGGGAGAAGAATTTATTGGTTTAATCTCCCAATCTAGATTACCCCAAAAGTTTTCCAAATCTTGTGAAGTCGCAATCTTAATTTTCATTCTGGATGTATTTTACTCTATTTCTTACCATCGATTTTAACGATAATGACACTTATTTCCATGTGCTAAACTTAAAATAATTCGCAACAGAAAACTGAGCGTCTATACCTGATTTATGATTAGGGATGAGCGCTCTTGGTTGTATATGGGGGTTACTTGGTTATGAAGTGCAAAACTATAAAATCGGACGATACGCGGTGTAAAGCGAATGCCATGCATAACAGCGACTTTTGCTTTCGGCACAGCGATAGGACCAAAGAACAAGCTCTGCGGGCCTCCTCTGATGGAGGTCAAGCCAAACGGCAATACCACCAGTTGGGTCACAGAGTAAACATCCAGACTCCCGATGATGTCAAAAGACTGATGGCAAAGGCGCTCAATAGCTTGTGGACCGGGAAAATGGCTTCCACCAATCCCGCCGGCTCTCTGGGATACTTGGCCAAGATATTCCTTGAAGCTCATGATAAAAGTGAAATGGAATTACGGATAGACAATCTAGAAAAACGATTGGATCAGGCGAAACTATGACTACTAAAACCACTGTAAAACAACTGGAAAGAAGGTTTCACAAAATCACCGGCAGGAGGGGTGATTATATTCAGGTTGTCCGCCATATCAGCTTTAGGGATAACAGACTCCTAGACAAAGACGGGTATTTACTTGATGAAGGCGAAGCCAAACGAATGCAGAAGGAAGACGAGGAAATAAGCACCAGAGGCGGAACGGTTGTCTATCTGACAAGGTACGCCCAACCTTTGGTGAGGTCTGGCTGACTTACTAATGTAGCCGTCTTTCTAGCCATGGGCAAAGTCTCTCATTGAGGCGATCAGTGATGAATGGTTTAGGATCTTCTCGATTTCAGTTACAACCTTATCGGCAAATTCGTCCCGATTTTTGAGGTCTTTCAGGATTACCCTCTTTACCCCTCTGTTTTGGGCTTCTTGGTTATACTCCGGGACCGAAGATATGGAGATGATATTATCGGCGCCGAATTGTTCGATGTTGTATTCATGGAATGAGCCATTTAGCTTGCAGTCCCGATCCAGAAGTACGATGTCGAAGCGAAGGTTGGAATTGTTATTTATAAGCTCCCTGACTTGTTTGTGGTTCGTCAGAATAACCGTTGAGAGACTATATGGCTGATCCTGTTCCAGGACCGACAACCGTTCCAGAAGTTTAGATAAAGTCAGAAGATCATCTTCAAGAATTAAAATTGTTTTGTTTAGCACCATAGCGTATTGCCTATCCAAATACAAAGTTAAAATACTGTGGTGTGTAAGATTTTAATTTATATCACAATCCGTTCCCATGTAAACAACTTTTATATTGTGCATCGTAACATTCTACCCCTTTGCATTTCGGTCCACCATCTTCCCATCGTACATACCAATCGCAATATGACCTAATCTTCACCGGCCTATATTGGAACCAATAGAACCAACCGGCCAATAAAAGCAAACACAACAACATCAGAAATATTTCCCTTTTGTATTCTTTAATCGTTAAGTTACCTGTTTTTTTATAGTCCATAAGCTCGTAAAATTGAATTTAAAATGTTCGAGTAATAACCGCTATTAGATATGATTGTATAAATTTCAACGTTATTCTGCATCCAGTCCTGGTAAGCCCTTTGTTTTCTTCCTTCGATAATATTCATGGCCACTGGAGCGTTCTGTATTGAGGATAAGGTTTGTCTTAACTCATCCAGTTTTGCAACAATTCCTGGATTAGGCTGAAATAGTACAGGAGTAGGAGTTGGGATATTTTCTTGTTTCAGTTGCGATAAATTTTGTTGAGCAGCGGCAATTTCTTCCCTAAGCATACGGGCGTAAATACCAACTAAAATTTCCATCTGATTTGAGTCGTCTAGCTGATTGAGATTTGGGGTTCTTAAAAATTCTTGATACGCATTTTGGGCAATTATTTGAAGATGTGGCTCCATAGCCCCAATGTTCATAATGCTAATAGGAATAATTGAATATATCTTGGGTTGAATGTTTGATTTTAAAACAGGAGATGTGCTGCTTGTTGTTTGGGGAGCTAGTGTTGGGAGCAAGGTTGATTCAGTTGTTAGTTTATTTTCAACCCCAGTTTTAACTTTAGGAACGGGAGTTGGTGTAATTGAAGGAGATGGAGAGGCTGATTCCGAAACAGTAGCCGAAGGTGTGGCTGTAGAAGTATCCACAGACTTATTTGTATTAGTTGCAGACCAGGGTAAGATACTGGTTACAGTAATTATTACCACCGTAATAAAAGCTGTTATTTTAGCTGATATGACTTGAAAGAAATCAATCATTTTTATCCTTTTTTATATGGTTTATGCCTGTCAGAGATGTTTTTGAGTTCTTGTTTCAGTTCTGAAAGTTTTTTATCGAATTTCTGTTGCTTAATTTTTCTTTTAAGTGAGTAAAAATTTTCTGCAATAACAAAAATCAAAGTAAGTACAATAACCACTGATAAAGGGGCCAATATGGAAGAAGTCTTTGAATCAGTAACCTTAACAATAACTGTTGCCGTTAATACCAGAGAAGAAAGTAGGGCAATACCCGCATAAATTAAAGATTTGCTTTCAAGCTTACTTATGACAATATCTTTGTTCTCCATTCGCTTGGCAATTTCTTCCAAATTCAAATTTTCGTAGCTAAAGTCATCCCAGCTTGTGTACGCAAAGCTTACAAGACTTTCTCTAAATGGATGATATGGCTTATTGACGAAATTAAATAGATTTAACGCTTTTCCGTGTAACGGTAGTTCATCAAAGTGCAGTTTGGCTAATTCTCGGTAAAGGGGAACTGCAAGCTTATTCTGGTCAAAATCCCTTACCTCGTCTCCGAAGTGAAAATTGATTCCATATGATTTACAGAAAGCACGGTAGCTTGGAACAGCAAGATTATTATTAATATCTTTATGTTCTTTCTCCCAGGTTTCAAAATCGAGGTATTTCATATTCATCTCTATCTGGGAGCACACAAAAAGCTCCTGTCAGCGATGAGTTGCCTCACCTGCATCCCTTTCGGAATACAGCCTCGTGAGCGCTCTGACAAGAGCTTATTACTCACGAGGTCTTTCTGCCATGCCCTACGGCTTGGAAACCGTAGAGTTTAGGCAACAATTGAATTGTGCTTATAGTCTATCACAAAAACCTACTGGGAAATCCTATTCAAAAAGAAAAATAGCGTAGAATTACTACGCTATGTCAAAACTGGAAAATAAGAAGGTAAAAACCTCAAATTCTGCTGGAAAAAACCCAACACGGCAACAAACTTTAGCCAAGAAAATAGCGGAAAATAGCGGAAAACCAATGGGGCTGCTTATGAGAGAATCCGGCTATGCTGCCAGTTACTGTAGAAGCCCGGACAAATTGAAAAAGACTCTTAAATGGCAAGAGATAATGGATATGTGCTTTCCTGACGATCTGCTCTTCAGTACCCATAAAAAACTTTTGAATAAGAAAGAATATATTGTGATCAGAGAGAATGGTGAATATCAGCTCCTAGCCACTGGTCGGATAGATGCCAACGCAGTTGCTAAAGGTTTAGATATGGCTTACAAAATCAGGGGGCTTTACAGAACCGGGAAAGCCGAATGTGGTTCAAATAATGAATTGAGAGCAGTTTCAGACCGTATAGCAAGAATCCCTCCGGCGTCAAATGATTAAGTTGACTACTTGTGGGCAGTCAGATAAGTAAAAAACTGTAATATACAGCTATATGAAAATTAAAAGACGAGACTTGTCTCAACAGGATAGGATTAACCTTGAGTATTGGCTTGTTCTTCAAAAAATTAACAGGGAGTATCTTTATAGGAATAAGAATACCCACATTCGTTATAGATTCTCAAGGGAAAAAATTTATGACCAAGATGAATTAGTTGACGAGTTTAAGATCGTTAAACTTTTGTCAGATCAAAAGGTAGTAGAGATCGAAGATAATAGCAAAAATCACTCTGAAATAGATACTTTAATCGTCAAAGCAGAAAATAAATTTACTGTTGAATTTGCTTTACAAATAATTCCTGAAAAGTTTTTTGCCACCTTTGCTAAATATCAGAAAAAGGTTTCTAACATTAAAGGATTGTTTGATTCCGAAGACTACACTCGCTATTTTGGCTTTGATGAAAAGACATTTTGGTTAAGACGATCTGATAATTCTCGTGTTCTTATTCCTTTTTATCCAAAGCTAGGAGAAACTACCGGCCCCTATTGTTTGATGTTTGCCTTCGTAGAGTTGTTAAGAACAAATGGTGATAGAAACGGTTCCTATCTTCGGGTTGTAGTCGATAAAGATGAAATTATCAATTTGATAGACCGCAAGTTCAAAATGAATATAGGGTCTGGTTGGCTAAAAAGTACAAAGGGGAATTTGATTAAAAAGATACCACAAGACTTTGGTGACTTTATTAAATTCGATGACTACGATAGGAAACAACAGGGCTATCCATTTACTCTGAAACTTCCTTGGTAGTTTATTTACACCGGAGCTACACCGGGTGTAGGTTTTTGATCTCCTGACTAGCTACAAAGATCTATCTTGACAACTTCTTGGTGTATAGCCGTGGTAAGAGTTAGTATGAATATTACTAACAATTTCACCGAAAACGGTCTATATCACACTTCGGACTTGGCTTTAGCTACAACGCTAACTCTCTCTTCCCCGATTGAGCAGATAGATAAAACCGATCCCCGGCGGGTAGTTTTTACCTTTAAGCGTACCAGTGAACTTGGAAGCACCATAGAAGCTTATTGGCGTGGTGAATTACGAGTTGAGCCACAAAAGTTTTTTGGGCAACTAAAAATCATTAAGTCTCGGTTGTATGAGGAGCGGCTATGAGAAAGATAGCGTTAGTTCCTCGCATATATATTCGACTGGAAGCGTTTCTAGGAAACCGCAAGGTAGTTTTAGTCCAATCTCATTCCAAAGAGAAGATTTGGGCAAAACTCAAGCACGCTGTGGCGGAGAAATACTATCTAAAAGTAACTTATGCCCCCAGCATTTATAACGACGGATATTACACCAACAAGAAAGCTCTGTTATTTCCATTTCGTTGTTTCACTAATCCCAGCGAAATCCAATTTCTTTGCGACTACAACAGTATCGGCATCAAAGGAGAAAAATGAAATTATCCGACAACGCTATTCGAGAGTTCAAATAAATCGGAAGATAGGAATGAAAATGACAATTTCAAATAGTTTTACCAACTCTAATCTTCCAAGACTGAATGGCTACAGGGCTACTCACAGGAACAAATGGCGATTTATCCAGCATGGAATTTTGAGTAGCCAAGAGCTGATGTTTTTGGATTTTTGTTCTGACATCATGTCTTTTGGCAAGGATAACCCAACTCGAGGTTCGTTCAGGGTTAACTTTGATGAAATCAAGAAGATTTTAAGATGTAAATCAGAAAATACAATTAGAAATTGGCTGCAAAAACTTTTATCAATCGGTTTCGTCCAAAAAACAGAAAAACGCCTAGTATTCAAATTGTCCTGCTACGAGCGGTATCTTGTTTCCGGTTCATGGCACGGGGAATCGGCGAAGTATGCCAGTCTTGAGAAAAACCAATCCATTGATGTTATTTTGCAAAATTTTGGAATAGATTTCCAAAGAGTTGGAGAAAAATTCCAACCAGTTGGGAAAAAGGGGTTGAAATTAGCCACAAATATTTCTTCTAGAATTATAAGTTCTTCTAATGTTGATCCTAGTGTTGTTAGTGGTTCTTCAAAAAAAATATTAGTCAGGCAAACGCCACGAACCGAGAAAGAATACCAACAGTTTTACGAAGAAGGAAGTTATGTGTATTTGACTCCGGAAGATATGGGGTGGATTGATGAAAATGTAACCGAGGAAATTGAAATTTCAGGCGATGAGATGGAGAAAAATGTAGTTGAATTGTTTTTTGGGAACGACTGGATAAATTATCGGCGGCACTTGAAGGAGGCAGATAATGACTAGCCCCACTCCTGAATGGCCAGTCTTCGCCTTACTTCCTCAAGAGGCCTTGATCGAGTTCAAACAAATTTATAAAGAGGAATTTGAGGTTGAACTAACGGATAGGGAAGCGGCCCAAAAAGCCGCAGCGGTACTTAATATCTTTAAGGTTCTTGCTAAAAGACCAGCAACAAAAGAATTGAAAAGGGCGTAAAATGAAAATTACCGATATGCAAAATATGAATATGAATGGGAAGATGAAGGTAGAGAAGAAGTGGTATCTTGAGTATGCTCGCAGGAGCAGCGAGTCGGAAGACCGTCAAATGGCCTCTATTCCAAATCAATTAATGGTATTAAATGAGTTGGCCAAAAATAAAAAACTCTCGGTTCTAGGTAAACCTTTCACCGAAAATAAATCTGCGAAAGCTCCGGACAGATCAGTCTTTAACGAGATGATTGGGCTGATCAAATCTCGTAATGATATTAAGGGTATTATTTGTTGGAAACTTAACCGTCTTACACGAAACCCGGTTGATACCGGAACTCTCCAATGGATAATCCAAACTGGTGCAATTGAAGAGATAGTAACGCCGTCTAAAACATACACAGAAGTAGACTCCGATTTCATCATGGCGGTTGAAGGAGCGCAAGCAAACAGATTTATAAGAGACCTTCGGGAAGACACTCAAAGAGGTATTGACTCCAAACTTGAAAAAGGCATGGCTCCCGTCCTTGCTCCGCCCGGCTACAAGAATAACATTGAAAAAAGACAAGGCGAAAAAGATATTTCGCCTCATCCAACATACTTCACTCTTATGCGTAAACTCTTTGAGCTGGCGTTGACGGGTAATTTTAGTCTTCAAAATTTAGTGATTAAAGCTGGCGAATTAGGAATTAAAAACTCACGAAATAAGTCAATCAGCAAGTCGCAAATGTCAAAAATCATGCGTAATCCATTTTATACAGGACGGTTCATCTACGGAAAGAAACTGCATAATAATGGGACACACCAACCAATGCTATCGGACGATGAATTTGATTTGCTTCAAGACATTCTCTCCGGCAGATCCCGTCCTCGTAAACAAAAACACGACTTTTGGCACACGGGTATTCCTATCATTTGCGGCGAGTGCGGTGGACATATTACGGGAGACCACAAGGTCAAACATTATAAGAATGGCAAATCGCAAACTTTCATTTATGCCAGATGCACCAAGAAAAATAAAGATATAGCGTGTTCTCAAAAATATGTAGAAGCAGAAGAACTCAAAAGACAAGTGATGGAGATTTTAGTCACAATGAAACTTTCGCGCAAGTTTGTGGATTGGGCAATAAAATGGCTCAATGTTGTCAACCAAGACCAAAAGGATGCCAGAAACGCCCGCTACGATGCACTCAAAAAGTCTTACGAGGATACTGTCAAAAAGATTGATGCTCTCCTTGATCTTAAATTATTAAAACTTATCTCAAATGAGGAGTTTAGTGAAAAAAGAGAGTCTCTCTTGGAAGAAAAATCCAAAGTTCAGGAAAACCTTGGCAAAGTTGACCGCCACATTGATGACTGGACCGAACTTGCTGCCAAGACTTTTGATTTTGCGGCGACGGCGCAAGAACGGTTTGAAAACGGAGATATAGAAGACCGTAAGATTATTTTGAAAGCAATCGGCTCGGACCTGATTTTGAAAGATCAAAAACTCACTGTTCAAGCTCGAACTCCCTTCTTCAAGATTCAACAGGCACTTTCTGAAATTAAGGCAGTTGAACGGCTCGAACCTATCGAAAAGTTTGATGGTACGCTCCAAACAGACGGTTTACAACCTCAATATGTTATTTGGGGTGGTGTACGGGAGTCGAACCCGCTAAAACTGCCTCCACAGGGCAGCGCCTAAGCCGTTCGGCACACACCACCATTGTTAATCCATCCACTATTGTACCAATTTCGGTATAATTCACATAAGGCGAGTCAAACGCCTCCGTAGCTCAACGGATAGAGTGCTTGTCTTCGGAACAAGTGATGGAGGTCCGATTCCTCCCGGAGGCACAACGTAATAAATTTCGCTTAAGCGAAATTTAAACGTTGTAGGCACGCCGCGAAAGTCGCGTTACCGCGACCACGCGGTTTACGCGATTTAAATTGCGTAGCAATTTATTACGTGCCACCATGCTCCTATAGCTCAATGGACAGAGCATCTCTCTTCTAAAGAGGCGATGAAGGTTCGATTCCTTCTAGGAGCACCCCACTTC
>Ga0209211_10009308_pt1 | contig 13131 bp, 13 predicted proteins | sample RifGroA2_FD_183992 | JGI IMG/M metagenome (GOLD analysis project Ga0209211, IMG submission 183992) | Groundwater microbial communities from Rifle, Colorado, USA - Groundwater A2 (SPAdes) (version 2) | ecosystem: Environmental > Aquatic > Deep subsurface > Groundwater | place: Rifle, Colorado...
ATGCGAGGTCCATAAAATTCCGGACTGATTCGCGCGCGCATATTCCAAAATACGGCTCCGCAGAATTTCCGAGGTTGAAGGATCAACCGACGCGGTCGGTTCATCCAGTAAAATCAGTTTCGGATCATTCAACATGGCCTTGGCAAGATTCAGGCGCGATTGCTCGCCCGAGGAAAGAAAAGCAGTCTTGGATCGCGCAAACTGGGTAAGTTCAAACTCCTGCATGAGAAGTTGAACCTTTTCCTTGGGGTTTGGAATGCCGTATAGAATAGCAAAAATCCGTAAATTTTGTTCAACCCATAAATTCCCGGGTAATTGGGCATATACGGCGGCGAAACTCACCTTGGACAGAATTTCACTGCGGTGCGTCTTAAAATTCTTGCCGAATACAGAAATTTCTCCCGCATCGGGTTCCAGCAACCCAAGGATCATATTTATGGTTGAGGTCTTACCAGCGCCATTAGGACCCAAAAGCCCCACAATTTCTCCCGCAGCCACGGAAAAAGATACGCCATCCACCACCCGGATGCCATGATATGATTTCACCAGATTTTTTACTGCAAGAACTTTTTCTGAAAACATGATTTTTAGGATACTTCATCCTTATAGCACGCTTCGCAATAAACTATCTCTGGGCGGTCTGGAGCATATGAAGTTTCGAATTCGTTTTGGCATTTTTCCTCATGCCCATGGTTTTTCACCTCGCACATGCACGCGCGCTGCCAGAGCTTTAAAGGACTTCGTTGTTTCATTCTCTGATAATGCCTGCAATTTGGGCAAAGTTTTGGTAACGCTAAATTCATTTCCCTATAGAATTTCAATTCTTGTGGAATAATTCTGAATGCCTCTGTGCATTGCTCGTTACATTTTCCTTCGTGCTCGCAGCCAATGACTTGGTTTAAAATATTATCTTGCACATCCTTAATATGGTCCGGGAGGTCTTTAGATTTTATTGTCACTTGATAATTTCTTTTTTCACGATCTTTCCAAGAATAACCTCTATCAAGCACTTGTTCTTTTTTTAAAGGGAAATTCTCTTGAGCGACAGTTTTATTGTAAGCAAAAGGAGAAAATTCATCTGGAAAAAATTCTCCATATTTATAAATTCTTCCTTTATTATCTAAAAATGGATTGTCTATCATATTTTGAATAATTTTTGGAAGTAACACATCGTATTCTTTTTTGGTAAATTGTTTATTGAGAATACAATATTCCTTCTTACGCAAACCAACACATCCAAATAAATTACTTGAGTTGTAACAATCAATCGAATATTTAACATTATAAGATTCTAGAACGTTTATAGTCGCGAAGTTATTGCGGCCTCCAAAGGTTAACATAAATTCAGCGGATAATTCTATACCTTCTCCCCCAGTAAATGAATCATAACAATCTCTCATGGAGCTTCCTACAATTAAATATTTAACTCTTTCTAAACTGCTATCTTCGGATATATCAAAACAATCAAATGAATCAATGGAATTCGATACATGATTCCCTGTGACATTAGAGCATTTATTTAGAATGGAATAACGCCTCGGTAAGCTAATTTTAAGATTGCTAAGTTTTTCCATTGCTTGTTTAATGCCTTCGTTGCTGCCGAAATCATATTCATTCATTATTTTTTTATATTCTTCTTTAGTGTATTGCTTATTGAATATGCAAAATGACCTATTCCGTAAATTTACGCATCCAAAACAGTCATGACAATTTCGACAATCTATTAGAAATTTTGAATCGTAGCACTCAACACAATCCTGTGAGAAGAAAAGAGAATAACACTTATAACAATCGACGCATTCGTAACATTTCTCCGAAAAATTTAAGTTAAAATAGCTAATGGAATCTTTAGAATATCGCGAATAGTAACCGTATATACAATTTTCTATTCCAAACCCAATGGAAAGATAGCAACTCTTCGCATTCACAATTTTGGGACAGTAATCACAATTAATGGAATTAATATTCACGAGATTCATTTGCGGCACTTTGTGATACAGATCTAAAAATTGAGAAAAAAACGGAACTTTAAAATTATACTCTCTGCCAAATTGCAGTGGATCCCATTTATCAGACCACCAATCTTCAGTTGTATAAACAGGAAATGGAGCATCTTTATCGTAAACTGAAAGTATTTCTTTTTTGTTTAAATCATCCTTTCTTTTGTACATATTCAAGTGGTTGCCAAAACTCATGCGCCGCATCATTCTGCACTCTGGGCACCAAGTCGGCGGAGGAACAGAGATTTTTTCATAAAACGCAAAATCCTCCGGTTCGATGACGAACTCATTTTTACAATTTTGGCACAATCTTGATTCTTGCTTCATCCCGTTAGAAGTGTAATCGCTACTTAACACCTATAATGTAAAAACACATGATTTATTTAATATATCCGAAAAAATCAGATCAAACTTCTAACGGGATTCATGATTCCTATTTTCCGTATAGGGGTGATTCGCGATAAATGCAGTATTCGCAATTTTGATGGGCTTTAGGAATCGATCCGGTAACTATTTCGCGGACTTTTTGCAAAACCGAGATGCCGCGCGAAGGCGAAACATCCATTTTTATAAGCTCGGTTTTGAATGACGCAGTCCCCATTTCGTAGGCCTGTGGCCAAAAAAATAGCAAATAACCATATTCTGCAGGCGGCATGCCATTTTCGCGGAAAAGCAGAGCGTATAAATCAAGCTGGGTGCGATAATGTTCGTGCGTATCTTCTTTGGTGGGATAGCCGCGGGTTTTAAAATCAAACGGCACGAATTTTCCGTCCGGCGCAATCAAAAGATCGTCAATCGCCCCGCGAAGCACAATATCCAAATCCGGAAATTTTGCCCCAAGCCCCCCGCGACCGAAATCTACTTCACGCCATTTATTAAATTCCGCCAAATTATCGTTATAAAGCTGGCCCTCAACTTTTCCCTCAATCTCTGGAGGCAGTTCGCCGCGTTTCCGATACTCGTCAAAATATTTTTTAAAAACATTATCCATGCCGTCGGGCAAGGACGGATAGGCGCCGCGCGGACGCTTTTTATTTTCATTCATCTGTAGCCAAAGACAGCGCGGACATTCCAATAAATAACTTGTTCCAGATGGAGAAACTTTGATCATTCATTTACCTCAAAAGCAAAATACCAAATTCCGCCTGCGACTCATTTAATGGGTTTGCTAATGGTATCCGCCGCCGGCGGACAATATCAAAATATTGAATCTTAAAAAATTATAAAATATTTTTTATTTCCTTCAAAATACTATCCGGAACCGGATCGCGCTCCGGCGCGCGTCCGGGATAGCGCCAAGCGGTGATAACCTTTACCTTCTTCATCTCACTCCTTCCAAAAGCGCTAATTCCATTAAAGCGAGGAAAATGCTTTTGAAAATACTGGGCGGTTATATTTCTTTCTAATCCATCAGCGATAAAAGGGGCGGTGGAGGCAATATGTTTTCGAGACAATGGGAGGTGCGATTTGCCTGGTTTCGCCGAAGGCGAAAAATCGCGCCGACCCTTAACGAATCCTGCGCTGGCAGGATGAGCGTGTCGAGAAAAAGTATTGTCGCCAGAACCGCCCTTATGAGCCAAAACATACATTACCCATATCTCACTATATTTCTTTCCCTCCGCCGGCTGCATGGCCGCAATCGCGCCCTCCAATATCCCCTCCTCCACCCGCGCCGGATGACGAATAATACGCTTGACTCGCGATTCGGTCAGACGATAATGATTCATTTTCATTTTCGAGTGATTCGTCCAAATATATTTATCCGCAAATATCATAACTCAACTTTACTTCCGCAATCGCGGAAAGGCAAATTAAAAACTCCGTAAGTTTATGCCTTTACGGAGTCAAGCTGAAACTTATGATTTTTTATCATCCGCACAACTTTTACAATATCATCATGCATCGGCCGGTCCGCACCAAGAAATGCCACTTTCTTTCGAACTTGTTGATAAAATTCGATGGTCTTGGGCGCCAATTGCGTAGTATCACGACCCGTCCGAAGATCAAGAGCCTGAACCGCGTGGATAAGAACTTCGGCAACCTGCTCCTGATATTTTTTAATTTGTTCCAAGGCATATTCGGCTGCGCCAAAACCAAAACTAACCACCTCCTGATTGCCTATTTCAGCTGACCGCCTATGAATACTGTAAGGATTAGACAAAAAACACACTTTTCCAAAAATATCAGAACCGCACAGCCCAACTCCTTTAAATCCGCTGTTAAATCCGGGATCTTCTCCGGCCAAACTTGGCGGAAGGCCGCGGTTACACTTATTATTAAGCATTCGTTCTTGCAAAGCATGCATCAAATCCGCTATGTTAAAAATTGCGAGTTTCAAAATGTCCATGCCTAAAGCAATGTAAAAACCTGAAAAATTTCCTGTGTGATGAATTTTCCGCTCAAGAAGATTAACAATTGGATTATCGTTCGCGGAATTCATTTCGTTCACTATCCAGCGTTCAACTAATTCAAGAATCTCCAGGGTCGGGCCGAAAAGCTGCGGCACACACCTCAAAACGCTATACGGATCCTGAAGTTCAATAGGTGTTTTTACCGTATGATTAGAATCACCAACCGATTCAATAACTTGAGTACGAAGATTTTCAAGGTCTCTAGTCAAATGGCTTCCTCGCAAAAGTTCCCGCAGAAATGAAGCGGCTTGCCGCTGACCCGGATGATTCTTGACCTCATGAACAAAGGGGTGCAGAGGGTCAGTCATGCCCAACAATGCCTCGCCAGCCATTCCCGCGCACGCAAGAGAAAGATCAGTAAGATAATATGCCTCATAAAGCGCGAACGCCGCCAGCGCGGTCATCACCGAAGTGCCGTTTACCAAAGAGAGTCCTTCTTTCTCCTCAAGAGTTAACGGCGCGACCCCGAGTTCCGCAAAAAGCTCGGCGGTAATCCATACTCTGCCTTTATACCGCGCCTTGCCTTTCCCTTGAATGGCCTCGGCAATTGATGAGAGGGGAACAAGGTCTCCGCTTGCGCCCACCGAACCATCCTCATACATGATAGGCGCAATGTCGCGATTCAATAACTCAATGCACTTATATATTTTGTCCGTCCCGATTGCCGAACATGCTTTTTTAACCAGCGCATTGGTCCGTAAAAGTATGGATCCTCGTATAATTTTTTTGGCCAACTCTTCTCCAACCCCGCAATATAAGGAATCAATGAGGCGAGCTTGGAATTCAATCCGATCTTCCAGGGGAATAATATGAACAACATTGGAACCAACGCCAGTCCCGCCTCCATATGCATACAAGCCCTTTTTCACGCACTCCCAATAAAAATCTCTGGAGGCCCGAAGGTCGGCCAAAATTTTAGCATCCTCGGTCAAATATATGGGATTGCCAAAAAGCGCAACCCGTACAAAATTCTCGATTGTCAAACTCTCCCCATCTACGATGACGGGTGATAAAACTTTCATATGTCCTCCTTGTAAAAGGACGGATTTTCTACCCCCATGTAACCACCGTCTGTTTGCGCAGTCAAATACGCGACTTTCCCGTCAATCCGTCCCGTAAATTAAAAAGGCCAAGGCAAACCTTAGCTTTTTTTCTTACGCCGATAAAATGCGCGGCGATCTTCCGCTTCCCGGTACCGCCGTTTCTGATCCAAGGTACGCGGAATAACTGCTGGCACCGCAACTGGTCGGCGTTCATCATCCAGGGCCACAAACGTCACATAAGCATTGCCTATGTACCGCAGAGTTACTTTCTGAAAATCCACGGCAGTCACCTTCATCCCGACTTCCATGGAACTTTCCCAGGCCCGATTTAAAGATGCTTTGAAAAATAGTGTCTCACCAAGATACGCGGACGCGGCAATATCAATTTCGGCATGACGCGTTACACACACACGGCCACTATGATGTTGGGCAACCTTGCCGCCTACCTTATCCAGTAAATGATGCATCAGCTCTCCGCCAAAAAGCGTATCACTGGCGTTTAAATCCTTGGGCTCTACTTCGTGAAATGCTTCTTCCACCGCCGTTTCCCGCACGGTCTTAGTTCTCATTTTCTTCATTTGTTTTCCTCTTTTGCGGTATCGGGCGGTAAATCCATGAGTTTGCGAAGTTCATGCTTGAGTATCTTTCCGGTAGGAGTTTTGGGAATGAGATCCACAAATTTAACGCCTTTTAACAGTTGATATCCGCCCAGTTTCTCCTTGCACGCCTGAATAATTTCTTCTTCCGATAGCGCCGCATCGCCCTTTACCGCAAAAGCATACGGCATCTGGCCGCGCGCCTCGTCCGGAACGCCAATCACCCCAATATCATTCAGGCGCGCTCCGAAATATGCGCGAAGGCATTTTTCTATTTCGCGCGGCCATACGGAAAAACCATGCACCTTGAGGCGATCGTTTTTCCGATCCACCACAAAAAGATATCCATCCTCATCCAGGTATCCGATATCGCCGGTATAAAACCAGCCATGGCGGATGGCGGAGGCAGTTGCTTCAGGATCATTGTAATATCCAGAAAAAACATTAGGTCCGCGCACCGCAATCTCACCTATATCTCCGGCCTGACAAAAAACCCCGTCTTCACCCACAATCCGCACTTCTACATTCTCAATCGGAGTTCCCACACTTCCATCGCGATAATGATAATCATGGTTATAGGTGGCAAAAGGAGATGTTTCAGTAAGCCCCCACCCCTCATGAATGATTTTTCCGAATCTCTGCCTCCAATTTTGGGCAACTTCAACCGGCATAGTATCGGCTGCGGTAAAAAAATAACGAATAGGGCGCAGATACTCCGCTTCAAAATCTGGAAGCTTATGGAGCATCCGATAATTCGGCGGGATGGAGTAAAAAATGCTTACCCGATTTTTCCGGATCGATTCCAGCACCTCCATGAGTTCAAACCGTCGATGCAAAACCATGGTTGCGCCGGCGTTGAAAATGGAGTTCATTACGAAATTCTGGCCAAAGCAATGAAAAAGGGGCAGAAAGCAAACACCAACATCCTGTGAAGTCATCCCCGTATGATGGTTAGTGGCATAAACATTGGAGACCACGTTGCCGTGCGATAGTACCGCGCCTTTTTGTTCGCCGGTTGTTGTCCCGGAGGTATAGAGGATAAACGCGGGATCATGCGGCTCACAATCTGCTGCAACTAACGGATACGACGAACGTAACTTGCCGACTTTCGTATATGGATGATTTTCCTCCACCATGATAAGATGAGTAATTTCAGCCGCCAACTGCGCTTCGGCAGCCAAACTTTCGGAAGTGACCAGGATTTTGGCGCCCGAGGCCAGGACAAAATCACGAACTTTTTCTTTTTTCTGGGCTATGCTGATAAGAACCGGCACCGCGCCGATTCGTAAAGCACCAAATGTTACAATCGGATATTCAACCACATTGGGAAGAAACACCGCTACCCGATCTCCTTCGACAACTTCCATCTTTTTTAATTGGGAACTGAAGGCTAAAGCAAGAAAATGAAGATGCCGATAGTCAATAAATCCTACGCCGTCAAAATCCTTATTTTCCCGGCTACCATAGACAACCGCTTTTCGCATACTATGATGCCGCTTGGCCCGCTCCAAAATATCAAATACGTTCATGGCCATCCTCCGGAATATGATTTTTAAACGAACACACGGAATATATCAATAGGTTCCCGGGTTGTCAAATCAATGTATTTTATGCTATGGTTACGCCGAAAACAATGGAGAATTTATGGCTCGTTCAAAATCCAATACAGTAATCGTTTATGCCAAACGCACTCCCATAGGCAAGCGCAACGGGATTTTCAAAAACTTCAAAGCGCATGAACTGGGCGGCATGCTTATAAAATCCGGTTGGCGCCTCCGGCGCAATTTTGCTGGTGCGCGCGGTCCACGCCTTGCAGGCAACCGGCGGCCGCTACGCCATGATTTGTTTATGCCATGCCCTCGGAGGCGCACTGGCAGTGGTGATCAAACGAATGTAATAACAAAACCGCGGTATGCGATACCGCGGTTTTTTCGCAGGGCAGAACTATTGAGCCAATTCTTTATCTATATCCGTAAGTTCAGCGTCCAAATCATCCAAACTCATGGCATTCAATTCATCCTCTATAACTTCCTCTTCGCTGACTGGCATCATATTATCCTCCATCATATTATCTTCCATCATATTATCCGGAACCTTCATCTCTCCGGTATCGCTCGGAGCGGAAGCGTAGAAATAATACGCCAGTGCAATAACTATGACTGCCGCCGCAATCACCACCCAAAGCAACATATTCTTTGATTCAGGCGCCGGAAGCATTTGCGGACTCCCGGACGATGGCTGGCCGGATGCTGGCAAATTTGTTTGATCTCCATTCATAATACGCGAACAGCGCGAACAGTTATTCTTCGCGAACAGCGCGAACAGAACTGTTAGTGCTGTTCGTTACTGTTCGTGCTGTTAGTGATTTAATCTACGGTTCCGTTGAAGTAGCATTACCTCCCCCCAGACCTTTGGTTGAACGCACCACATCTACGAGCGCCCGGTGCGCAACTTTTACTTTCTCGGCAACGCCGTATACAAGTTCCCTGACTTTGGCAAATGACTTCTTAAAATCCGGATCGCTGACCGCCGCGGCGTATTGCGCCTTGGCATCCTCCAGCGCGTTTTGCGCATCATCAATGGCGGTCTCGGCCTTATCCAACTTGGTGCGAAGCGCTGCGACATCTTTACCATTTTCTTCGGCTTTATCCAAACGCTTACCAATACGCTCGGCAAAATTATTCAGACGGTCAAGCGCATTTTCAAATTTTTTCAGCATGCGGTCAAAAAACGCCTCTATCCTCTCGGCTCGCTTTTCGCCAAGTTTCTTTTTTAATTCTTCGCGGCGCTCTTGGGCTTTTTCGCGGAACTCCTCGCGCATACCTTTTACTTCTTCATGAAATGTTTCGCGCTTGTCGCGAATTTCACTCCGCATCGTTTCGCGCTTTTCCCGCATCTCCTCGGTCAGCTTGCCTTTTTTCTCCATCATCTCCGTTTTCATGGCGTCCCGTTTTTGACGGATATCCTGCATCATGTTCTGACGCTTATCCGTGACGTCTTGGCGCATATCCTGACGCTTTTGCTGAATGTCTTGACGCGTATCGCGCTTTTGGTCACGCAAGGTTTGGGCTGAGACCAAAATCGGCAAAAGGAATAACAGGACAAGAGAACTTCCTATAATTAATACCTGTTTTTTATTCATACTAAAATTGTTAAATTATGAGTAAAAATATGTTTTCGACCCTTTTTAGATTATTGCATAAAAATCAGTGAGTCGCAAAACGCTTATCCACAATTGATTTTTAAAGAGAAATCACCTCCTCCCACGGCAATCCCGGCTTGCCGAAATGGCCATAAGCCGCGGTTGATAAATAAATCGGCCGACGCAAATTCAGACGCTCAATTATGGCTTGCGGACGGAAATCGAATTTTTCGGAGACCATTCTTCCCAAATCCTGGCCGTCGCTGGTCTCGGCATGCACCATTAAGGGCTCGGCCCGTCCAATGGCGTATGCCACCGAAATTGTGCAATCGCGAGCCAAACCGTTGGCCACGATATTTTTAGCGGCAAAGCGCGCCATATAGGCGGCCGAGCGATCCACTTTAGTCGGATCTTTTCCGGAGAATGCGCCGCCGCCATGCGGAATCAAACCGCCATAAGTATCCACCATAATTTTCCTGCCGGTAAGTCCGGTGTCTGCCGTAAATCCGCCGATGATAAATTTTCCGGTGGGATTTACCAAAATTTCTATTCCGCCAACATCGCCAATAACCGGCGCAATAAGTTTTTGCGTAAGAATTTTTTTAATATCCTCCTGCGCAATATTTTCTATATGCTGTGCTGAAATTAACACGGCCCCAATCCTCCCATCTTGTACTGTAATCTGCGCTTTGCCGTCCGGACATAACCAGGAACATTCCGCATCATTTCGGCGCAAGTCCTCAAGGCCTTTGGTAAGTTTATGAACCAGCGCCACAGCCCGCGGAAGAAATTCCGGGGTTTCTATGGTTGCATAGCCATACATAATACCCTGATCTCCCGCTCCTCCGCTATCAACTCCCTGCGCAATATCCGGGGACTGACGCGCGATATTTGTTACAATTTTCAAATTATCGTCATAACCGATATCGCGGTAAAGTTTTTGCGCTATTTCCCCGGCATCCACTTCTACTTCAGATGTTACCTCTCCGCCCACGACCAAAAGCCCGTGCGAACCGAAACTTTCCACGGCTACGCGCGAGCGCGAATCGCGCTCCAAATACGCGTCCAAAACCGCGTCCGAGATTTGATCGCACACTTTATCCGGATGTCCGGAAGTTACGCTTTCTACCGTATACGTTTTGTGATTCATATAATTTAAATTCCCTCAACTAAGAGGGATCGATAAACCAAAGCTTATCTTTCCCGCTTATGCGTTAACGGGTTGGATGGAGCACCACGTTCAGTTACCAATAAATAGTTACCGGCAACTAAACTGGTTGCTAACCGGATCAATGAGCCAATACTCTCCCCGGCTTTCTTGATAATTTATTATATTTTTCAATTATTCCTATGATACATGGAACGCTAAAAAGAGCAAGAAAGTTTTCCACAGAATAATTATTTCTGCAGAAGTTCGTTTATAAGCGCACGGGTTTTAACTCCCACAAAACCAACCGGTTCAAGACCATGGGCTGTTTGAATTTTCTTTACCGCCCCCTCCGTCACTTTTCCATAAAACCCGGTTACCGGGCCATCATCGAAAATTCCCCACCCTCCTTTTCGCAAAAATTCCTGCAAAATTTTTACCTCTCCTCCGCCATTGAATAAATGGGGAATATAAAAATACCGCAAACAATTAGCCGAAATGTGAATAAAATAGTTTTCATGCGTATGCGAGAATCTTTAGTCGAATTTTTACTGCCTAACAATAATCGGCTCAATTATGTCGTCCCCGCCGTAGGTGTTCTGCCCGATACCGTCCGGGCCGAATGAACCCACCACCGCGGCCCAACGCTCGCCCACGCCCGGATCAATGTCATAATCAGGATCAAAAAAATAATCATGCCCCCAGGGGTCATTTACTATAGCCGAAATATACGGACCGCTCCAATTATTATAATTTCCATCTGTCGCAATAAGTCCGGCCGAGGGCGCGCTTAAATCCCACACTTCATTTCCGCTCGCACCGCTCCCCACCTGATCCACCGGATTATGCCCGGACCATTCATTGGCATCATTTTCAAGCAAAGTTAAGGCCTTGCGAATTTGATTCACGTCTCCGCGAGCTTTAACCAGCCGCGCCGATTCCTTGGCGCGATACAATTGAAACATAATAATTGACGCTAAAATGCCGATCACAGCCATGACCACAAGCATTTCAATCAGCGTGAAACCGGCTTTATACCTTTTTTTATCTTTTATCTTTTGACTTTTATCCTGAATTATCATGCTTTCTTTAGCATACCATCAAATGTAATCCGCGCATAATCAGCCACATTGATGCCTTTTAGCGCATATATCTGATTGGCCGAGAAAATTTTTTTATCCGCCGGATTTAAGTCCAGCCATAAAATCGCCTCATCAATTTTTTCCCAACTTCGCGCCTCTATTTCAAGATACGGCTCAAGTTCCGGAAATGTATCAATATCAAACTCCACTTCGTCTTTTACCCAGCGAATTCGTTTATTTTCCGCGTAATGTTTTTCTACAAATCCGATCCTAACGAGCAAAAGCGCAGTTTTATCAAAATCATCCACAATAATTTCTACCTCCTCCATGCCGTCATCCGATTCGCTCCCGTCATGCGACTTTATGCCAAGGCGCTGTTTGAAACTCAAAGTGATTCTGTCGCCCTCATCTCTTAATCGAAGCCAGGCACCCTGCTTATCAAGGCGCCAGTCCGGATAATCAAAAACGCGCCGCCGATAAAAATATTCACCGGATTTTTTTGCTCCAATATCCGCAAATTTTTTCTGAATCGCCTCCGGATCAATATTTAAAAATTTAACCTCAATTTCTTCCATGATGTTTCAAATCCGATTCGTCTCACGGATAATTGACAAATTTATTTTAATTTAATAAGCTTACGCTTAGAACCTAAACAAACTGGGGGATGGAAAAATGATAGGAAAAGGGGCATTTTTCAATACAATGGCTGATTTTGGCGAAGTCGTGACTAAGCATCCGCACAAGACTTTCGCTTTCATAATTGTCCTAGTTCTTATTCTCGCTTCTCTGGCTAGACTTTTTACCTGACTAAAATACTGGAGGACACCATAAGGATCAAAGGTATAGCATACATAACAACTATTCTTACTGCATTTATCGCCTTTGTATGTCTTGTGGCCGCGTCGGACCTTTATCTTTCGACCGCAACCGTTGACTCTCTGCTCTCATGGGACTTGATAACCGATTCCGATCGTTCCACTTTTGGCCTCCTCATCTCTCTTCTGCTAATCTTACCGTCCTATTTTTTTTGGCTTGCCACTCTCGCCGTTTCATATTCTTTCATCTGTGAAAAGCTTAATGTGCCTCTAAAGTATTGCCCTTTTTAAACCAGCTTTCTCATAAAGATAGTCAAGGCGTTTTCTCAACGAAACGCCTCTTTTTTTGTCCTCTACGAACCATGGCACTTTTATTACTCATCCCATAACAGAACTTATCATGGGGGGATTATTTTTACTTATATTTACTGGCTTTTTCGACATATTTTCATAAAATGCTCTATCCGCCCTTGCGCCTATTTAGCCATTTTATAGAAAATGTCATGGGGGGGCTTGCCTATTATTTTCTAATATGCTTTACTATACGCAGAACCAATTTTACAGAGTGTGTTCATGAGCGCATCAGACAGATGGGGTACTTACAAAACACCGTGTCCCAAATGTGGCGGCGAAGTAGAATATTGGTACTTCGGGTCCGATTGTCGTGGTAATCCTAGCTCTGGCGGCATTCAATGCAAGAAATGCGGAAAAAAGTTCACAAGTAAAGAATGGGGAGATAAAAAATAAATTATCTCGCATATGGGTCCTCTGGGCCCATTTTCTTTACTTTTATGCCCCATGACACTTCTTATATTTCTTCCCCGAGCCGCACGGGCAGGGGTCATTTCGGCCAATCTGGTGATTGACGGCTTCCGGCTTTTTGCTCCCGACTTCC
>Ga0209211_10009309_pt1 | contig 13130 bp, 14 predicted proteins | sample RifGroA2_FD_183992 | JGI IMG/M metagenome (GOLD analysis project Ga0209211, IMG submission 183992) | Groundwater microbial communities from Rifle, Colorado, USA - Groundwater A2 (SPAdes) (version 2) | ecosystem: Environmental > Aquatic > Deep subsurface > Groundwater | place: Rifle, Colorado...
AGGTAATGCGCCACCGCATCGCGGCCGAAGTGTGTGCTGTGGTCGTCGGCGTTGTAGAACACGGCCGTGGGCATCGACGTGGCTTGACCCTCCAGCGCAATCAGGTGCGAGAGCCTGCCCGCCGTCGCCCAGGACATGGCCGAGTTGGAGGTGCCGAAGTCGATGCCGAGGGTGCCTTGAAGGGTGGGAGTCATGGGGAAAATAGCGTGTGCAAGGAATTCAGGACGGGCGATTGTGCCACCTGGGCCCCTGTATCCCAGACCGTGAAGCCCGGCACAGGCGTCTGGCCCTAACTTGCTTTTTGTCAAAGCAGGATAGGCAGAGTGCGTTAGTCTGTTCCATCGTATGCCGTCAATGTGATGGAGGACTGACCCATGGAATTGCTTGATTTTGCCCGCGGCCCGGCGCTGACGCTTGCCCTGGTGGTGTTTGTGTCAGGGTCGCTTTGGCGCCTGTTTGGCGTGCTGCGGCGCCCGCGCTTGCCAGATTTGTCGCCACCACGCGAAGGCGCGCCGCCCAGGTGGGTGGCTGCGCTGCGCGCCATTGGGCGCGGCATGTGGCCGCGCAAGGAATTTGGTCAGAGTGTGCTGCTCATCAGCCTTAATGGCTACGTCTTTCACATCGGGCTGGCCTTGGTGTTTTTTGGCTATGCGCCGCACATTGCCTTCATCCACCGTCTTACCGGACTGTCGTGGTCGGCGTTGCCAGACTGGGTGATGTACCTGGCGGCCGGCGCCACCATCGTGTCGCTGCTGCTGGCGCTGTGGTTGCGCCTGACCGACCCGGTGCGCAAGATGATTTCGAACGCTGACGATCTGATCACCTGGACCCTCACCTTTTTGCCCATCCTGACCGGCATGGCGCTGCTGAGCGAACCCTCTGCAACCATCCTGGCGCGCGACCATGTGCTCTACACCGGTCCGCTGGTGGTGCACTTGCTGACACTGGAGCTGCTGTTGGTCTGGTTTCCATTTGGCAAGCTGATGCACGCGTTTCTGTTTGTTTTTTCACGCGCTGCCACCGGCATACGCTTCAGCCATCGGGGAGTCAGGTGATGCAGGTTACTTCCAACCCCAGTCCGGCCTTTGACCAGCAAGGTGAGCAAAGCGACGCGGCGCGTGTCGATGCGGCCCTGCACAGCTTTGTGTCCGAGTTCGGTGTCACCGCTGCGCTGCACATGGAATCTTGCGTGCGCTGTGGCTTGTGCGCCCAGGCCTGCCACTTTTACGTGGTCACGGGGGATGCAAAGTACACGCCGATCCGTAAGCTCGAACTGTTCCGTCGCACTTATCTGCACGAGGCCAGTCCGTTTGCGCCATTGGTGCGGGCCCTTGGCCTGGTCAAAAAACCTGGCCTTGCCGACTTGCAGCAATGGCAAGAGTTGATTTACGACTCCTGCACGATGTGCGGCCGCTGCACGCTGGCCTGTCCGATGGGCATCGACATTGCAGAGCTGGTGAAGGAAGCCCGTCACGGCATGTTCAAGGCCGGACTGGTGCCGGATCGGTTGGCGCTGATGGACCGCGCTGCCCGGCAGTGGGGCAGCACCGCTACGCCGGGTGAGGACCTGCCTGACATCCTGGCCGAGGCGGGCACGGCGCATGGCGTGGCGATAACCTGCGACCTGGCGCGTGCCGACATCCTCGTCACTGCGGCACCGGCTGAGCTGGGCGAGAACACCAAGGCGCTGGCGGACGCGGCCAAAATATTGAACCACATCGGGGCCACATGGACGATGCACCAGGGTGGCTTTGACGCCTCCAACATCGGCTTCAACAATGGCGACCTGGAACTGCAGGAAAAACTCACGCGCGCGCTCATCGACACTGCGGTGAAGATCGGCGCCAGCACCGTGCTGCTGCCCGAATGCGGTCATGCATACGGCGCCGCGCGCTGGGAGGCGGCCAAATGGTACGGCCAGGTGCTGCCGGTGCGCGTCATTCACATGACCGAGTTCCTTGACGAATTGGTCACCACCCAACGCATTCGCCTGCGCAAAGTCGGTGACACCGCGACCTTCCACGATCCGTGTCAGATCGTGCGCCGCGGCGGGCTGGAGGCGGCGGCACGGCGCGTGCTGGCGGCATTGGGTGTCGATCTGATCGAGCTCCAGGACCACGGCTTGACGGCCTATTGCTGTGGTGGCGGCGGCGGGGTGGTGTCGAACCAGCGCGCCGCGCCCTTGCGTCAAAAAGTGTTCGAGATCAAGCGGCAGCAGGTTGACGCGACCGGTGCCAAGCGCTTCATCACGAGTTGTGGCCAATGCCTGATCACGCTTGAGATGGGCGCCAAAAATGCACACTGGGACAAAAAGGCCGAAAGCTTGCTGGCACTGGTGGCTGACAATCTGGTTGAGTGACACCCCGTGCAGGGTGCAGGGGTTTTGCCTGATCTGGTATCTTTATGACCCATGAAACATAAAACCCTCATCCTGTCGCTGTTGACTGGCCTGGCCCTGGCTGTGCTGGCGGGTTGTAGCACGCTGGCGGAAAAGCAGGGCGAATGGATTTTTCAGCCGAGCGACCACAGCTGGAGCGGCGGCGTGGCAGCGGCAGAAGGCATGCAGGACGTCTGGATTTCATTTGACTCCAGCTTGTCGGGCAAGCCGGCCAAATTGCACGGCCTGTGGCACGCCGCTGACGGCGCATCAGACCAGCACAAGACCAAACCCCCGGTGATGTTGTACCTGCACGGTGCGCGCTGGAACGTGGTGGGCTCGGCCCAGCGCGTGCGGCGCATGCAGGAATTGGGTTTTTCTGTGCTGGCGGTGGACTACCGCGGTTTTGGCAAAAGTGATGCGTCGCTGCCGTCAGAAACACAGGCCTACGAAGATGCCCGCGCTGCCTGGGACTGGCTGGCGGTCCAATACCCCGGCCAGCCGCGCTATATTTTTGGCCATTCGCTCGGTGGTGCCATCGCCATCGAGCTGGCCAGCCGGGTCAGCGACGAGGCTGGCACCATTGTGGAAGGCACGTTTACTTCTATTCCCGACGTCTTTGAGACCATGGCCTGGGGCTGGTTGCCGGTGACCGGGCTCATTACCCAGCGTTTTGAGTCGGTCAAAAAGGTGGCCGCCATCGGCTCACCCCTGCTGGTGGTGCATGGCGAGAATGATCGCCTGATCAAGCCCGAATTGGGGCGCAGGCTGTTTGACGCCGCCAAGGGTCCCAAGGCGTTTGTGTTGGTGCCGGGCGGCTCCCACCATAACACCAACGCCGTGGGGCAGTCGCTGTACCGCGAGGCATTGGCGCAACTGTTTGAGTTGCGGTAGGCGGTTTTTCGTTTGATTCCTGCATGGTTTCATGCCTTCGACATCACGATGATCATGGCCACCAGCACGCCGCCGGCCAGTGCGACCAGGCTATAGCGCTTTTGTTCCTGCTCGGCGCGCGGCAGCAGGTGGGTGGCGCCCACGTAAACCAGCGCGCCCGCCGACAGCGCCAACAGCGCCCCGAGGGTTGGCGTGTCGATGCGGCGGACGAGCGGATAGGACACCAGCATGCCGACCGGTGTGGTGGTCGCCGCCGCCGCAAACGCCAGCCACGCCGCCTTGCGCTCAGAGAAGCCGGAGCGCACCAGCAAAAGGTAGGTGATGATACCTTCGGGGAATTCGTGCAGCACCATGCCAAGCGTGGCGAGGTAGCCGGTCAGGACGCTGACGGTAAAGGCAATCGAGTAGATGAAGCCATCGATCAGGGAATGAAAGCCAATGCCAAGCATGGGTACCACGCCGATCACGTAGTCCCTTTTGTCGGGATCCCGCTCGCAAACAAAGGCTGTCAGGAACCGGTTGAACAGGTGCAGGCTCAGGAAACCGGCCAACAGCCACATGGGCGCCTGAGCGTTCATCGAGAACGACTTCGGGATCATGTGCAGAAACGGTGCGGCAATCAGAACGCCAGCGGCAAAGCACATGAAGTAAGCCGTGTTGCGCTGGCCCCAGTCGGCAAAACGGCGGATGGTGTAAATACCCGCCGAAGTCACGAGTGCAGCCAGCAGACTGGTTGCCAGTGCGGTCCAGAAGGTGTTTTGCATGTTTAGCCTTTCCCTTTGTCATCACCTTTGTTTGCCGCAACCACCACAAAAGCGCCGCTGCCACGCCCGGGCCGCAGGGGCTCGATGGTCATGATTTCCGACAGGGGTGAGAACAGGGTTTGCCCCCAGCTGTGAACTGCGAATCCGCACTTGATCAGAAGTTGTTCAACCTCGTCCGAGGCGTAGAAGGTCGCGCTGCGGTAGAAGTCACTTTCACGCTGATGCGTCAGGTAGTGGTGTCCGATAACGCTCTCCCGGTCGACGAAGCCAATCACCAGGCGCCCGCCCGGCTTGAGCACCCGGTGCGCCTCGGCAAGCATCTGACCGGGCGAGTCCACAAAGCAGAGGGTGGTCACCACCAGCGCGTGGTCAAAACTGGCGTCTGCAAAAGGTAAATTCTCGGCCACGCCCTGCACCACCGCAATGCCGCGCGCAGCGGCATAGACCAGCATCGCAGGCGACGGGTCCACACCCACTCGGATGCCCAGCGGCGCGGCGAAGCGGCCACTGCCCACGCCGATCTCGATGCCCGTTCCGTCCCAGGGCACGAAGGGACGCAGCGCGAGCAGCTCGGAGACATAGGCCGCCTCATGCCGATCGAACCACGCCTCGTAGCGCTGATGGTGCGTCTCGAAGGGGGCAACTCTTGGCATGGAACACGACCTCGCTGCGCGCAACAAAATTACGCGGCGTTTTTTTAAAGACTCTTTGTGGAGTAATACCAGTCAATGGTCTTGAAGCCCTCGCCAGGGCGCTTGTCGGCGGCCTCAGCCGTTTTGGGCGGCGGCACGATTACGTCGCAGCCGGGGGTCCAGCCCTCGGGGGTGGCGACAGAATTTTTGTCACTGGTCTGCATGGCCTGCAGCAGACGGACAAACTCGTCGATGGAGCGGCCGTTGCTCATGGGGTAGTAGACCATCGCACGCAGCAGGCCATTGGGATCGATGAAAAAGGTCGCGCGCACGGCTTGCGTGTCGGCGGCACCAGGGTGCACCATACCGTAGGCGCTGGCCACCTCCATCTTGATGTCCTCGATGATCGGGAACGGAATGTGCACGCCGAACTTTTCCTTGATGTTGCGTGTCCAGGCGAGGTGCGAGAACAGGCTGTCGATCGACAGTCCGAGCAAATCGCAGTTCATGCTCTTGAAGGTATCAAACGCTTTTGCGAAGCCGATGAATTCAGTCGTGCACACCGGCGTGAAATCGGCCGGGTGCGAGAACAGGATCAACCACTTGCCCTTGTAATCGGACAGGCTGCGGTCACCGTGCGTGGTCTTGGCCTTGAAGTCTGGCGCCGGTTCGTTGAGGTGGGGGAACTGGCTAATAGTCTCGGACATGACGATCTCCTTGAGGTTGGGTAGGGTGAAAAGTGAATTCAAGTTGCAGCTTCCAGTGCCTGATGCATCTGAGTTTCAGAGCAACAGTTTGACGCTGAATCCTGTGTCGCTTATTGACAATACGCAACGCCTCACATGGCGTGACGGCTGAAACTGATTCTCGCGTAGATAAAGTTCCTCTATTCAGCGCCATGAACCAACTTACCGACATTGAAACCCGCGTGCTCCATGAGGCACTCGATGATGAATACCGTTCCTGGGCAATTTACGACCAGGTGATCGCCGATTTCGGCGAAGTCCGGCCGTTCAGCAACATCCGCCAGGCTGAGGCCCGCCATATTGACGCGCTTTTGGGCCTGTTTGAGCGCTACGGGCTGCCCGTGCCGGCGAATCCGTGGCCGGGAAAGGTGGCGCGTTATGCCAGCCTGCAAGCTGCCTGTGAAGCCGGTGTGGCGGCAGAAATTGCCAACGGCGAAATGTACCAGCGGCTGCTGGGGCAGACCCGGCGCGCCGATATCCTCACGGTGCTGCGCCGGTTGCAGGAGGCATCGCAACAACGTCACTTGAAGGCATTCCAGCGCTGTGCGCAGAGAGGTTCTGGAGGTGCGGGAGGCGGGGGTGACCGGTGTGGATGGAATGCTCACGATGTCTGATGTGCTCGACCGGCTGGCGGTACTGCCGCAGTACCTTTTGCCCAAGCGACTGCTGACGGTCCTTGCCGGCAAATGTGCTACCTCACAGGCCCGCTGGTGGACGCGCCTGGCAATTCCCTGGTTCATTGCCCGCTATGGTGTGAACATGGCCGAGGCCGTCAGACCCGCCGCCGCGTATGCCAGCTTTAATGATTTTTTTACGCGGGCACTGCGCGATGGTGCCCGCCCGCTGGCGCCGGTCGACTTCGTCAGTCCGGTGGACGGGGTGGTCATAGCGTGCGGCCGTATCGAGGCCGGCCAGTTGCTGCAGGCCAAGGGCCACCGCTACAGCACCCGGGCACTGGTGGGGGGCGATGCCCGGCAGGCCGCGCAGTTTGATGATGGCGAGTTCGCCACCCTGTACCTGAGCCCCAAAGACTACCACCGCATTCACATGCCCTGCAACGCGCGCCTGATGCGCATGATCCAGGTGCCGGGCCAGTTGTTTTCGGTCAACCCCAGAACCACCCGCGGTGTGCCCGGGCTGTTTGCGCGCAACGAACGTGTGGTCTGCCTGTTTGAATCGGACCCGGGCCCGTTCATCATGGTGCTGGTCGGCGCCACCATCGTCGGCAGCATCGCCACGGTCTGGCACGGGGTGGTGAACCCGCCGCGTCCGGCTGAGGTGTGCGAGTGGCGTTACGACGACACGGCAATCATGCTGCGTCAGGGTGAGGAAATGGGCCGGTTCCTGCTTGGATCCACCGTGGTCATGCTTTTCCAAAAGGGCATGATGTGTTTGTGTGCCGACTGGCAGCCAGGGCGCCGCGTGCAGATGGGCGAAGCCATGGTTTGTGACGGTGAAGAGAAGTGGGAGGGCAGCGCGCCCTCGGCGATCCAAAACATTGTGCGTGGTCGCTAACCCATCTGATTCAGCCCCACCAGCCGGTAGCCTTTGCTGACCAAGGCCTCGCGAATGGCACCGGCCGTGGCCACGGCGTCAATGCCATCGCCGTGCACACAGATGCTGTCGATGCGGGTGGGTAGCTGGTGGCCACTGGCGGCCACGATGGCCTGGGCGCTGAGCATGCGCAGCACATGGTCCACACAAGCCTGCGCGTCGTACAGCACCGCGCCCTCGCGCGCACGCGGCATGAGCTGGCCGTCGTCAAGGTAAGCGCGGTCGGCAAACACCTCGTAGCGCACCGGCATTCCGGCTGCCTCGGCGGCCTGTACCAGTTTTGAGTGCGCCGGCGCCAGCAGGATCAGCGTTCGGTCCAGTGCTTGCACTGCGCGCACCACGGTGGCTGCCACCACCGGGTCGGCACATGCAAGGTTGTTGAGCGCACCATGGGGTTTGACGTGGCTTACGCGGCCACCCTCGGCCGCGGCCATGGCCTGCAGCGCACCCACCTGGTACAAAATCGTGGCTTCCAGGTCAGGCGCGGACATCTGCAGCACGCGCCGCCCGAAGCCTTGCAGGTCGGGGAAAGACGGGTGCGCGCCAAGGCTCACGCCGCGTGTGATGGCCTGGCGCACTGTGTCGCGCATGATGGCGGGGTCGCCCGCGTGCGCGCCGCAGGCGATGTTGGCACTGCCCACAAGCTGCAGCAGGGCGGCATCGTTGCCCATTTGCCAGGGCCCGAAACTCTCTCCCAGGTCGGCGTTGAGGTTGATCTGATGTGTGTTCATGAAGGTGTGTTCCGTTTCAAAAATCGGCGCGGATCTGGCCACTGATCAGGTTGCTGCCATACAGCGCTGCCTCGTTGATGAAACCCGGCGGCAAAAAGGCCTCGCGGGTGGTCAACCAGCGAGTCCAGGTGTCGCGCTGGTCTTGTAGTGCCTGGCGCGCTTGCGCGGCGGTGACCGCCCGAAAGTGCACGCGGCTGCCAGGCCGCAGGTGCGCCAGCCGGGGCAGGTCGGCGCGGATGACGGTGGCGATCTTGGGGTAGCCGCCAACGGTCTGGCTGTCGGTCAGCAACACAATGGGCTGGCCGTTGGCGGGAACCTGAATCGCGCCGGCGGTCACCGCGTCGGACACGATGTCGGCAGCGGCAGGGCGGGTGTGCACCAGCGGTGTGCCGCGCAGGCGCAGGCCCATGCGGTCCTGCTCGGCGCTGGCCTCCCAGCCGTCGCGCAAGAAGGCAGCCACGGCGTCGGACCGGAAATGGTCGGCTTGCGGCCCCAACAACACCCGCATCGGGCCGTCAGGCAGCGCCCAGGGCGTGGGTAAACGCCATTGTTTGGGGTCGGTTGTGGTCCAGCTTGAGCACGGCAGCAGATCCCCCGGGCGCAGCGCACGCCCCAGCACCCCTTGCAAGCCGGCGCGCCAGTTGCTGGAGCGGCTGCCCAGCTGGGCCGGGAGCGCAATGCCACCGGAGACGGCCAGATACGCGCAACCCGTTTCGGCTGCGCCCAGCAGCAGCCGGTCGCCCACCTGCAAGGTCTGGCTTTGCCAGGCTGGCAAGACGCTGAGGCCACCCTCGGCAAGCAGGCATTTGGCGCTGATGTGACCGGCCAGCGCCACACGCACCGGGCCGGCGCTTACCCGCAATTCGGTGCCCAAGCCACGCAACTCCAGCACCGCGGCGCCGCCGGAGTTGCCCAGCAGCGCATTGGCGGCCTCGGCCAGCGGTGCATCCAGCCAGCCGGACACGGCCACGCCTTCATGGCGGTGGCCGTGGCGCCCACCGTCTTGCACCGTGGTACCGATGCCCGGCTGCACAATGGTCAGCAAGCCGGTCGTCATGTGGCACCCTGAGTTTCAAGAAAGGTTTCGCGCGGCAGCTGCCCGGCTTGGCCGAGCTGACGAAGGCGCTCGTATTCGGCCAGTGGCACGGCGTACCAGCGTACCTGGTCACCCACAGCGAGCATGGCCGGATGCTCGGCCAAACGCAGATCAAACAGTTGCACCGGGGTGCGGCCCAGCAGGTTCCAGCCACCCGGGCTGTCCCAGGGGTAAACGGCGCACATTTCGCCCGCCACCGCCAGCGAGTGGGCGGGCACGCGTTGGCGCGGGCTGGCCAGGCGTGGCATGGCCAACTCGGGTGGCAAACCGCCCATGTAGGGAAAGCCGGGCTGAAAGCCGATCACATACACCCTAAATTCCACGTTCAGCAGCTTGCCGATGATCTCGGTTTCAGTCAGTCCTTTGGCCTCGGCCAGGCGGGGCAGGTCGGGCGCAAAGCTGGGCTCAAAACACACTGGCAGGCGCCAGTGCTGGCCTACGCGCAGCACTTGGCCACCTTGTTGACCCAAGGCCAGCAAGCGCTCGCCCAGGCGGTCAGCGTCTGCGGCTAGCGGGTCGAAGTGGACCGTCAGCGAGCGAAAGGTGGGCACCACGTCGGTCACCGCCGCAAACAGGGGTTCGGTCTGGCGCAGCCGGGCCACTTGGTCGGCCAGGTCGGTCACGCGGGCGTTGGTGGCGGTGCTGATGTCGGACCCGAACTCCAGCGTCCAGGCGGCATCACCCAGCGCCAGCAAACGTGGCGTTTGCAGGGCGGTGGTGTTCATCGGTCAGCCTACCATCTGGCCAGGCAGCCAAGTCACGATGCCCGGGACGAAGTAAATCAGCAAGATCGCCGCAGCCATCAGCAAAAACATGGGCAGCGCATGCCAGGCCAGGTAGGTGATTTCTTTCTTGGTCATGCCCTGCAGCACAAACAGGTTGAAGCCCACCGGCGGTGTGATTTGCGCCATCTCCACCACCAGCACCACGAAAATGCCGAACCAGATCGGGTCGATGCCGGCTTTTTCGATGGTGGGCAGCAGCACGCCCATGGTCAGCACCACGATCGAGATGCCGTCCAGAAAACAGCCCAGCACGATGAAAAACACCATCAGTGACATGATCAGCTGGAGCTGGCTCAGGCCCAGGCCGCCAATCCACTCGGCCAGGTGGCGCGGCAGGCCGATGTAACCCATCGACAGCGTCAGGAACGCAGCACCGGTCAGAATCAGCGCAATCATGCAGTACAGGCGGGTGGCGCCCAGCAGGCTGTCGCGGAACTGCGCCAGCGACATGCCGCCCTGCAGCGCGGCAATGATCAGCGCGCCCACCACACCCAGCGCCGCCGACTCGGTGGCGGTGGCCACACCGCTGTAAACCGAGCCCAGCACGGAGGCAATGAGGGCCACCACCGGCAGCAGGTTGCGTGAGGCTTTGAGTTTTTCCACAAAGCTCATGGCCGGTCCGGCCGGCGGGATCTGGCCCGGGTGCAGCAGTGCCCACACCATGGTGTAACCCATGAACAGGCCGGCCAGCAACAGGCCGGGCAACACGCCGGCAATAAAAAGCTGGGCAATGGATACGTTGGCCGCCACGCCGTACACGATCATGATGATCGAGGGCGGAATCAGCAGGCCCAGCGTGCCGGCTCCGGCCAGCGTGGCCAGCGCCATGTGCTCGGGGTAGCCGCGTTTTTTGAGCTCGGGCAGGGTCATCTTGCCAATGGTGGCGCAGGTCGCAGCAGATGAGCCCGACACCGCAGCAAAAATGGTGCAACCAATGATGTTGGTGTGCAGCAGGCGCCCCGGCAGGCGTTCCAGCCACGGCGCTAGCCCCTTGAACATGTCCTCGGAGAGTTTGGTGCGAAACAGGATTTCGCCCATCCAGATGAACAGCGGCAGCGCGGTCAGCGTCCAGGACGAGGCCGAGCCCCAGATGGTGACGGCCATCGCGTCGCCCACAGGGCGGCTGGTGAACAGCTCCATGCCGATCCAGGCCACGCCGGTGAGCGTCAGGCCCACCCAAACGCCACTGGCCAAAATAAGAAACAGCGCCGCCACCAGCAGCAAGGTAATGTTGATGTCCATGGCGTGTCTTTATTCGATGTGAGACAGTTCGTCGCTGCTGGAGGCGTCGCGCAGCGCCTCACCGCGCAGCAGCAAAATCAGGTCGCCCAAAAAGGCGAACGCAAACAGGGTGGTGCCGACCGCCATGCCCAACTGGGGAATCCACAGCGGGGTGGCGTCCAGGCCGGTGGAAATGTCAGCGAACTCGTGCGATTGCAGCACCAGGCGAATGGAAAACCAGGCCAGCGCACCCGACAGCGCCACCGCCAACACATGGCACAACACGTCAAGCACCTGTCGACCGCCCGCGGGCAGCTGGTTGAGCAGCAGCGTGACCCGGATGTGTTCACCCCGGCGCAAGGTGGGCGCCAGGGCCAAAAATGCAGAGGCGGCCATGCAATAACCGGCGTAGGCGTCGGCCCCAGGCAGATCAAAAACCGGGTGCAAGCGCCCCAGAATACTGGCCAGCACGGTCAGCAGGGTGCCCACCATGAAGAACCCGGCCAGGTAGCCTGTTGCGTTGAAGAATCGATCAAGCTGTTGGCGCATGATCCGCCCTTTATAAATGTTGAAAAATGGCCGCCCTGCAGGGGGCGGTACTGTTTGGCAGAAATAGCCGTCATTCCTATGTGCATTGAAACAACCCGAAAAGAGGCTGTCATTGCGGGCGCCGACCCGCAATCCATGACTTCTGGATTTCCTGGATCCCGGGTCTAGCCCGGGACGACAATTCAAAACGCCCGGGACGACAGTTCGCATTGCCCGGGTGCCTTTCTGAGGACTTACTTCTGGAATGCGTTGATGATGGTCTGGCCGTCGGCACCCGTCTGCTTGACCCAGTCGGTCACCATGCTGTCGCCAATCTTTTTCAGTTCGGCGCGCAGGGCTGCGCTGCCGGCGTCCACGGTCATGCCGTTTTTGCGCAGCTGCTCAAGGTACCAGCCGTTCTTTTCGGCGCTGACCTTCCAGCCACGGGCTTCGGCCTCAAGGGCGGCCTTGGTGAGCGCCGCCTGGGCGGGTTTGTCGAGTCCGTCAAACGCTTTTTGCGACACGATCACCAGGTTTTTCGGCAACCAGGCGCTGACGTCGTAGTAGTACTTCACCTGCTCCCACACCTTGCTGTCATAACCGGTGGCACCCGAGGTCATGAACGTGGTCACGGCACCGGTGGCCAGGGCTTGCGTCAACTCAGCGGCCTGCACCGTGACAGGCTGCGCACCCACCAGTTGGGCGATACGGCTGGTGTTGGGGTTGTAGGCACGCCACTTCACGCCCTTGAGGTCAGCCACCGACTGGATTGGCTTGGCACTGAAAATGCCTTGGGGCGGCCAGGCGACTGAGTACAAGACCTTGATGCCTTGCTTGGCCAAAGCCGCCTCGGTGGCGGCGCGCGACACGCTCCACAGCTTTTGTGCTTCGGCGTAGCTGGTGGCCAGGAAGGGGATGGAGTCCAGACCAAACAGCGGGTTTTCGTTGGAATAGCCGGAGATGATGATTTCGCCAAGCTGTGCTTGACCGCCTTGCACCGAGCGTTTGATTTCGTTGGCCTTGAACAGCGAGCCACCGTCATGCACTGTGATCTTGAGCTTGCCAGCGGTGGCCTGCTCCACGTCCTTGGCGAACTGATGGATGTTTTCGGTGTGGAAGTTGGCGGCTGGGTAGCCTGTGGGCATGTCCCACTTTTGCTGGGCCATAACCTGGCCGGCAGATGACAAAACGGCAGCGGACAGGGCTGCAACAGCCCACTGTTTCATAAAGACCATGGCGTACTCCGATTCACGATGTGGCGGCCAACTGGCGGGCGCCAGCAGGCGTCATTGATTACACAACGACAACGTAATGTTAATAGAACGTCAACGTTTTGTCATTATGGTTTTCCCTTATTGTTGATTCGTTGTTCATATAAGCTACAGTTCGGCACTGACTAATCCCTTTTATCGATGCCCAAATGTCCTCCAATACGCCGCCAACCCCAGCGCTGAGTCCTCTGGCCACTGACTCGCAACGCATCGTCACGTCTGCGCACCTGGTGTCAGAAAAGTCGCCCGAACTCTCTGAGCTTGAATTCGGATTGATCATTGCCACCCACGCCTTCAACCGCTGGATGACGCGCTGCATGGGCGCTTCCGGCGTGAAGGACATGACGGCGGTGGACGTGCTGGTGCTGCACCACACCAACCACCGCGGCACCGAAAAGCGCCTGGCTGACATTTGTTTTGTGCTCAACATCGAGGACACGCATGTGGTGTCCTATTCGCTTAAAAAACTGATGGCTGCGGGCTACGTGCGGAACCAGAAGAAGGGCAAGGAAGTGTTTTTTGCCACCACCG
>Ga0209211_10009315_pt1 | contig 13126 bp, 10 predicted proteins | sample RifGroA2_FD_183992 | JGI IMG/M metagenome (GOLD analysis project Ga0209211, IMG submission 183992) | Groundwater microbial communities from Rifle, Colorado, USA - Groundwater A2 (SPAdes) (version 2) | ecosystem: Environmental > Aquatic > Deep subsurface > Groundwater | place: Rifle, Colorado...
GATTAGTTCCTTGTATATTAGCATCTAATTTTTTATATTCTCTGACATTAAATGCAACTTCACTGCCTAAACCCAACCCACTAACAACAACTTTCCACAAACCAGGAATGGCTGCTTTAGGCAAAATAAAACTATTCAATACCCCAGTTCTTACAGCTTTAGAAGAAACAACCTTGCCTTTATTATTCAAAAGATCGACATTGACACTTTCGCTAATTTCATCTCCAGCCTGGTCATAAAGAAAAACAGTAAATTCAACACTCTGTTCAGGATCATAACTTGAGGAAACTAAATCAAGGCTCAAGACAGTTGGAATTGGCTGCACATTAAATTCAATAGCCTTAGCAGCGTAATTTCCATCATCATCATAAGCAACAACACCAATACTATGGCTTCCTGATTTAATTTTCTCAGATATAATATAATTAACTGAAAAAGTTTCTGCATTACTACTTAATTTTGCATTCCTTATAATGTCATCAAAATCAAAATCTAAATTTATATTTCTAAGTTGATTATTTAGATTACTGCTAACATATCCATTTAAATTCAAACTGTCTCCTGGAGAATAAAAATTCTTATCTAAAACAGTATTTACATTTAGATTACTATCAATTACAAAATTAAATAAGCCATCAAATGAAACAAAGTTTCCAAAGTTATCCTTTACCAAAACATCAACAAAATAATTACCAGGTGTAATTTTAGTTAATACTTTCTTATAATCAACTAATCCATGAATAACTTCTATAGTATCTATAAGAATAACTTTTTTATCCTGTCTGAAAGATAAAACCAAAACGCCATCAGCTACAAGACCACTTTGCTTGAGAACAGATCCTTTTACAATTAAAGTATCTCCTAACTGAAAACCTTTCTTATTTATTTCAAAACCAGTCTTCAACTTATTGCTTAACTCAAAAGACCCTATATTTTTAGACTCAATAGAATTTCCATCAAGGTCAACAAGATTAGCCATTAAACTGCATCTTCCAAAAATTGTTGTAGGCAATGTTATTAAATTAGAAAACTGTGAAGGTTGGTCTGCCTTTAAATTAAGCAAAGTTGTTGTGACTTGTACATTTTGAGAGCCACAATCCAAAAATAGATCTAAATTTGTCCTGATATCTTTGACACTAGTTACAGTTCCCTCAACTAAAATCTTATCGCCCAGATTATAAATACTAGAAGTCAAAGAACTAGAATCAATCGTGGCATTGACTAAAGGTAAAATTAAAACAAGTAACAAAATAATTGAAAATAATTTTATCACCTTCATATCATTCATTCAAGTGAATTTATTTATAAATGTTTGTATGTTAAAAAACAAACTAAAGAAAAGTTTATATAGAAACAATAAATCAAAAAATTATATGGTAATAAACAAAAATCAAAACCAAATACATTTTCTGCTAGACATAACTACCTATTAAGCTTTATCATAGACCACAATATTCTAAATAATTAAAATGAATATAAAAAATAAAAATTTAAAATGTAGCTCTAAAAAAGAGCAATTCTGTATAAACAAAAGGAGGTTAGTTTTAAATATAAAACTAAACATGAAAAAATGATGGCAAACCTAGAAAATCTAAGGCATTCAGCAGCACACCTACTTGCTTGTACAGTTAAGCAACTTTGGCCGGGGGCTAAAAATGCAATTGGTCCTGCAATAGAAGATGGATTTTACCAAGACTTTGATATGGGTGATATTAAATTATCTGAAAGTGATTTCGAAAAAATCGAAAAGAGAATGTATGAAATTATAAAAAATTGGAATAAATTCACAACTAAAGAAGTGTCAGTTCAGCAAGCAAAAAAGGACTTTGCAGATAATCCCTACAACTTTCTAGATTTATGTAAGGGCGGTCATATAGAAAATCCAGATAAAGAATTAAAATACTTTAAATTGTTAAAGATAGCAGGCGCATACTGGCGTGGAAATGAAAAAAATAAAATGCTTACAAGAATTTACGGCACAGCATTTCCCACAAAAAAAGAATTAGATGATTACTTGAATATATTAGAAGAAGTAAAGAAAAGAGATCATAGAGTTATAGGCAAAGAATTGGATCTGTTTTCATTTCATGAAGAAGCACCAGGAATGCCATTCCTGCATGCAAAGGGCATGATCATCTGGGACGAATTAATAAATTATTGGAAAGAAGTCCATAACAAAGCGGATTATAAACTAATTAAAACTCCAATAATATTAAACAAAAACTTGTGGTTAACTTCTCAACATTGGATACACTATAAAGAAAGCATGTATATATTAAAAATAGATAAAGAAGATTACGCAGTAAAACCAATGAACTGTCCAGGAAGCATTCTGATTTACAAAACAAATCTTCGTTCATATAGAGATCTACCATTAAAATTAGGAGAAATTGGATTAGTGCACAGGCACGAACTTTCCGGGGTGCTTTCTGGCATGTTTAGGGTCAGAAGTTTCCATCAAGATGATGCACATATATTCTGCACAGAAGACCAAATAGAAGAAGAAGTAATAAATATAATTAATCTATTTGACGAAGTCTACAAAAAATTCAACTTAAGTTACAATCTAGAACTCTCTACAAGACCAGAAAAATCAATGGGTACTGATGAAGAATGGAAGAGAGCAGAAAAAGCATTGGAAAATGCAATAAAAAAGAAAAAATTAGAGTACAAATTAAATCCTGGAGATGGCGCATTCTATGGCCCGAAAATAGATTTTCATATTAAAGATGCAATAGGAAGAAAATGGCAATGTGGTACAATACAATTGGATTTTCAACAACCGCAAAACTTTGACTTGAGTTATGAAGGACCTGATGGAAAAAAACACAGGCCAACAATGTTGCATAGAGTAGTATATGGCTCTATGGAAAGAATATTTGGCATTCTTATAGAACACTACGCAGGTAAATTCCCAGTTTGGTTATCACCAGTTCAAGTTGTCTTAATGACTATAGCAGATCGACATGTAAGCTATGCTAAAAAGCTGCAAGAAGAATTAAAAAATTTAAATATTAGAGTCGAATTAGACGACAGGCAAGAGAGTATATCTAAAAAAGTAAGAGACAATCAACTACAGCATTTCCCATACCTAATAACTATTGGAGACAAAGAAATAGAAACAGAAAATCTGGCAATTAGAAATAGAGACAATAAAGTTACAAATATCAAAAAAGAAGACTTTGTAAATTATTTAATTAAGGAAATAAAAGAGAGAATATAGATTGAAAAAACAAAATATAAATAAAATAATACTACTAATATTTACAATAATAATATTTTTATTAATTCTGGAGTTTGGATTAAGAATTTTTTATCCTCAAAATGTATACAATGAATGTAATCCAGAATTCCCAGTCAAGCATGAACCAATAGAACCGCACCCAATATACAGTTGGGCGCCGATTAAAAATTTTAAAGGTTGTTATTATTCAAAATTTACTCATGAAAATATAATATACAAGACAAATAATTTGGGACTTAGAATGGAAAATGAAGTATCTTTGATAAAAACAAAAAAGAGAGTATTGCTTCTAGGTGATTCATTTACATTTGGAGCATACTTAAATGAAAAAGATACTTACTATTATAAATTACAAAAATATCTGGGAGAAGATTATGAAGTAATAAACATGGGTATAATTGGCTATGGGAGCGATCAAGAGATACTAAACTATCTCTATGAAGGAGCAAAACTACAACCAGATATTGTGGTTGTAAATATTTTTGGAAATGATTACTCAGATAACTTAAACGGATTTTCTTCAGATGTTCCAAAGAATTATTTTGACTTAAGAACAGAGCCAGAGCTAAAAGAAAAAGTAACAGATGAAAATAATACTTATTATATTATAGATTACGATATATTAGAAAAATACGCAGTATTGGTATTAACAAATGAAAATGAGATAGTACAAACTACAAATAATAAGAGTAAAGAAACAAATGATTTTTTAAGCAAATATTCTCATATATATACATTGATAAAAGAAACATTGAAAAAAGAAGAAAGTAAAGTTGAACCTTATGAGTCAATAAATGATACACAATCACAATTTTATTTGTTAAATAAAAACGATAGTGCATTATCTAATATAAGTTTGGCAGTAGGATTTAAGATTTTTATAGAAATGAACAAGATAGCTGCTTCTAGTGATTCAAAAATAATATTTGTTAATATACCATTTAGATTTCAACATGATGAAAAATATAGAAATCAAGTTATAAAACGTTATGCAGGAATGGAAAATGAAGTTTTTTATCTAAAGAAAATAAACAAAGTGCAAGAGGATTTTATGAAACATTTCAGTTACAATTATCTGGATTTAATGCCTAACTTTGAAAACAGCTCAGGCCTATATCTAAAAGGAGATCTACATTGGAATAAAAAAGGAGCAGACCTGGCAGCGCAAAAAGTATCAGAATATATAAAGAATCTAAAATAATGAAAAAAATAAATATAGAATATATAAAAAAATTAACTCTGTTAATAGTTACAATAATACTCTTCTTAATAATATTTGAATTGGCGATGAGGTTGATTTTTGCAGGATCATTAAAACTCAACTGCGAAATTATGAAGCCAGATGAAAATGTAATAAAAGACAATTTTATAGGATGGAACTCACCAAAATCATTCAACGGTTGTTTCATAGATATAGATAGAAACAAATTAATTCATTATAAAACAAACAAAGAAGGCGCAAAAGGCAATGAAGAAATTAATCAAACTAAAGAAAAGAAAAGAATATTGCTTATAGGAGATTCCTTTCTACAAAATGCCAAGGTAGATGATGAATATTCTTTGAATAAAATATTAAGTAATTATTTAAACAATGAATATGAAGTTATAAATATGGGGGTTAGCGGTTATGGTACAACTCAAGAAATTTTAAAACTAACAACTGAAGGAACAAAACTACAACCAGATATTGTTATTATATTTATATTTTTAAATGATTATTCAGATAATACAGCCCTAGGGCCAAAACCGCTAATGCTTATAAACAAAATACCAGAAGACATTTCAAAGCCAACAGAATTAAACTTTAGTAAATACAAAGAAATTTTTGCAAATAATAAACTGATCTTACTTAATACAAGTCAAGTAGTTTCACTTCGAGATAATAATGATAAAATAATTTATGTCAATATGAGCCAATATATGGTGAATAATGAAAAAAACAACAAAAGATACAGCAAATTCTACAAAAACTTTCTTATAGTTTCATTCATAGAAAAAAAATTAGATGCAATAAAAAGTATAGAAAAAAAGAAAAATGATAAATATGAAGACGTAAATCATGTTTCAATATATTATTTGTTAGAAAAAAATTTTTATGAAAATCCTGACCACAATAAAAAAAAATCAATACTATTGACTTACCATATTATATATGGAATGGAAAAATATGGAAGAGAAAATAATTATACAACAATATTTGTTAATATACCATTTAGATTTCAGCATGATGAAGAATACAGAGAAACAGTAATAAATAATTATGCAGGAATGGAAAAAGTGGAGTTTGAGTTAGAAAAAATAAATGAAATTCAAACAAATTTTATGAAAGAATTTGATTTTAATTATATAGATCTATTACCAATAATTAAAAATCAAACAGAGCAAGAAGAAATATACCTTCCATTAGAATACCATTGGAGTGAAAAAGGTAATGACTTTGTAGCAAAGGAGCTCGTTAATTATATAAAAAACTTAAAATAAAGCATAAACAAATGGACTTAAGGCACTGCTATGTGCAAATACTATAAGAACTCCAACAAGCAGTAACATAATTAATATTGGTAACAGCCACCATTTCTTGTTAATTTTCATAAAATCCCATAAATCACCAAATAAAGTCTTAGCCATAAATTAATCAATTAATTTGTCATTTATTAATTTTTCGTAAATAAAATCAGCTGCTAGACTATTGCCTAGAATATTCCAGTGTCCATCATGTTTATAATAAGTTTCATTAGAAATACTAGAATCAAAAAATACCTTGCGCATGTCATAACAGATAATACCTAACTTATTACAAATATTTAAAGTAATATCAGTAGGCCTACTAAGATTATAATTATATACATCAAAAGTATTATCGCTGAAACTATAAACTTGTTCTTTTGCAGGAACAATAAAAACAACCAATTTAGAACCTGAAGAATTAACAGCATCATTAAATTTAGACAATAATAATTCTGTAACATTCCAAGCATCGCCCCATTCTTTTGTGTAATTATTTGAATAAACACCATAAAACACTGGAGGAGTATTTGTACCATTCATAGAACTTGAACCAGATAATAACTTTCTCTGTAATAAAACTAAACTACGGAATAAATTGCTTTTTCCATAAATATATTTAAAAAAAGTCTTTATTTTTCCAGGTTGTTTTGGATATATAATAGTACTATTTACATAAAAAGGAACTTTTGTATCTTGCTCCAAGTAAACAGAATTATCATAAGGATCATTCAATGGAAGAAACATTAAAACAACTAAATCAGGACTGTATTCTACGCCAGATTTATTAAACATAATTAATTCCTGAAGTGTTCCATAACCACTTACACCCATAGAAACAACTTCATATTTTCCTAAATAAGATAATTTATTACCTAATAATTGACTAAATGAATTTTCCAAAGGAACTTGCAATGCTTCAACAAAAGAGTCTCCAACAACAAGAATTCTAAAACTGTCTTTATTATAAAAATCTCTTTCAACGTCTCTGAATCCTTGAGAATTAATTTTTACATTGATATCAAAATCTTGTGATATATACCTGCCTTCCTTACCAGGAATAAGAGAATATCCAAGATCTTTATCATGACGCCAAAAATCGTTAGAAACTGGAAAAAATAATTGGCTTACAAACTCAAGAAAAACTAAGGATATTATCAATGCACATACTAATAAAATAAATCTCTTAATCACTAGCATATTTTTCACTATCCCAAATGTCTCTTTTATTGTCTTCTCTTGAAACTAAATATTTGCCTAGTACTAAATAATCAATTCCAGTACCCATCATACAGCGGTATGCATCATAAGGTGTACAAACAATAGGCTCACCTCTTATATTAAATGAAGTATTTATTAAAATAGGTATTCCACTTAATTTCCCAAATTCTTTTATTAAATCATAATATAAAATATTCTGTTCCCTGCGTATAACTTGTAATCTACCAGTACCATCAATATGTGTTACTGCGGGAATTAACTTTCTCTTTTCCTTCTTTATTGGATACACCATAAGCATAAAATCTGCAGCTAAAGGTAATTCTCCCTTTACATCAAAATAATCTTTAACGTCTTCTACACAAATAACTGGCGCAAAAGGTCTGAAATTTTCCCTGTGCTTAACCTTTAAGTTTAAAATGTCTTGCATCTTGGGATTGCAAGGATTAGATAATATACTTCTGGCACCTAAAGCCCTAGGTCCGAATTCCATTCTTCCTTGCAACCAGCCTAGAACTTTATTACTATAAATCAACTTGGCAACAGTCTTGACAAGTTCATCATCATCTTTAAATTCCTGATATTTTATTGCACCGCTATCCAGAAACTTTTTTATTTCTTGATCACTATAACCTGGGCCAAGATAAGCATCTTTCATAAGATGTTTTCTTTCTTTTTTAAAAATAGAAAAATAAACATAAGCAGCAGCGCCAACACTAGTTCCACCATCACCAGCAGCCGGCTGAATAAACAAATTCTTGAAATTGGTATTTGTAAAAATTTTTCCATTGGCAACACTATTCAAAGCAACGCCGCCAGCCATGCACAAGTTAGGGCATTTATATTTTTCATATAAGTTATCAAGTATTTTAAAAAGACATTCCTCTAAAAAACTTTGTAAAGAAGCAGCAATATCCTTATGTCTTTGCATCATTTCTTCATTGCTTTTTCTGGCAGGACCAAACTCCTCAATAAATTTCTTGCTTGGCATAGCCATTTTATAATAATAAACAAAATAGTCCATATTGAGAGAAAAACTTCCATCGCTTTTTACATCTACAATTTTCTTGAACTTATCACAATAAATTGGTTTTCCATAAGCACTTAGTCCCATAGTTTTATACTCTGAATTGTTCACAGACATTCCCAAATAACCAGTAACAGCACTATACAATAAGCCTAAAGAATGTGGAAACTTTATTTCTTTCTCTATCTTTATCTCACTTCCATAAGCAACACCATAAGTAGAAGTCGCCCACTCGCCAACTCCATCCAATGTCAAAACAACTGCTTTATCATAAGGGCTAAAAAAATACGAACTAGCAGCATGGGCCAAATGATGATCAATAAAATAAACATCACCTTTATACTTAAGCCTATTTCTTATAATACGCCTAATAACTAATTTTTCATTTAGCCACGAAGGCATAGTTTTATAGAAAGCTAAAAATCCCCTAGGAAAACTGTGTAAAAACTGATGAAGCACTCTATCAAACTTAAGAAGTGGTTTTTCATAGAATGCTATGCAGTCAACTTTATCTATAATCACATCAGCCTCATTGAGACAATAATTAATTGCATTCATAGGAAAACCAAAGTCATGTTTCTTTCTAGTAAATCTTTCTTCCTCAGCAGCAGCAACTAATTTTCCGTCAACAATTATTGATGCTGAAGAATCATGAAAAAATGCAGATATTCCCAAAACAATCATTTTCAAAAAGGTCTATAAAAATCCTCCCTATTCCTTTCACCAATTATACTATTTTCCCAATAAGTAGATTTCTTCTTACTCTTACCCATGTCAAGAAACTTCTTTCCTGCAATTTTTGCAATAACAGAAACTAAACCAATACCAACTATAAAAACTACAAACAATAAAACAAAATTGATTAAACTACTTATAAACTTACCAAATTTACCAAATCCTTCATACAATCCTTTAAAAAGTAATAGCATCTTTGCCATAGCTCCTATAAAAAGAATAAATAAAAAAAACTGAAAGTACAAAAAAAGCAATTAACAATATATAATAATAACTAAAAAATCTTTTTAGCCAAATTAGGTATAAAATCGTCAAAAATATAAGACAAGATAAATAAAAACCTACAAAATAACTTATCTTATAACCCAATGTATCTCTAGAAGGGATAAATTCCATGAACAACATAATAGTAAACTATATAAAAAGTTTACGAATTAGAAGGGTAATAATGAAGAATTCAATCAAAGAAAGCTATGAAAAACTATTAGCCTCAAAAGAATTTAAGCATAAAGGCTTCTTATGTGGTGCCTTTCTCATCTGCGATATAGAAGATATAAATAATACTGAATGGCAAATTGACTTCTATAATACTGAATCAGACACAATTACGACTTACTTGGTGAGTAAAAAAATTGAGATTACTGACAACAGCAAAATATTAAAAAAAGAAGATGTAAAAATTGAAAAGCTCAATATTAATGAAATAAAAACCAGTTTTGAAGATATAAAAAACAAAATAGAGAATATACTAAATAAATATAAAGAAACAGCAGCAAAAATAACAGTGATATTACAAAAACAGAAAATCCCTATGTGGAATATAATATACATAACAAAAAAATTTAATATTCTTAATATAAAAATTAACGCAGAAAATGGTGAAGTAATAGAAGAAAAAACAGTTCCACTAGTAAGTTTTGAAAGAGGAGGAGTTAAGAATTAATAATTCCTAAAAGCTAAAAATAGAAAATACCAATATATGCCATGAAAAATACAAAAAACTTGATAATATTATTTATTATAATAACAACTATTAAGTCCTTATTATCTTATTTTATAACTTCACCGTCAATATTTTCAGACGAATATTTATATATAAAGATGTCTCAAAGCTTCTTCCAGAACTTCAACTTTGACATACATGGCATGCCATCAGATACTTACCTTCCGATTTATCCGATATTGATATCAATATCTTTTCTTTTCAACGATGCTACAGTATTTTACATGATAATGAAGATAATTAATAGTATACTATCAAGTTTAATAATAATTCCTGCTTACTTAATTGCAAAAGAATTTGTTGATGAAAAAAAAGCATTATATTGTTCATTAATAATAGCTCTGCTCCCAATGAGTGTTACTCTCTCATATTATATAATATCTGAAAATATATTCCATACACTTTTCTTAACATCAATCTATTTAATCTATAAATCTACAATAGACAATTCATACAAATATGAAATACTAAGTGGGATAAGCATAGGTTTAACTTCACTAACCAAATTAGCAGGCTTATCATTAATCATAGTTGCAGGAATAATAACCATATATAAAGTAATAAAAAAAGATTACAATCAGGTTCCAAAGAAAATAGTAATATTGGTCATATCGTTAATAATATTCTCACCATGGCTTATAAGAAATGGTTTTATATTCGGCTTCACAATAAATGGTGTATTGGGAAATTATTCCAATGCAGTTCAGAGTACAGAAATAAACTATCTGAATCTGGTAATTTGGCCGATGCTATATCTAAGCCTGTTGCTAATTAGTTCACTAATAATAATATTGCCATTTAATCTGGCTGCAATAAAAGAAAAACTAAAAGATAACAAAATGAAAATATTTACAATAATTACATTCGTAACAGCAATTATAATGATAGTTGCTTTATCTAAGTATGCAGCAACAAGCAGCATAAAAGAAGAAACTTTTATACAAGGATTAACTGGAAGACCAATAGGGCGCTATATAGATATTGTATTGCCACTTATAACTTTAAATGGTGTAATAACTTATTTTAAATATAAAAAAAATATAAAAAAAGAACTAAACAAAATAATAATCATATCTATTCCATTAATAATATTATTTTCACAGTTAATGTTTTTTAGTCTGTTGCCATTAAACAATCTGTCTGTATCTGAAATTGGTATTATAAAATTAATAATTGAGAATATCCTAACAGAAAATCTAGCCATAATATTGACAACAACAATGTTATTAGCAATAGCTGTATTAATAATTTATATGAATAAAAAAAACATACTTATGAAAATAAATATAATAAAAATAATAGCTATTTTATTTATAGGAATTAATATTATAAATTTTGGAGTTACTTATTATAACTCAAAAACGTCATGGTACAATCATCAACAAGAACAACTAAGCCTGTGGATGAAAGACCATATAGCTGAAGATAAGATAATATTAATAGATGAAAATGACTGCGGGAATTTCAACAAAGAAACAACAAAAATATTATGCACTAAAAAGAGATCTACACAGTTAACAGCACTTTGGATAAACAACAAAGTGATAATAGACAATATAAACAACAAAGAAGCAGACTACATAATATCAACAAAAAATCTAAACTTGCCATTGGTAAAAAAAACAAAAAACGAAATATATTTATACAGAACAAATAATCGAGAACTATGAAAGTTATTATTACAATACCTGCATACAATGAAGAAAAAACAATAGGTAAAGTTATAAATTCTATAAAAGAAGTAATGAATAGTACTAAACACAAATATGAAATACTTGTTGTTGATGACGGTTCTGCTGATAACACAAAAAAAATAGCAGAAAAATCTGGTGCAATTGTATATTCGCATAAAAGAAACAAAGGACTGGCAGAAACATTCAAAACAGAAATGGACCTATGCTTAAAAAGACAAGCAGACATAATAATTCATACAGATGCAGATGGTCAATATCCTCCTAAATACATCCCTCTGTTAATAAAAGAAATAGAAAATGGTGCTGACTTGGTACTGGGAGAAAGATTTGGAAAAGGCAAGTATAGCGGATCTTTAATGAATAAAATAGGCAACATAGCATTCGCAAAAGTATTTTCTAATTTACTTAATATTAAAATAAATGACACTACAACTGGTTTTAGGGCATTCACTCAAGAAGTTGCAAAGCTTCCAATAATTAATAATTTTACTTATACGCAAGAACAGCTTATTAGAGCAGGAAAAGCAAAAATGAAAATAATCAGTATTCCAATAACAACTGAAAAAACAAGAAAAAGTAAGTTATTCAAAAATCCATTTAGCTATGCATCAAAAGCATGGATTAATATCTTAAGAATATATAGGGATTTTGCGCCATTAAAATTCTTTGGCTTTTTCGGAGGTTTCTTTATACTAACAGGAACAATAATAGGAATATTCTTAATTTACAACGTAATAATTACTGGAAGAATAGGACATCTTCCACTAACCATTCTAAGCGCATTACTAATATTAATAGGACTACAAATTATATTATTTGGATTCTTGGCAGATATGAAAAAAGAATGAAAAAAAATTTTGTATTTATGATTTCAAGAATATTTATTAGCATAGCAATACTTGGAATTTTAATATATTATGTAGGAATAAAACAAATTTTAGAAACATTTGTATCAATGAAAAAAGTATTTCTAATTCCAATACTAATTCTTCATATTATTAGCTTGTTAATAGGCGCACTTAATATAAAAATACTAATTAAAAAAATAAAAAATAAATTAAGTTTTAGAAAAATTCTTAAGTATTATTTAGTAAGTTGGAGTATAGGCTCAATAATGCCAGGAAAAATAGGGGAATTCTCAATACTTTACATGTTAAAAAAAGAAAATATAAGTTACGGCCAAAGTTTAGCAATAACTATGATTGACAAAATAATTACAATAATTGTATTATCAATAACTGCTGCAATAACAATAATATTTTTAACTGAAGTAAAAAACTTCTACAAACCTATAATATTTGTTGTTATGATTATTATTTTTCTGATAGCCTTAAAAGCAAAAATAGTAAGAGATATAATTAAAAGAATAATGCCAAAAAAATTTGCAGATAAATTTAAAAAATTTAATAAAACATTAAACTTCTTCATTAAAAATCATAAAAAAGAATTAACAATAAATTTTGTATTAACAATAATTAAATGGATTATAACTGGGCTAGGTATAACTCTTTTATTTTTTTCATTTGGTTTTAAAACAAATCCAATAATTATAACAGCAATAAGTATGTCTTTAACAATAATCTCTCTAATCCCAATAACAATTAATGGTATAGGGTTAAGAGAAACAGCAGCAGTATATTTATATAGTTTATTGGGTGCAAAACCAGAAGTAGTAATAAGTGCTTACTTAGTAATGACTG
>Ga0209211_10009322_pt1 | contig 13122 bp, 13 predicted proteins | sample RifGroA2_FD_183992 | JGI IMG/M metagenome (GOLD analysis project Ga0209211, IMG submission 183992) | Groundwater microbial communities from Rifle, Colorado, USA - Groundwater A2 (SPAdes) (version 2) | ecosystem: Environmental > Aquatic > Deep subsurface > Groundwater | place: Rifle, Colorado...
TGCCCGCCAGTCGCTGGCGCTCCAGGCGCCTGCAGGCGGGAGCGCCCGCACCCCGAGCGAACTTACAAACCGAGGGGGAGGACGTCGGATAGGACTTTCTGCCGCCGCCATTCTCTTGACATTTCCCCACTTTCTCGACCGCGGCCGCTCCGGCAACTTCGACAGCTTATTTGTTTTTTTCATTACCCTGTCTCTGTTTCTGATGATAAAAAATCGCCCCGCCCTCGGCGGCATATTCCTAGGATTATCCTGGCTGACTAAAGGCGTCTTCTCCGGCCTATTTCCAATTACCGTTTTCTTTATAATCGCCGCGATTGTGAAGTTTGCGAAACTTCACGCCACGAATGCAGGTTTCGCAAACTTCAAATTGAAACCGCTGTTAATCTATATATTTTCCGCCATCGTCATCTACGCCCCTTGGCATATCTTAGAATACACCAGATTTGACCATCTTATCAATCAATCTTACTTTGCCACTTTCGACCAGGGCGAATTCGGGGGCGTCAATTGGATGGATATCGCTTGGCGTTTCGATTTAAGGTATCTGGTATTCCTGTGGACATTTCTGCGCTGGTGGTTCCCTTTTCTTTTAATCTCTATCATCTGGCAATTTCATCAAACATCGGAGCGGGGTAGAGCGCGACAGGACCCCGACAGATTTCTGCCATTCATTTCTTTCGTCGTCATCTTTCTCGCTCTTTCCGCCGCCAAAAGCAAAAACGACTGGTACATTATGCCCGCTTACCCCTTCATCGCCCTGATGATCGCCGATTTTATATTTAATATTTTTCGGACGATCCCGATATTTTGGAGCTTGCGACAAAATATCGCTGGAGCGCCCGAACCCTGCACCGACGCTCTTCGCGAGCGCCCCGCCAGCAACTGCGTAGCTGTGGGCGGGCGGCGCGAAGTAAGTCTGGTGCGGGGCTTTTTTCTTCCGTTTTTTTTCATCTTTTCTGTCTCTATCTTAAATCTCTATCTCTATCGCCGCCAGGCCTTTCCCCCAGACAAGTGGCTGCCCCAAAAAGAATTGGGGTTAACCGTTAAAAATCTTACCGGCCCCGACGATCTGGTTGTCACCGCCGAATACGAATTCCCGGCTCTCCGCTACTACTCGGAAAGAGAAGTCCGCACCGCCGCCCGCCAGCCGGACTACGAAGGCAAATATTGGTGGATCTGGGACAACACCGATATCGCTACCGCTCTGCGTCACGGCCGCGATATCATCACTATCCACCGTCCCGGCGCCGAGTGGCCGATAGACGTCTGGGGTTACCGCCGCGAAAAATTAACCGAAACCAACGGCCGCATCATCTCCCGCCTCCTCCTCCAAACTCCTCCATAAATATCTGCTGGCAATGCTCCGGTAAGGACTCCACTGCCTGGAAATCTCCTTAATTTTGATTAAATCACTTCTCTCCACGAAATACAACTGCGACACCGCCGTTCGCAGCCCCAAGTCTCCCAGCGAAAACACGTCCGGCCGCCGTAATGTAAACATCAAAATCATTTCCGCCGTCCACCGGCCGATTCCCCATACCGCCGTCAGTTCCCGTATCACTTCCTCATCTGACAGCAAGTCCAGTTTATCAAGATTTAATTTCCCCGCCGCTACGCCCTCGCAAAAACTCTTAATGCACTTTACTTTGGCAAACGACACTCCGCAATTTCTAACCTTTTGGTCCTGAATTAACAAAATCTTTTCCGGTTCGAACCCGATCCCCTGTTTCTTCAATAATTCTTCAAATCTGCCAAAAATTGTCGCTCCGGCTTTATCCGAAAGCTGTTGGCACACAATCGTCTCAATCACGTCCGCCACCGGATCCACCGCCCCCTCCCCCGGCTCCGGCGCCGGCAGTTTCTCAATCAATCCCTTCATCACCGGATCACGACTCAAATGATTCAACGCAAGTTGTAAGGTATTCATTAAAACAATGCCAACTGCTCTTTCTTGTCGCTTACTTTTTCCTCCTCCCGCCAAATTTTAACCTTCCCAAACACCCCGTCATATCCCGGATTAATTTCAATCTCTCCCCGCCTGACCTTGCCAACTCCTTCAGCCACCCGGCTGCCGCCAATCCTGCCGATTTCATCTAATGAAGCGTTCAATAACACCCAAAACTCCCCTCCCAAAGACCCAACCAGATTTTCATAAACCAGCATTGTCTTCGGGCTCGATACCGGCGACCCAATCGCTTCGGCAATTATTTCCAAAAGCGGCACCAGCATCGCAAACGGCGACCTTTGAGGAAAAGTCTTACTCCCAATCATCCGCAGATCGCTGTTCAAATCTGATATCTGCAGGTCTTTCTCCGTCCGACACGCCAACTCCTCCACCCTCTGCATTACTCCCTGGGTCAAGCTTCTGCCGCAAACCGGACAAACCCCTTTATTGGTAATTGTCTCCTCCGGCCCAAAACTGACTCCGCAATTTCGATGCCCCGAATAATGATACTTCCCTTCTTCCGGATAAAACTCAACCGTATATCCAATTTCTAAGTTTCCGTCATTCTTTCCCAGTGACGCCTCGGCAATCGCCCCATAAATATCATCGTAAGTAAATTGTTGAGCTTCTTCTTCCCTCTTCCTTCTTCCCTCTTCCTTCTTCCCTTTAAACACCGTGGCTTCGCGTCCTAGTTTCGGCCCCGAATGCGCGTCCGAAAACGATAATATAGTCCGCCTGTCCAATTCTTTTATTCTCCAATTCATTGCCGGATTGCTCGACAGTCCGGTCTCGACCGCGTAAATGTTTTTGGCGAATTTGCCAAACGCTTCATCCAAACTGTCAAACCCCGACATTCCACCATATACCGAAAACCACGGCGTCCAGGCGTGGGCCGGAATTATCAACGCTTTTGGCTCAATATTTAATACCAAATCCGCCACTTCAATACATGAAAGTCCGATTATCGGCCGGCCGTCGGCCATCAAGTTGCATCCCCGCCGCCTAAATGCTTCGTTAATTTTCTCCGCCGCCGCCAAACTCGGCACCCAAATCAAGGTATGCACCCGCCTCGACCTCCCCCCCTGGGAATAAATACTGGAAACTTCAGTTGCCAACAGAAATAATGGTTCTGTCATCGCGAGCCCCGCCCCTGGCGGGGCGTGGCGATCTAACTTTGTTTTGAGTTTCAACAGTCCATTTCCAACTTCCTCCAAATCATATTGAATTTCCCTAAACCAAAGCGGGTGCGTCCAATCTCCCGTCGCCACCAACCCGATTCCCTTTTTCGCCGCCCACTCGGCAATAAACGGAATCGTCATTTGCGGCGACACCGCCCGCGAATACTTCGAATGCAACTGTAAATCAGCAATAATTTCCATTTCTTTATCTTTATAAAATCTTTACAAATTATCGTATTAAAGAAAAACACGCGCGACCGTGCATCATAAACTTTAATAACTTTTTTAGTTAATCATTTTTAGTCAATCATTCGAAAAGATTAATCGATCGTAAACTCTTCATATTAAAGAATTTATTAAGCGATCGCGTATCTTTTTCTTTAATATCTTTAGATTAGCATTCCTTATCCAACCACTCCAAAAACTCTTTTCTCTGATTCTTAACTTCAATTTCAGCAATGCAATTCGTGTAATTAATCGAACCTTTAACAATTTTCTCGATAGTTGCGAAGTGTTTCTTTTTAGTTTTGACAATCAAAACCACTTCCGGCTCTTCTTTAATTTTTCCTTCCCATCGGTACATACACGTAATCGGAAACCAATTAACGCAGTTCGCCAACCTCGCCTCCAGAATCTTCCGACCAATACTTCTAGCCTCATCAATATTATTCAAGGTAATATAAATAATCGTCATAAAATCTCCTAATTCGGATAATGACACTTTTTGTATTTCTTCCCGCTACCGCACCAGCAGGGATCATTTCTCCCCAACTTCCGCTTATTCACAATTCCCGCTCCGGACGGCCGATTCACCGCCACGTTCTTAAACGCCGACGCGAAACTTTGTTCTCTTTGTTTATCCTTCCCAAATGGAAGTTTCAAACCCAACCCTCTTCCCTCTTCCCTCTTCCCTGCCTCGCCGGCAGGCAGACCTCTTCCCTCTATTCCTTCTAATCCTTCTGTTCCTTCTAATTTTTCCAATCCCTCCGGTTTGCTAAACTCCAAATTGGTAACTATTGGCTTCGGTTGAAACCCCATCGGCTGAACCCTAAAAACTCTCCTCGTAATTTCTCCGTCAATCCGCGACAATAGCATCTCAAAACTGGAAAACGCCTCTTTCTTATACTCCACCAGCGGCTCCTGCTGGGCGTACCCACGGAGCCCGATCCCTTCCCGCAAATCGTCCAGAGCGTCCAAATGTTCCATCCACAACTCATCCATCGTCCTTAAGCTCACCCATCTGGTTAACTCTCTGGCGGTTTCCGCCCCAAACTGCTCCTGCCTTTGCCTGTTCACCTGGCTGGCAATTTCCACCAAGTGATCCGCCATTTTTTCCCCTTGGTCCAAATCGTCCAACTTCGCCTTCAGTCGCCTTTGCGACTCGTCGTCAAACGGCACTATCGCCGCGAATTCCCTGACCAATTGCTCGGTTTCAACTTGGCTGTACCCCTCCGCCTCCCGCGCCGCCACCATCGTCCTGATTTCTTCTTCAATTTTTTCCATTGTTGCCTGAACCAACGCCTCCCCCGATTTATCCTCCAAAATTTTCCGCCTCCGGCCGTAAATAATCTCCCTCTGTTTATTAACCACGTCATCGTACTCCACCACTCTTTTTCGCTGGTCAAAAAACCAGCTCTCCACTTTGGTCTGCGCCTGCTCAATCGCCCTGCTCACCAGCGAATGTTCAATCGCCTCGTTTTCCGGCATCCTCAAAGTCGTCATTAGTCCGGCAATTTTGTCGCCGCCGAAAATCCTCATTACCTCATCCTCAAGCGACACATAAAACCGGCTTTCCCCCGAATCTCCCTGCCGTCCCGACCGGCCCCTTAGCTGGTTATCAATCCGCCGCGATTCATGCCGCTCCGACCCCAACACAAACAAGCCGCCGGCCTCAATCACTTGTCGGTTCTCTTTTTCCCAATCTTTTTTATCCCTTCCGGCCGGATCTCCCCCCAAAACAATATCCACTCCCCGTCCCGCCATGTTGGTCGCCACCGTCACCGCTCCCTTTCTGCCGGCCTCGGCCAACACCGCCGCTTCCCGCTCATGATTTTTGGCGTTCAACACGTTATGGGGAATTTTTTTCCGCTTCAAGAACTCGCTCAAAATTTCATTGATTTCAATTGACCGCGTCCCCAACAGCACCGGCTGACCTTTACGATACAACTCTCCCGCCTCCTCTACGATCGCCGCGAATTTTGCCCTCTGCGTCTTATAAATCCTGTCCGGGTGGTCGGCCCTGACCGTCGGCCGGTGCGTCGGAACTATCAGTACCTCAAGGTTGTAAATTTTCTTAAACTCCTGGGCTTCCGTCGCCGCCGTTCCCGTCATCCCGGCCAATTTTTCATACATCCTAAAATAATTCTGCAGCGAAATAGTCGCCAAAGTTTTCGACTCCTGCTGGATTTTGACGTTCTCTTTGGCCTCAATCGCCTGATGCAGTCCCTCGCTGTACCGCCGCCCGAACATCAGCCGTCCGGTATGCTCGTCCACGATAATCACCTGATCGTCTTTGACCACATAATCTTTATCCCGGCGGTACAAACTCCGCGCCCGCAAGGCCTGTTCCATATGATGAATCGTTTCAAAATCCTTTTCGTAAAGATTCGGGATTCCCAGTTTCTTCTCAATTTTCTTTAACCCATGATCCGTCAATTGCGCCACCCGGAGTTTCTCGTCAATGGTGTAGTCAATATCCGGATTTAATTCATCAATCAGCTTGGCAAACCGAAAATATTTATCCGTCGGGTCGGTGTCCGGCGCCGAAATAATCAGTGGCGTCCGCGCTTCGTCAATCAAAATAGAATCAACTTCATCCACTATGGCGAAATGATGGCCCCTCTGCCCCAATTGGTCCAACTCTCCCACCATGTTATCCCGCAAATAATCAAATCCGAATTCGTTATTCGTTCCGTAAGTAATATCCGCCGAATACGCTTCTTTCCGCGACGCCGGCCGCAAGTGAGCCAGCCGGTCGTCGCTGGCCGGCGCGCTGTAGCCCGGATCAAATATTCCCGCCGGCTGGTCCCCCTGTCCGGCATAAATCACTCCCACATTCATTCCCAGCCGCTGATAAATCGGACCCATCCAGCCGGCATCCCGCCGCGCCAAATAATCGTTGACTGTCACCAGATGCGCCCCTCTTCCCGTCAAAGCGTTAAGATATAAAGCCGTCGTCGCCGACAAAGTTTTTCCCTCGCCGGTTTTCTGCTCCGCCGCCATTCCTTTATGGAACGCGATTCCCGCCATCAGTTGGACGTCAAAATGCGTCAGTCCCAAAGTTCGCCGCGCCGCCTCCCTAACCGCCGCGAACGCCTCCGGCAGTAAATCGTCCAGACTCTCGCCGTCGCCTAGCCGATGCTTAAATTCTTCGGTTTTAACCGCCAAATCCTCATCTTTCAATTTCTCAAACTCATCTCTATGGGAATTTATCGCCGCCACTATCGGCTTAAATCCTTTCAACTCTCTCTCATTACTGTCCAAAAACTTCCCCAGGAAATTAAACATCGCCCGAAGATTATAGCTTAATTCTCATGAACCTCTCCCTTAAATTCCCTTAATCTCCTCTAAAATCCCTTAATTCCCCCGATTTCCCTTTTTTCCTTCTAATCTCCTTCTTAGGTTTTGCCTTCCCCCTTCTGTTCCTTCTTCCCCTTCTTTTCAATTACTTCAAATCCCACGTACGGCCTTAGCGCCGCCGGAATCCTGATTGATCCGTCTTTTTGCTGATGATTCTCCCACAAAGCAATCAAAATCCGCGGACTGGCCAGCATAGTGTTATTCAACATGTGGACGAATTTCACTGTCCCATCTTTAGCCTTATATCGCACATTGGCCCTTCTGGCTTGAAAATCCAGCATCGCCGACGCCGAATGGGTTTCGCCGTAATTATTCCGGCCGGGCATCCAGGTTTCGATGTCATATTTCCGGTACTGCGGCTCTCCCATTTCCCCTGTACACATCAAAAGCACCCGATACGGAAGTTCCAGTTCTTGGAGTACTTCTTCCGAAATCGCCGCCAAATCTTCCAACCACTTCAGCGATTTTTTAACATCGGCCGCGTCCAAAACCACCTGCTCTATTTTCATAAACTCATGGATCCGGTAAATTCCCCGGGTGTCTTTTCCGTACGACCCAATTTCCCGCCGGAAACACAGCGACCAGCCGGCGTATTTCTTCGGCAATTCCTTTTCCTCCAAAACCTCGTCTTGGTGATAACTCACCAGCGGCACCTCCGCCGTCCCCGCCAGATGCCTGACGCTCTCTTCTTCCCGGTCGTCAAAAGTTTTATACACGTCAACTTCTCCCCAAGGAAAATGGCCGGTATTCACCAGCGCTCGCGGCAAATCCAAAACCGGCGGCACCATCGGCGTAAATCCTTTAGATATCAGCTTATCCATTCCATACCGCATTAGCCCCATATGCATCATTACTCCCTGATTTTTCAAGTAATACCCCCGGAATCCCGCCACTTTTGTCCCCCGGTCCAAATCCAAAATATCCAGACCTGTCCCCAGCTCAATATGATCCTTCATCGGAAAATCTAACTTCGGCTTCTCTCCCCAAGTTCTGACCGTCACATTGTCTTTCTCGTCTTTCCCAATCGGCACGTCGTCGGCCGGCACCCCCGGCACCGTCAGCATCAACTCCCCCAATCCATCTTCTGTTCTTTTGAGCTCCGGCTCAACTTCTCCTAGTTTCTTCTTCAACTCCCGGCCAAGCTGTTTATCCGTCTCATTTCTTGATTTTTTCAGTTTTTCGGATAATTCATTTCTCTCCCGCCTGATTATTTCCGTTTCCATAATCAACTTCCGCCTCTTTTCATCCAACTCCAAAATCCGGTCCACCACTTCCACGTTCACCCGCGGCGGCAGCTGCTTATCAACTATGGCCTTTTTAACTTTCTCCGGATTTTCCCGGATGAATTGAATGTCTAACACTTTCTCTTAGTTTATCACGTCCTATTCCTTCTCGTCCCTCTTTTACCCTATCCGTAACTACTCACCCTTTAGACATAACCAGGTCATCGCGAGGCTGCGAAGCAGCCGTGGCGATCTTTATAAGATTGCCACGCTGCCTGCCTGCCGGCAGGCAGGCGCTCGCAATGACAAAATTATGTCAGAACTCTGAATAGTTACCCCTATCCCTTCTTATCCCTTTTTTCCCTAAATCCTGAAACTCCCGATGAAAAATTACCAAATCCAACAACAAATTCATCCTATATTTCTTCACCAACCTGCCCACTAAATCCTCAAGTTCTTTCCGATGCTCTTTTGTCTGTGACGAATAAAATTTTCTTAAAATTTTCTTATCCGCCCCTTTCATTTCCGCCATCAACCGTCCCCGAATATAACTGGACAAATTCAAATGCTCCGCATAAATATCATTTGTTCCGACTTCGGCCAACTTCTGAAACACTTTTTCCAACCCCGCTTCATCAGCCACAAAATGCGGCAGCAACGGCCCGATAAACGCGTAAGTCCGAAGCCCCGCCTGATTTAATTTCTTAAGCGCTTCAAATCTTTCCGATACCGGCGGCGCGTATTTCTCGAAATACCGGGAAATTCCGTCATCCGCCGACGTCACCGTCAACCCCACCGCCGCTTGCTTAAAACCCTTCAAAATATCAATGTCCCGCGTCACCAAATTCGACTTGGTCAAAATTGACAAAGTCCCCTCAAATCCCCAGTCAGCCAAAACCGAAAGGCATTGCCGCGTCAATTGATATTTTGCCTCCAGTCCCTAATACGGATCGGTCACCGAGCTGAAAAATACCTCTTTCCCCCTACCTTTATCCGGCAGTTTCCGCTCAATTTCTTGTTTCAACAATTCCGGAGCATTAATTTTGGGATAAACATATTCTCCCCAGTCAGCCACTTTTTTACCTACAAACCCTGCCCATAAAACTGGCGTAGCAATACTTGCACCCAAACCGGCAGCCAATATACGGATTTACCACCCAGTCAATCCCCGGAATTCCGCACTTGCTCAAAATCCCCTTCGCCTCAATCTCTTTAATCTCAAACGGCGGCTTTTTCATCTCCAAATTATACCCTACGGATAAACCCGCGGTGCTCTTGGAGGCTTCAAAAACCGTAACTGCTCACTCTTCTGACACAAGTTTAAAATTTTGCGCCTGACGGACTGTAAAGTATCAGATACTTTACAGTTTCACTATGCCTAAAACGCAAAATCTTTTCCTAAAGAGTAAGTAGTTGCCCGATATAGTCGAAGCGCCAACGACGAACAGATAATGTTAGATGAGGGACCGGTTTTCCGGCGTCAGTATGGATAGATATTAAAGTTTAGAATACGCGATCGCGTATCTTTTTCTTTAATACGGAACTTGGCGGGGACTGGATATGAATAGGGCTAATGGAAAAATCTGTCGTAAATCCAGAAGGTTAAATGAAGGGTTAAATAATTTGAATCATTTAACCTTACATCAGATGTTAAATATTTATTAACTTCTCCAACATAGGAAATCACCGTCACAGCACCCAAACTCCGGTCTTGGGAGGCAAAGTCATCACCGCGATATCTTCATCTTTCATTTTGGGAAATTGTTTCTTGGCTTTGGTGATGGCTTCACTGGTCGTCGCCCCCGCCGCCACCACCTTATTCCCAACCACCGCCGCGGTCAACCCGGCATACCGACTCGCAATCTGTCTTGGAATTTTAATTAATTGGGCTTTGTTCATACAAACCAAGTATAACAGAATTCCAAACGTCTAATTTTTTATAATCCCAATTCTTCCGCGATCTCTTTCATCCCCTCCAGCACAATTTCAATGTGTTTCGTTAGCGGCACGCCCAAATCTTTAGCCCCGCGCTCGATGTCCTGACGATTCACCCCGGCGGCAAACGATTTTTGTTTCCATCTTTTCAAAATCGAATCCACGGCAACGTTTTCCAATTTTTTCCCTTTTACCAATGCCGTCGCCACGATCAATCCGGTTAATTCGTCCACCGCAAATAATGCTTTCTCCATCAGCGTCACCCGCGGTACTCCGGTATGTTCCGCGTGCGACAAAATCGCCCGCCGCAAATCTTCCGCCACTCCTTCTTTTACCAAAATCGCTTCCCCTTTCTGCGAATGTTCCTCCAAAGTCGGGTGAATCTCCCAATCAAAATCATGCAGCAACCCCACGATTCTCCACTCTGATTCGCTCCCCGTATCTCCTTCTTCCTTCTTCCTTTTTCCTTCTTCCTTGACGAAGTATTGGAAATACTTTGCCATCGCCGCTTCCACTGCCAGCATGTGCCGCCTTAAATTCTCGTTCTTAACGTACTTTTTAACTATCTCCCACGCTTTTTCTCTGATCATATTTTAAGATAGTATATAATGAACTCATGAAAAAAACACAATCCTATCAGATCTTAAATTATCGTGTCATTATCGAACCGGAAACAGTCAGTGGAAAAACAGTCTACAACGCTTTTTGCCCCACTCTTGAAGTCTCCGACTACGGCGATTCTGTAGACGAAGTCCTCAAAAGTATCAAAGACGGTATCTTACTGGCGATTGAATGTCTAGTCGAAGACGGAAAATCAGTCCCGGTTGACCAAACCGAACAGCAAATCGTCGCCACCGCCTCGGTTCGTCTCCCCCTAAACTTAAGACCTGTTTTCGCCACATGAACCAAAAACTTCCCATTAACATCAAACCAAAACAACTAATCAAAACTCTAAACCGTCACGGATTTATTACCAGAAAAGGCCGCGGCAGCCATATTCGATTTCAGCACCCCGACGGCCGCTGGACCCAAATAGCCGTCCATAACCGCCCAATCCCGCCCGGAACCCTAAGGGCCATTCTCCGGCAAACCCAACTCTCTATCTCCGATCTTTAAACTAGTGCGTCACCAATCAAATGTTAAAATAACATTGTGATTAAAAAGTTAATTATTTTCCATGGATTAGGCAAAAAATCGGCTGACGAATGGTATCAAACATTAGCTAGAACAGCAGAAAACATGGGATATAAATCTTCTATACCCGACTTGCCTTCTTCTGCTAAACCAAACTTAGAACTAACTTATAGGATGACAACTAAAGATTATCAGCTTAATTCTAATACTACTCTAGTTGGACATTCCTCGGGCGCAGTTTTGATATTAGGAATATTACAAAAATTACCCCCAAATATAGTTATCGACAAAGTTATTTTGATTGCTGGATTTGTAGATCCGTTTCTTACAGATCAGTTACATTCCTATGTACCACGAAAAGACTACGCAGCATTATTTCCTCAAACTTGGGAATGGAAAAAAATCAAAAAGTCTGCTAAATCTTTTGTGATAATCTACTCCTCAAATGATCCGTATGTTCAGTCTCGCCACGCTCTAGAGTTACATACTCACTTGGGTGGTCAGATTGTAAAAATTCCCAATGCTGGTCATTTTGGAATTAGCACCGGTGGAGAAAAATTTAAAAAGTTTGAGAAATTATTAGATTATCTCCAATGAAACCACTTTATTCCAATCAAAAGTTCAAGCAATGAATAATAACTTCACCGAAACGAGCTAGATCGGATTCGGAATATCAATAAATTCTACTTCCACATTATCTTTGAACTCCTCTTTAATTTTCTTCCCCAATTCCTGCACCCCAAACACTTCCGTCGCGTAATGCCCCGCCGCCAGATAAGTGATTCCCATTTCCTTGAAGATATGCACCGTCCATTCCGTCACTTCGCCGGTAATATGAACATCGATCTTTTTATCAACCGCTTCCCATCGCTCTTCCGACTTGGTAATCCCGAAACCGCTGGCAATCCCCAACCGTCCTACAAATTTTTTTGGTCCATAAACCGCAAACACGTCATGGTTGGTTATCTCTGCCAGCCGTTTGGAAATTTCCGCTACCGATTTTTCTTTCGGCAACTGGGCTATCCACCCCCAGCCGCCATAATACGGCTCGACGATTTTCGCTCCCAATTCTCTGGCTATTACCGCGTTATTTCCTATCATCGGGTGAGCGTCCAAAACATAATGAAATCCGTAAACATTCAACCGATGCCGAAAAACCAACTCCAGTCGTTTTTGAGCGAATACTTCCAGTCTCTGCCGCGGCATTTCAAATCTCATTCCGTGATGAAGTATCACCGTATCCCCTCCCGCCTCAACCGCCTCCGCCAATAAATCCTCCGTCAAACTTACCCCAAGCGCTATTTTTTTAATCCTCTCGTTTCCTTCAATCTGCAGACCATTCGCATTCTGCGGATCCTTACTCCGCGCTTCTTCCAACAACTGTTCTCCCAAAAATTTATTTAAAAATTGATTCAGTTCAGTTCGTCTAATCATTTTGTTATTCTACGCCTCTTCTCCCATCTTTCCCATACTATCAGTAGCGGCGCCGCCGTAAACGTTGACGAATAAGTCCCGGTAATTGTTCCCACCAGCAGAGCTAAAATAAACGGCTTTATAGTTTCCCCTCCCAAAACCAATAAAGCCGTCAGCATAAAAATAATCGTCAGCGAATTATTTATTGACCTGCCCAATGTCTCATTTATTGACAAATTCACCACTCCGTCATACTTCATTTCGGGAAACCGGCGCAAATTCTCCCTTATCCTATCGTAAACCACGATGGTGTCGTGGACCGAAAACGATAAAATCGTCAACACCGCCGTCACAAACAAAGTATCTACCTCAATTCCGAACAACTTTCCAAACACCGCAAACGACCCTACCAAAACCAGCGAATCATGAATCATTGCCAAGTCGGCGCAAATTCCGTACTTGCTCCCGCCAAACCGATACGCCACAAACACCATTATTCCCCCGGCCGCAATCAAAATTGCCGCCAGAGTTTTTATTAATAACTCTCTTCCCAAAGTCGGCCCGACGCTCTCAAATCTCTCAATATCGGTTTCTCCAATCTGCTCTCCGATAACTTGTTTAATTCTGCCGTCCAGCCCTTCGCCGCTGGCGCTGGTCCGAATCAGCCAACTATCTTCCCCGGCCGTTTGAATCGTATGCGCCTCCACTTCAATAG
>Ga0209211_10009324_pt1 | contig 13121 bp, 12 predicted proteins | sample RifGroA2_FD_183992 | JGI IMG/M metagenome (GOLD analysis project Ga0209211, IMG submission 183992) | Groundwater microbial communities from Rifle, Colorado, USA - Groundwater A2 (SPAdes) (version 2) | ecosystem: Environmental > Aquatic > Deep subsurface > Groundwater | place: Rifle, Colorado...
ATCCCTTAACCCTTTTGAACTCAAAAAAATTATCAACAAAAAGATCGAAAAAATCTTACAACTTGCTTCTTGATAACTCTTATGCTAAAAATCTCTCCGGGTAACATTCTTTAATGAGTCAACGGGAAATTCTGCAAATCGCGCCCGCGTGGTCTGCTACGTTTGCATCGTCAGCGCGTCTTTTGATAAAGGCCGATCAACTCGGTCTTCTCCAGGATATGCCCCTGCATCGCTTTTTCAAGCGCTTCTTTCGATGGCGCTCCTTTAAAAACGAGCACGGCGTCCAGCGCGTAGAGCTTGAAAAAATACCGGTGCGTGCCCGAAGGAGGACACGGCCCGCCATAATTGACCCGGCCGAAATCGTTTCGGGTCTGCGTGCCCGGCACGCTGTTCTCCTTAATCTCCGATGTCGGCGCGATGTTATAGACCAGCCAGTGGTTCCAGTTACCACCCGGTGCGTCGGGGTCATCCATAATGAGGGCCAGGCTTTTTGTGCCCTCCGGTATCCCGGCAACCGCCAACGGCGGGTTGATGTCCTCCCCTTGGCAGGTATACTTCCTGGGGATCGTCTGGTTATGGCTAAAGGCAGGACTGGTAACTTTCATGGCAAGAAATCAGAAATCAGTGACAGGGACTAATTTCTCGAGAAATTAGTCCCTGTCACTGATTTCGTTTTAGCTCTCTTCCTGATACTTCTCCTTCAAGGCCTCAACGACGTGGACGTCCGCGAGCGTCGTGACATCCCCCAGGGCACGGCCTTCGGCGATGTCGCGCAGAAGCCGGCGCATGATCTTGCCGCTGCGCGTTTTGGGCAGTTCCGCCGTGAAAATAATCTTTTGCGGCCGGGCAATGGCGCCGATTTTCCTGGCCACGTGGCCTTTAAGGATTTCATCCGTTTCGGCACCGGCCTTGCCGCCTTCTTTGAGAGTCACAAACGCGGCGATCGCCTGCCCCTTGATCTCATCGGTAATGCCCACGACCGCGGATTCCGCCACGCTGGGATGATCCACCAGGGCGCTTTCGACTTCCATGGTGCTGATGTTGTGTCCGGCAACGAGCATGATGTCATCCACCCGCCCCAGAAGCCAGAGATATCCGTCGGCATCGATTTTCGCGCCGTCGCCGGGAAAATACATTCCTTGCCACCGGCCCCAATAGGTCTTTTGGTAACGCTGCGGATCACCGTAAATGCCGCGCAGCATCGCCGGCCACGGGCTTTTGATCGCCAGATACCCGCCGCCTTCCTTGACCGTCCTGCCATCCTCGGTGACCACCTCGGCCTCGATCCCCGGCAAGGGCTTGGTCGCCGAACCGGGTTTGAGTGTCGTCACGCCGGGGATGGGCGAAATCAAAATGCAGCCCGTTTCCGTCTGCCACCAGGTGTCGACCACGGGACAACGGCCTTTGCCGATGTGCTGATGATACCACACCCACGCCTCGGGGTTGATCGGTTCGCCCACGCTTCCCAAAAGCCGAAGGCTCGAGAGATCGCAGCCGTCAGGCCACTGGTTGCCCCAGCGCATGAAGGTGCGGATCGCGGTGGGGGCGGTATAAAGAATCGTCGCTTTGTATTTTTCGATGATCTTCCAGAAGCGGTCGCGCTCGGGGTAATCCGGCGAGCCTTCGTACATGATCTGGGTGGCGGCATTGGCCATGGGTCCGTAAACGATGTAACTGTGGCCAGTCACCCAGCCGACGTCGGCGGTGCACCAAAAGATATCTTCGGGCTTGATATCAAAGACCCAGCGGGTCGTCGCGTAAGCGCCGGTCAGATAGCCGCCGGTCGTGTGGACGATCCCCTTCGGTTTCCCCGTCGTCCCCGAGGTGTACAAAATGTAAAGCATGCCCTCGGCGTCCATTTGTTCGGGCTCGCAGTAGTCCTGGGCCTTGTCCACGAACTCGTGGTACCAGAGGTCGCGGCCGCTTTTCATCGGGATATTTTGTCCGGTCCGCCGGACAACCAGGATATGCTGGACCGTCGGGCATTCAGCCGCCGCCTGGTCCGCGGTTTCTTTTAAAGGGACTACTTTCCCGCGCCGGTAACCGCCGTCGGCGGTGATAAGAAGTTTGGCCTGGGCGTCGCGGATGCGCTCCTTCAAAGAATCCGCGCTAAATCCGCCAAAGACGACTGTGTGCACGGCGCCCACACGCGCGCAGGCGAGCATGGAAAAAACCGCTTCGGGGACCATCGGCAGATAGATCGCCACCCGGTCGCCTTTCGCGACACCAAGCCCTTTAAGGACATTCGCCAGTTTGTTGACCGACTTGTAAACGTCCTCATAAGTCACCGTTTTCGCGTCGCCCGGTTCACCTTCCCAGAGGATAGCCGTCTTTTTGCCAAGGCCTTTTTTGATATGACGGTCGAGGCAGTTGTAGCTGGCGTTCAGTTTACCGCCGACAAACCACTTCGCGAAGGGCAGCTGCCAGTCGAGGACCTTGTCCCATTTTCTGAACCAGTCGAGCTCGCCGGCCCACCTGGCCCAGAAGGCCTCGCGGTCTTTGGCCGCCTCGGCGTAAATAGCTTCGTCGCGGATCAGGGCCTTGCGCTTGAATTCGTCGCTCGGGACAAACAGGCGGTTTTCTTCCAACAGAACATTGACCGTTTCGCGTTTGGCCTGGTTCGCCTGTTTGGTCATGACACCTCCGTATCCGTTGTTTGTTTATCGGTATCGCGGCTCGAATCGGTTATCGTTATACGAAAATCGCCCGTCAATCGATCAGCGGATAACGATCCCAGCAGCGTCGCCGGCCGGACGAATGATCTCTTGCTATTTTTTAGTATAACGGCTTTTGCCCATTTTCAAAATAATTTCTTTACAACCGGAGGCATGTCAAAAATCCGCCAAACGCACCGGCTGGCGGCGCGGCCCCCAGGTGCCCGGCGTGTCGTCAAAATGCCCGGCGCACACGGTGCCGCAGCGCGCGCACTTGTTTTTGTCTTTCAAGTTGTACGCGCCGAGCTGATACCAGTCCCGCTCGATCAGGGTTTCGCCGCAGTTGTGGCAGTACGTGCTGGACCCTCCAGGGTCGTGGACATTACCCGTGTAAACATAGCGCAGGCCTTTGGACACGGCGATTTTTCTGGCGCGCGTCAACGTGGCCGGCGGCGTCGCCGGCCTGTCCAGCATCCGGAAATCCGGATGGAACGCCGTAAAATGCAGCGGCACGTCCACCCCGATCTCGCGGGCGATCCACCCGGTCATTTCGTGGACCTCCTTGTCGCTGTCATTGAGTCCCGGGATCAGGAGTGTTGTAATCTCAAACCAGACGCTGGTCTCGCGCTTGAGATAAACCAGCGTGTCCATAACGGGCTGAAGGTCGCCAAGCGTGATATTCTTGTAAAACTCCTGTGTGAACCCTTTTAAATCCACATTGGCCGCGTCCATGTATTGATAAAACTCCAGGCGGGACTTCTCCGTCATGTATCCAGCGGTCACCGCAACGGTCTTGACACCGAGCTTGTGACATTCTTTGGCGATGTCGATGGCGTACTCGGCGAAAATGACCGGGTCGTTATAAGTGAAGGCGACACTTTTACAATGGAGGGCTTTCGCCGCGCGGGCAATTTTCTCCGGGGAAGCTTGGTCGGTCAGCCGGTCGAACTCGCGGGACTTGCTGATGTCCCAGTTCTGGCAGAATTTGCAGCCCAGATTGCACCCGGCCGTGCCGAAGGAAAGAATACTTGTGCCGGGATAGAAATGGTTGAGGGGCTTTTTCTCGACCGGGTCGATGCAGAAGCCGCTGCTGCGGCCGTAGGTAGTCAGGATTATTTTGCCGCCAATATTCTGGCGGACAAAACAAAACCCCCGCTGGCCTTCGCCCAAATGGCAATAGCGGGGGCATAACTCACAAAGGATCCGGCCGTCCTCTAACTTTTTCCAATAGCGGCCGACGTAAGGTTCGAGGAAATGGCTGGCTTGACGCATCTGCGGCCTCGCTAAATCGTTTTATCCCCCATCAGGAGGCTGTGGATACTCATGGTAACTGCGTGCGTCGAAAACAATCAATCTATTGCCGCGGCTTTGATTGGCGCGGGAGCTTTGATAGGAATAGCGGCGGGCATGAACTAGCCCTTCCCGGTCACCCTGCCGATCTTCAAGGTCGTATGCGTACCGTCCTGCCACGGCCAGAGCATGGCCAGGATCGTCGCGTCGCCAAAGGCCTTGCGGTACAGGGTCTGGTTCTTCATGATACTGCCGTAGATCTGGCACAGGAGGAGGTCCGTACCCGAAGGCGCAACTCCGGCGGGTTTGGTCGGCGGGCCTAAAACTTCTTCGAGGACCGCGCTCCACTGCTTGATGTCGGCGGTGAAGATCACCTGTTCCTGGTAATCGTCGCTCACCTCGCGCACTTGACATACGTTTATCCCGGCGATCCGTTGCGTAAATTCTTTCAAGGTCATCTATCCCCTTCAATGAGCACATCACTTACGGAACACGAAGTGTGACGTAAGTGATCCGTGCGAATTGAACCCTTGACAATTTGGACAAATTGTCAAGGGTGAATTCCGACATTCACTTAGCTTCACTAAAACGTTCGCTAAGCGAAGTCGTCATTCACAAAAAAGGAGCGGCTGCCCTTTCGAGCAGCCGCTCTCTATCAAAATAGCGAAAGTTTCTTATTGAGCTTCTTCTCAATAACAAACGAAAACCTTTCTATTTAATTGTTATGCCTTCACAACGTTGATGGCCTGATCCCCTTTGGGGCCGGTGGTCACTTCAAATTCGACCGTTTGACCCTCCTCCAGGGATTTGTAGCCGCTCCCCTGAATTGCGGTGTGATGGACGAAAACATCTTTGCCGGATTCGGTGGAAATAAAACCGTAACCTTTTTGGTTATTAAACCATTTTACTGTCCCTCTTGCCATAATGTATAACCTCCTCTCCTGAATTATTCTTGCGTAAATAACTCCGTACCAGTTACACATTATGGTGGCGGACCGCACGGCGCCCGCCTGTCCCGCAGAGCGGAACCTACTCGGTCGGCAGGCATAAAAAAAGCCGCAAGGTTGATCATCTCCAACTTTGCGGTCTTACGATTTTCCACCCGTGCATTATTTACTGCAATGTTACAATACAAAGTATGCCTTAATTTATTTTATTTGTCAAATATTTTTTATGGAAATACCCTCCCGCGTTCTAAAATATCTTTTTAAAGAATTCCCGCATATCCGCCCAGGATCTTTGATCGGCCGCGGCATTATATCCCACTTCCAGCCCGAACTCTTTGGCGAAACGATCCGCGTCCGGATTAGTGAAACTGTGCGCCGCGCCCTCGTAAACGATAAAACTGTAATCCACACCGGCGGATCCCATTTCATTTCTGAAATCTTCGATCTGTTGCGGGGTGATAAAACTATCCGCCGCGCCGTGGCAGACCAGAATGCGCGTCTTGCCTGCTCCCGGCCAGGCAGGATTCGCGGCCCCCAAACTCCCGTGAAAACTGACCACACCTTTTAAGTCCACGCCCATACGCGCCATATTCAGGACGACCCCGCCGCCGAAACAATAGCCGATGGCTGCAATTTTATCCGCGTCCACGGTCGGATCGCTTTTAAGAAGATCCAATGCCGCCAGAAACCGCGTTTTGGCAACCGGCATATTTCGTGAAACCTCACCGGCGAGCTTGCCCGCGTCATCAGGATGCGCGGCCTGCTTACCGTCGCCGTACATATCGACCGCCAGGGCCGTGTATCCCAGTCCGGCCAGCATTCTCGCGCGCTTGCGCGCGTACTCGTTTTGCCCCCACCATTCGTGGACGACCAAAACCCCCGGCCGTTTGCCCTGAACCGCGTCGTCATACGCGAGATACCCTTTGAGCGTCACCCCATCGGCGCTGTAATCAACCTCTTTACCCTGCACCGCCGCCTGCGCGAACGAAGCGCTTAACAGGAATGTCGCTGCAGCTATTAATATTTCCTTCATAACCATTCCTCTCTTCCTGTCCCCTGAACCCTTACCCCTGTCCCCTATTTCTTCACCTCGCAAAATTTCTGTTTTTCATCAAAAGGTTTGGTAATCGTGGGGCGATCCCCGCAGACAGGACACGCGGGGTTGCGTTGCAAAGTAACGGTGCGGAAATACATGTTCATCGCGTTAAAAATGAGCAGCCGGTCGGTGAGGAGCTGCCCTTTCCCTAATAAATATTTGAGCGCTTCGGCGGCCTGGATGGTCCCCAGCATCCCGGCGACCGCGCCTAAAACGCCGGCTTCGGCGCAGGACGGCACGCTGTTAAACGGCGGCGGCGTTTCAAAAATGCAACGGTAGCAGGCGTGACCCGGGGCATAAGTCATCGTCTGCCCGTCGAAATACAGGATCCCGCCATGTGAGAAAGATTTCTTAGCGAGGACACAGGCGTCGTTAATCAAAAACTTGGAAGGAAAATTGTCCGTGCCGTCGATGACAAAGTCATAGGCGCGGTCGCCGAAAACCTCCAGCACGTTGGCCGCCGTCAAGCGTTTCTGATAGGTGACGACCTCCACCTCCGGGTTCATGGCCGCGATCTTTTCTTCGGCGGAAACGACTTTCGGCTTGCCGATATCCGGGGTGGTGTGGATGACCTGCCGCTGCAGATTGCTCAACTCGACCGTGTCCGAATCGACCAGGCCGATCGTCCCGACTCCCGCGGCGGCGAGATAAAGCGCGGCCGGCGATCCCAGCCCGCCGGCGCCCACGATGAGCACTTTACCGTCGCGAATTTTCTGCTGGCCTTCAAGGCCGACGTCCTTCAAAAGGATGTGCCGGCTGTACCGCTCCATTTGTTCTTCAGTGAAATCCACGAGTTCAATATAACGTAAGGCCGGAAGACAGGCAAGGAGAAATTGCGGCCGTATCTCGTATCTCGTATCTCGTATCTCGTATCTCGTATTTCGTATCTCGGATTAATCCACTACGAGATACGAACGACGAGATACTAGATACGAAAATCGGTTGACTTTCATTCACGTCACGCTAATATAAAAATATTGTGAAAAAGCCGTTTTCTCCCAATTTCAACACACCCGAGCAGGACCTCTCCAAAGAAGAACTCAACAAGATCGCCTCCAGCGGGATGCGCGGCAACCTCGCCCAGGAATTCCGTAACGACATCCCCGACATCGCCTGGGAAGCGGAGCAGCTGGCCAAATCGCACGGCATTTATCTGGAATTCAACCGCGCCATCACCGGTGACCCCAAAGAGTGGATGTACATGATCCGTATCGGCGTCCCCGGCGGCGGGCCGATCACCCGCGAACAATGGCGCGTGGTGGACGAGCTTGCCGACCGATACACCGCCGACCCGCAAGGCAACACCTCGATCCGGCTGACCAACCGGCAGAACATCCAGTTCCACTGGGTCAAAAAGCCCGGCATCATCCCCATCGTCAAAGGGCTCGCCGAAAAAGGGCTGTATTCGCTCAACGGCTGCGGGGACAACACGCGCAACGTGATGGCCTGCCCGCTGTCGCATTATTCCGACATTTTCAACGCCCGCGCCTGGGCCCATAAAACGGCCGAATATTTCCTCCTGCCGAGAGAACCGTTCATCGAAATCTTCGCCATTGACCCAAAATATATCCGCACACCCGCCGAGTCGTTTGCCTACGGGCCGAATCTTTTAAACCGCAAATTCAAGATCGCCTTTTCGACGGTCCATAAAGACCCGAGGACGGGGACCCTCGTCCCCGACAATTGCGTCGAATGCCTGACCAATGACATGGCCGTCGCCCCCGTTCTCGTCAACGGCAAGGTCGGCGCGTTCCAGGTGTACGTCGGCGGCGGCCAGGGCGAGCGGAACGGCAAGCCGGGGACCGCCACGCTGGGTAAACCTCTGACCATCGTGCCGGAAGCGCAATTGATGAAAGTCCTGGACGGTGTCGTGGCCGTCCACCAGAAATATGGGGACCGGCAGAACCGTGTCTGGGCGCGGTTAAAATATGTCATTCTCAAACAAGGCGTTGACTGGTTCCGCGCGCAAGTGAGCGGCCATGTGGGATTCAAGCTCCCCCTGCCGGAGCCCGCGCACGATTACGGGGACCGGCATCTTCATTTCGGCTGGCAGGAGCAACCATCGAACGGCCTTTTGGCCTACGGCGTTTTTATCGAGAACGGCCGCCTCTCTGACACCAGCCCCAACGGCCGGTTAAAATCGATGGTACGCGACATCATGGACAAATACCCTGTTGAGTTCATGACCACGCCCAACCAGGACGTTGTTTTTACCAACATCCCCAAGGCCTCGATGAAAGATTTCGAAGCCGAACTCGAAAAATACGGCTACGGTTCGCGTAACGGGAAAGGTTATTCTTCCTTACGGCTTCACTCCGGCGCGTGCGTGGGGCGCGACACCTGCCGTTTGACCTACACGGATTCTGAGAAATTTGAACCGTTCCTTATTGATGATCTGGAGAAACTCGGCTGGGGGGATATGAAGGAATCAATCGGCGTCACCGGCTGCGAACGCCAGTGTTTCCGTCCGGCGACAAAAACAATCGGCCTGGTGGGCTCCGGCATGGACCGTTACCAGTTTAAACTCTTCGGCGATGAAACCGGCCGTTTCCAGGGCAAACCGCTCATTTCTTCCGACGGCGAAAAGATGTATCTGCGTTCCGTGCCGTGCGAACAGGCAGCCGTCGTCATCGACACGCTGTTTAAAGTCTACACGCGAAACCGCCAGGCCAACGAAAGTCTGGGCGCGTTCCACCGGCGCGTCGGCCCCGACGCCGTCATCCGCCACCTGCAGGAAAACGACGCCACGCGCGCCCTCATGGAAAAGCCCGCTCCGACTGATTGTGTTTTGGAATAATCCAGAACTATTGATACGGGAGAGAATGCCCTCTATTCTTCGCCAAAGGCGCGCCGCACGGCGGAGAGAACGCGGTCCGTTTCAAAGGGCTTGATGATATAATCCGCCGCCCCGACCCGGATCGCCTCCATCAGCGATTCTCTCTGGTCAATGGCTGTAATGACGATGATCCTGGCTTTCTGGTCGAGGGCGAGAATTTCCTCCATGGCCCGGATGCCGTCTTTCTCCGGCATGGTGATATCCATCGTCACCAAATCCGGAGACAATTCCTTGAACTTCTCGACACCCTCATTACCGTCGCCTCCTTCCCCGACCACGGCATAGCCGTTGGCCGTGAGGATATCCTTAAGCATCAAACGGATGATAGGGGCGTCGTCCACGATCAGGATTCTATGGGCCATGGCACTGTTCTCCTTTAGGTTTAAATTTGGTCCAGAAAAAAATTATTAATGACCCCCTCGGTCCCCGGCGACGGCAGGATAAACATGTTGCACCGGAGGTTATAACGGACAACGTGGAACCGGCTTTCGACGATAAGCACCTGGTCGCTTTCCGCGGCGGTTTCCATAACGAATTCCTGGAATATCGTCCCCAAAAAATCATGGGCGACCTTGGGCGGCGTCGGCTTGATCCGGATATTGAAGTCCGCCGCGAAAACGCTGCACACGCCGCTGGCCAGTATATTCCCGATCTCCTGCATGGCGCTCCGGACATAGATGTCGAAGTCCGTCGATGTGCCCACCTTCCGCTGAAGGATAAGGTCCGTCAGGATGAGACAGGTCGGGGCCTCGGCGTAAAACAAAAATTTGAATGGGGCGTCCCCCGCCACGTCAACAATCGACCCGATCACTTCGCTCTGGACATCTTCGGCGTTGATGCGCGCGCTTGCCTCGGAGAGGTCCGTAACATACGCCTTTTCCAGGGAAATTTTGGCCCCGACCTTGATGAATTTGGAAAAAAGCTGGGAAACGCGGTCAATACTCAACTGGATGATCAGCTCGACAGCTTTATTAGGCCGTGAACCATCTGCGCTCATATCCATCAATACTCTTTGACCTCCTCATTAAAAATCTGGCAGAACACCTTTCCGGTGGCCAGATCAAAATCGATTTTATATCCCCGTTCCCCGCCCGTACTGGCGCCCACGACCGCGATTTTCAGCCCCCTGAGGATGGCGCGGGCCGCCTCGATATTTTCCTCCCCGACGCGGCGGCGGGCCATCTTCAGGACGTTAGCCCCACCGAACATTTTAGCAACAAAATCATCTTTTTCTATATTAAAAACATTTTTTAACCGGCGCAGCAGTTCCGGGATCCCCGTGTCCGCGTACTTCTCTTTCCTGGGAATTTTCCCTTCCTGGATCTCCCGCGCCCTGGGCAGCAGATAGTGGATCATGCCGCCCGCCTTACGGGAAGGGGAATACAGACAGACGGCGACACAGGACCCGAGAAAAGTGCTCAGCACCACGGGGTCCTTGTCGATCTTTATATCTCCGACCCCGACCAGGATTCTGTTCTCAATAGACATAGAACCTTTTATCTTGATGCCATAATAATCAATTTCGGATCCAGGATCAAGGCCACCTGGCCGTCCCCCAGGATCGTGACCCCCGAGATCCCCTTGACATGAAAGAAATGGTGCGACAGGGCCTTGATGACGATTTCCGTTTCCCCGATCATCCTGTCGACGAAAATGCCGACCTGGCTTTCCCCGTCGGATATGACGACGACCCGCCTGGTCCCCTCCCCGGGACGCCGTGTCCCGCGGGTGAAGATCACATCCCTTAATTCGATCAGGCTCAGGACTTCTTCCCGCAGCCGTACCGTGGCGTTCCCGTCGACAGGCTGGACCATGTCACCCGTGACCTTGATGATCTCCGTGACGGCTTCCAGGGGCATGGCGTAGGTTTCGCCGTCAATAACGACCAATAACGCCTGGATGATGGCCAGGGTCAGGGGAATCTTGAGGATAAAAGTTGTCCCCTGGCCGACTTGAGACTTGATATCGATGGCCCCGTTCATGGAGGTGACCATGCTGCGCACGGCGTCCATGCCGACCCCCCGGCCCGAGAGCCCCGTAACGCGGGCCGCGGTGCTGAACCCCGGCAGGAACATCAAGTCCAGTTTCTCGCGGCCGCTCAACCGCCCGGCCTGTTCCTCGCTGATCAGTTTCTTTTTAAGCGCGGTATAAACCAGCGTGTCTCCGTCGACGCCGCGGCCGTCGTCGCTGATCTCGACGCAGACGTTATTCCCCTCATGGAACGCCCGGAGGGTGACGGTGCCGCGTTCCGGTTTCCCCGCTTTCTTGCGTGCCGCTCCATCTTCAAGGCCGTGGTCGATGGCGTTGCGGACCAGATGGATCAAAGGTTCCCCCAGGGCGTCGACGAGATTCTTGTCCAGTTCGGTTTCTTCCCCTTCCAGGATCAGGGTGACATCTTTCCCGAGATCTTTGGCGATGTCCCGCACGATGCGGTTAAAACGGCTGAAGACCCCCTTGATAGGGACCATGCGCGCCTGCATCACGGCGGCCTGGATATAGGAAGCGATTTTCCCCAGCGTCCCCGTGGTTTCGTCAATAAGGTGGACCTCGCTGCCCAGGTTGCTCTGTTCAGTCCCTTGCGCCAGTTCATCCAGACGTGTATTCAGGAAATCAAGCTGCCTTAAGATACGGTTGCCCTCCAGCCCTTCATGTTTTCCAAGGATGGGGAAAAGGTCCCGTCTCAAGACGGTAAAATTCGATTTGACCGCGCCCAGCGTACGCAGGAATTCCCTGTGGGACAATATTTCCCCGTGCAGAAGGTTCACCAGACGCTCGAACTGGGCCCGGACGGTCACCAGCTCGCCGGAGAGGTTCATCAGGGTATCGAGTTTACGCGCGTCGATACGGATGGAGACCGTCTGGGATGAAACGCCCTGGGGCCGCGGAGACGGCTCTTTTTTCTGCGGGGTCTTCCCGTGCCCCTGTTGCAAGGCGACAAAATCCGGATGTTTCTCCAGCAATTCCCGTATCGCCCCGGTCTTGAGAGGTTCGACCCCCGTTACTTTCACGTCGCTCACGGACAACAAAGAAGTTATTTCTTGCGCCTTGACGACGGTGCCAAAAAGGATGCCGATGGTAACGGGGCTCCGGCGGAGCTCATCGATGTCATCGGGGGCGGGATGCATCAGGATGACCGTCCCCTTGCTCTTCAACCGCTCTTCGATCAACAACGCCTTCATGCCTTTCAACGGGACGTTTTCATCGAGGGAAACGGCAACCCGGTAAACATCGTTTTTCTGGACGATGGCGCGCGCCAGCAGTTCCCTGGCGTCTCTGGAAACAACCGCCCTCTCCATCATATCCCCCGCGGAGTCCGGTGGTGGAGAGGTCCGTCTGTCGATCTTTTCCCGCGGGGAATGCTCCCTGGCGCAGGTCCTCAACCTCTCAACCAGGGGCGTGATATCCACCACGGAAACTTCCTTGCGCCGCAACGACAAGACCAGGCCGCCGATCATATCGATGCCGCTAAAAAGCAAAGGGAACATGTCCGGGAACGCCGCCTTCTTGTCCCTGGCCAGGGCGAGAATACTCTCCATGGCATGGGCCGCCTCATGCACATTGGCCACATGCACCATACCGGCGGAGCCTTTGATGGTGTGGATAACTCTAAAAAGGTTGTTAATCAATTCCGGGTCGGCGGGATCTTTTTCCAGGGATACCAGGTCCTGGTTAAAATGTTCAATATTTTGTTCTGTCTCCTCCAGAAAAATATCCAGATATTTCTCGTCGATCTCCACGCCTGGAGAAGGACTCTTGGGGGAGGGACTTTCCGCGGGGGCCTCGGCCGCGGTCCCTTGCGAACGCAGGAAATCTTTTATGCCTTCTTCCGCCTCCGTGATATCCGCGAGCTCCTTGCCCTTCCCCTGCAGGTCTTCAACGAGCGCGCGTAACGCCTCGAAGGCCGTATTGGCCAACCCCAGGGTCTTCACGTCGAAATAAAGCTGCTTTTCTTTCAGACAAGTAAAAAACACCGCGAGCTGCCGGCTCAGCCGGAGCGTCTTGTTCATCCCCTTTGAAGATGCGGCCGCGGCGATGACCCCCACGGCCCCGGTCAGCTCCTTGATGTCCTCGCCGGTGATTCGCAGGTTCTCGCGCAAACTGATCTTGACCTGCAACAGTTTCTGCCCAAGCCTTTTGATGGCCTCGCCGGCTTCCTGGAGAAATTCTTTAACCGTTTCCCGCGGCTTGTCGGACCTCATTCCTTATCCTTTTTGATAAATACCGCTCTGGACATACCGCAGACCCGTGCGGATATCCTGCAGGGTTTCCGTCATGCTTATCAGGAGATACCCCCCGGG
>Ga0209211_10009326_pt1 | contig 13117 bp, 7 predicted proteins | sample RifGroA2_FD_183992 | JGI IMG/M metagenome (GOLD analysis project Ga0209211, IMG submission 183992) | Groundwater microbial communities from Rifle, Colorado, USA - Groundwater A2 (SPAdes) (version 2) | ecosystem: Environmental > Aquatic > Deep subsurface > Groundwater | place: Rifle, Colorado...
CCGGCTATTGAAAAAGCCAAGCAAGAAGGCATTTTAGCCATCGGCCCCTACCCTGCCGACGGTTTTTTTGGTTCAGGCGATTATACTAAATTCGATGCGATTCTGGCGATGTACCACGATCAGGGGATGATTCCATTCAAACTGGCGTCATTCGAAAAGGGAGTGAATTACACAGCCGGATTACCGGTCATCCGAACTTCCCCGGCACACGGCACTGCATACGACATTGCCGGAGAAGATAAAGCATCGCCCGATTCATTCCGGCAGGCTTTGTACCTTGCCTGCGATATTTCGAAAAACCGGGAAATCTATGCTGAAATTTCAAAAAATCCGTTGCGTAAATACGAGATCAACCCAAGTCAGGTAGATGAAGTTATCGACCTGCAGGCTGAGGAAGAAGACATTTTATAAGCCGACTGTTTATGTACGAATATATAAAGGGCAAAATAGCCGTTCTGAAACCGGCCCAGGTTATTATTGAAGCCAACTCGGTCGGTTATTCCGTAAATATTTCATTGTATACCTATTCGAAATTAAACGGACGCGAACAAACCCTTTTGTTCCTCCACCAGATTATCCGCGAAGATGCTCATGTGCTATACGGCTTTGCTGAAGAAACCGAGCGGGAGCTATTCCGCCTGCTGATCTCGGTAAACGGCATCGGTTCGAACACGGCTATCATGATGCTTTCATCACTAAATCCGGATGAGATAAAGGCTGCAATACTGAGTGAAAATGTCCGTCTTTTGCAGAGTATCAAAGGCATCGGGGCGAAAACCGCACAACGCGCCATCATCGACCTGAAAGATAAAGTGGGAAAAGCCTCTGCCAGTGAACAAATTTTAAGTTCGCCGGACAATACAATACGAAATGAAGCGTTATCAGCATTAGTTATGCTTGGCTTCGCGAAAAAGCCGGTGGAAAAGGAAATTGACCGGATTCTGGCAGCACAACATGGGCTTTCGGTTGAGGAAGTTATCAAGCAGGCATTAAAAAGCTTATAATCAGAAAAAGGTTGACATTGAAACGGTTCTCTAAAAACATAATTCTCCTGTTTTTTATAATGATCATCCTGTCGGTTTGGGGCAACCCTTCGGCAACGAATTTTAACTTCGGAAGCAAAAACTTTCAGGATAATTTTCCACAGGTCTCCGATACCTTGGTAATTGATACCACCGGTGTATTGCCCTATCCGTTTAAGGACCAACCCGAATTTGTTTTTCCTGAAAGAAAAGACAGTTCCCTTTTCCTCAAAAAACCTTCAAATATTCAAACTAAAATTGAGTACAATCCGGTTTCCAAAGAATACACTTTCTACGAGAAAATGGGAACTTTGAATTATCGTTTACCCAAAAGTATGTCGGCTGACGATTACCTGAAATTCGACGTTGAACAGTCGATAAAAGATTACTGGAGGGAAAGGCGGCAGATTCAGGATCTGGATGAAAAGGGAGGCCTGGCTCCCCGACTGACTGTTGGCGGCGAGGCGTTTAACCGCATTTTCGGTGGAAACACGATCGATATCAAACCGCAGGGATATGTTGAAGTTAGTTTCGGCTATCAGTTGAACACCAACGAAAATCCCAGTTTGCCTGAAAATCTCCGGAAAACACCGACGTTCGACTTCGACCAGAAAATACAAATGAACGTGATGGGAAAGATCGGCGAAAAAATGCAGATGCGGGTGAACTACAACACCGAGGCCACTTTCGATTACGAGAACAAAATGAATATCGACTACGCCGGAACCGAAGACGAGATATTGAAAAAGATAGAGGCAGGGAACGTGTCACTACCTTTAAACGGGTCGCTGATAACCGGTGGTTCGAACCTCTTCGGCGTAAAAGCTGAAATGCAGTTTGGCAAGCTGAACCTGACCACTATTTTCTCGCAAAATAAAGGTGAGACCAAGGTGGTTGAAACCGAAGGCGGCGCCCAAAAAACCACCTTCGACATTGATGTTGCCGATTACGATGCCAACCGTCACTTTTTCCTGTCACAATATTTTCGCGATCAATACGATCAGGCGCTAAAAAACCTGCCCATCATCCAGTCATCGATTACCATCAATAAAATTGAAGTTTGGGTGACCAACAAAACCAGTAATTTCCAGGAATCGCGAAATCTCGTTGCCTTTATGGACCTAGGGGAACATGATCCAAATATTTACAATAAGGTTCCTGAATTTGCCGGAATAAGCGGCTTCCCGTATCCCGAGAATGTGTTCCCCTTCAACGATGCCAATAATCTGTATCAGGCAATAACAACCAATTATGCCAACATTCGCGATATTGAAAAAATTAATCAGACTTTATCACCGTTAAAATCGTACGGATTTACCGGAGGAAATGATTTCGAAAAAATTGAACAAGCCCGTAAACTGAATGAGTCGGAATATTCTGTCAACCTGAATTTGGGATACATATCGCTAAATTCGGCTCTGAACACCGACGAAGTGCTGGCGGTGGCGTTCAACTATACGGCCAATGGCAAAACGTATCAGGTGGGTGAATTTTCGACTGACGGGATTAATACACCGCAAACACTGGTACTGAAACTCATTAAAGGCACCAACCTGTCGCCCAAACTGCCTTCATGGGATTTGATGATGAAAAACATCTATAATCTGAATGCCTACGAGTTAACAAGTGAAGATTTTGTACTCGACATTGTTTATCTGAACGATGCCACCGGCACCTACGTAAATTACCTGCCTGACACAAAAATTCAGGGACATATTTTGCTGGGCGTAATGAACCTCGACAAACTGAATTCGCAGCTTGATCCGGGGAAAGACGGGGTTTTCGACTATATCGACGGCATCACTTTGAATTCAAAAACAGCCCGCGTCATTTTCCCGGTTGTGGAGCCTTTTGGCAGTCACCTTCGCGACTCAATCGGCAATAACCAGTTGGCTGACAGATACACGTTCCAGTCGCTGTACGATTCAACACAAACCCGTGCAGAGCAAGATGCCGAGCATAACAAGTTTAGGCTTCAGGGGTCGTTCAAAGGTTCGTCGAGTTCCGAAATATCGCTTGGGGCAATCAACGTGGCACGCGGATCAGTAAAAGTTACTTCCGGGGGCCAAACCCTCATTGAAAATATTGATTACACCGTCGACTACACGCTGGGACGGGTGAAGATCATCAACTCGGGCCTTCTTGAATCGGGAGCGCCTATCCAGATTTCCACAGAAAGTGAAGATCTCTTCAGCATGCAGCGTAAAACCATGATGGGAGCTTATGCCAATTACGCCTTCAGCGACAATTTCAACATGGGAGCCACCGTGTTACACATGCAGGAACGCCCTCTAACACAGAAAGTTGATTACGGTGAAGACCCCATTTCGAATACCATGATCGGGATGGACCTGCGTTACAACACCCAATCGCAACTGCTGACAACGCTGGTCGACAAGCTGCCTTTCATCAATACAAAGGAAATGTCAACCATTTCGGTGGAAGCTGAATATGCACAGTTGTTTCCGGGCCATTCAAAAGTAATTTCGTCAGACGGCGCTGCCTACATCGACGATTTCGAATCAACAAAAACGGCCATTGACATGACCAGCCGCCAGTCGTGGGTGCTGGCAAGTACGCCTCAACTGCAACCTATGTTCCCCGAAGCCAATCTTGACGATGACCGGACATACGGATACAACCGGGCAAAACTGGCATGGTACACCATCGACCCGATGCTGCTCCGGAATAATGCAAATACCCCCGACCATATAAAAAACGACAAGGAACAGCAATCGAACCATTTCGTACGCGAGGTATTCCAGAAAGAAATTTTTCCCGACCGGGAAGTAGCAACCGGTATCCCTACCAACATTGCGGTTCTCGATCTTGCCTACTACCCGAAAGAACGCGGGCCATACAATTATGATTCACGGCCAACACCCTATTCTGCCGGGGTAAACAGCGACGGAACCCTTCGGAATCCGGAAACACGCTGGGGCGGTATCATGCGTAAAATTGAAACGACCGACTTTGAAACGGCCAATATCGAATTCATCGAATTCTGGATGATGGACCCCTTTGTTTATGATGAAATTGGGGAACTGGAGGGTGGAGACCTGTATTTCAACTTAGGTGAAATTTCAGAAGATATATTGAAAGATTCAAAAAAATCGTTTGAAAACGGACTTCCGACCAGCGAAATAGTAAATAAAGTAGATACAACTATCTGGGGGCGCGTTTCAACCCAGCAATCGCTGGTCAATGCCTTCGATAATAATATTCAAAGCCGGCAGTATCAGGATATCGGTCTCGATGGCCTGAACGACAACGACGAAAAAACTTTTTACGACGACTACCTTCAATCGTTGACAACCATTCTCGATCAGAATGCTTATTCCAAAGTGGAAAACGACCCCTCTTCCGACAACTTCCAATATTTCCGTGACTCTGATTTCGACCAGGCCGAAACAAGTATTCTGGAACGGTATAAAAACTACAACGGGCCCGACGGAAACTCTCCGACTTCTGAAATGTCGGAAGAGAGCTATGCAACCAGCGCCACTTCAAATCCCGATATTGAAGACATAAACAGCGACAATACCTTAAACGAATACGAACGCTATTATCAGTACAAAGTCAGCCTCCGCAAAAAAGACATGGTCGTTGGTGAAAACTATATTGCCGACAAAAGACATGCTTCCGTAAAACTCAAAAACGGACAAATGGGCGAAGTTGACTGGTATCAGTTTAAAATCCCGGTAAAAGAACCCGATCAGGCTTTTGGATCAATCAGCGATTTCAAATCCATCCGTTTCATGAGGATGTTTATGCACGGATTTAAAGACTCAACTATTTTACGTTTTGCAACCCTCGACCTGGTACGTGCCGACTGGCGAAAATACGAACGCGCTTTGGACGACGAAACAGAGACAGGAACCGGCAACCCGTCGTTAGACATCTCGTCCGTCAATATTGAAGAGAACGGAGGAAAAGAACCGGTGAACTATATCCTTCCTCCAGACATCGACAGGGTAATTGACCCGGCAAACACACAAATTCTCGAATTGAACGAACAGTCGTTAGTCCTAAAAATAAACGATCTGGAACAGGGAACGTCAAAGGCCGCCTATAAAAGTATCTATCTCGATTTCCGCACCTATAAACGTCTGCGTATGGAAGTTCATGCCGAAGAAATTGAAGGCTACCCTCTGGAAGATGATGAACTTTACCTTTTTGTACGCATGGGGTCTGATTACAATTACAACTATTATGAGTATGAAGTTCCTTTAAAACTGACTGTCCCCGACAGATACAACGGGGATTATGTGGCCGACCGGTATACCGTTTGGCCCGATGAAAACCGTATCAATGTTGCATTGGAGCAATTTACCAATGCCAAACAGGCTCGCGATGCCGAACTCCGTACGGCCGGATCGGGATTGAAAATTACCGATGCTTATGCTGTCACCGATCAGGAATGGCTGGACGGACGAAACACCATATACGTAAAAGGCCGTCCAAATCTTGGCAATGTAGAAGTAATGATGATTGGCGTCCGCAATAAGAAAGGAACTATCAATACCGGGCCGAAATCAGTAGAAGTATGGGTAAACGAATTACGCCTTACCGACTTCGATGAAGACGGCGGATGGGCTGCCAATGTTCGTGTTTCCACACGCCTGGCCGATTTGGGATCGGTAACTTTTGCAGGCCGTACCCGTTCTGCCGGTTTCGGCAGTATCGACAAAAAAGTAAACGAACGGGCGCTCGACGACCTGGTAGAAATTGATGTCTCGTCGAACCTGGAACTGGGAAAGTTCTTTCCCGAAAAGGCAAATGTCCGTATCCCGTTGTATGTTGGTTATTCGAAGCGGATAAGCAATCCAAAATACAATCCGCTTGATCCGGATATTCTGATGGAAAACGCGTTGAAAAATCTGGAGAGCAAAACTGAAAGGGACTCCGTCAAACAGATTGCACAGGATTTTGCAACCCGTACCAGTATCAACCTTACCAATGTTAAAGTTGACAAAACGTTCAATAAGAACAAACCCCGTATTTACGACCCGACAAACTTCGCTTTAACATACTCATACAACGAAACCTTCACACGGAATGTAAATACAGAATTCAATATAAACAAAGACCATCGGGGACTCTTATCATACAGTTTCAATAGTCTCCCCAAGTCCATTGAACCTTTATTTCCTGAAAGGAAAGGCATTCCGACTGATCAAGGACTTCAACTTTTACCCCATGCCATCGCAGATTTCATACAGGGTCGATATCGACAGGCATTACAATGAAGTTCAACTTCGGAATATTACCAATCCGAATATGATCATTGAACCAACTTACGATAAAGATTTCCTGCTTAATAATTATCTCGACCTGATTTATAATCTGACGCAAACTCTGAAAATTGACTTTTCGTCACAAAAAACAGCGCGTATCGACGAACCGGAAGGGCGTATAAACCGCAGAGACGACGATTACGAGTGGAAAAGAGATTCGATCCTGACCAATCTTTTAGACATGGGAAGACCCACCTGGTACCATCATTTATTTAACGCTTCGTACAACCTTCCGATCAGTAAAATACCGGGGTTTGATTGGGTATCAGCTTCTGCCCGATACACGGGAATGTATGACTGGAGCGCCGGAGCGCTTACCTCTCCGACGATTGAACTGGGAAACACAATTGAAAATTCACGGCTCGCCTATTTAAACGGACAGATAAACCTGATTTCGCTATACGACAAGGTTAAATTTTTAAAGCAAGTTAACGAGAAATACGGCAGGGGAACGGCAGGCAGCCGGTCGCTGAGAAGCCGGTCCCAGAATCGCCCGGCCGCTCCGGTAAAAAAAGATGAAGGGCCGCGGCTTAAAACAGTTAAATACAATGCCGATAACATCATTTTAAAACCGAACGTATCCAAATCGATTACCCACAAACTGGGAACAGAATCGGTGCAGGTAAAATTTACCGATTCAAACGGACAACCCATTGAAGGTGAGATTCAGGTAAACAATGAAAACCGGATTACATTTACGACACCAAAGGGGTATAACAATGTCCAGGTAAGTATCACCGGTCAAGTTGAGCAAAATGAAAGTGTGCTGCTGGATATTGCAAAACGTACTTCCCGTGTTTTAATGGGAGTACGCTCGCTTTCGATATCCTATTCTACTACCGACGGTACCGTATTGCCAGGCTTCCTTCCCGAACCCAAGTTCTTCGGATCGGGCAAGTATGTCCCCGATGCCAACTTCAGCAACGGGTTTAGCTCTACAACTGCGCCGGGTCTGCCATTCCTGCTGGGCTGGCAGGATAAAAATTTCGCTCGTCGCGCAGCGGAAAACGGCTGGATTACCACCGACTCGACCCTGAACTCACCATATCAGATGACCCATGTCGAAAATATAGATCTCCGGGCCAATATCGAACCTATCGGCGATTTGCGTATCGACGTGAGCGCCAATCGCACCTATTCGGAAAATACCAGCGAATTTTACATCTACAACAAAACCTCCGGCATGTTCAACAGCGCCAACAAGACGTTGAGAGGGAACTTCACCATGTCGGTAAATACATGGAAAACAGCATTCAGTAAAATCGGGAAAGAAGGGGTGCAGGCATCCGAAGCATTCCAGCAATTCAAGACTAACCGGATCACTATTGCCCGCAGACTGGCAAGCCAGCGAATTTCAAACGAAGTGGAAGAATACGACCCGCAGGTGGTAATTCCCGGTTCCGATTTTCCGGTTGGATACAGTGAATCGTCCCAGCAGGTTATAATCCCTGCTTTCATTGCCGCATATACCAGCCAGGATGCGAATAAAGTTTCGTTGAATCCCTTCCCGTCCCTCCGGTTCATTCGTCCCAACTGGCGGATAAGTTACGACGGGATGGTAACCCAGGTGGAAGGGCTGAATAAAATATTCAAGACATTGAGTTTTACCCACTCTTACCGTTCAACATACAATGTTGGGTCGTTTACAACCAACCTCGATTACGATGAAACTTTTTATGAAGACGGGTTTAGTTATGTTCGCAATACAATTGGCAATTTCGTGAGCAAATACGACATTAGTTCAGTCAGCATCAACGAGCAGCTCAACCCATTGATCAATCTCGACATGACTTTCATGAACGACATGACGCTCCGGGGTGAGATCAATAAAACGAGGAATCTGTCACTGAGCCTTTCAAACAATCAGTTAACAGAGATTTTAAGCAACGAATACAGTTTTGGGTTGGGATACCGTTTTTCGAAAATGAACCTGATCATTAAAACAAAAAAATCACAGAAATCGTATTCGAACGACCTTAACATCAGGGCCGATCTGTCATTCAGTAAAAATAGGACCATATTACGGCCATTGGACGAAGACGGGCAGTTAACTGCCGGACAAAATACGATAACCATAAAAACGAATGCCGACTACATGTTAAGCGACCGTTTCGAATTACGGATATATTTCGACAAGATAATCAACCAGCCACAGGTAGGCTCATTTTACACTGCTTCAACAAATTTGGGTGTGAGTTTCCGGTTTACCCTGGCCCAGTAGTTATTTTATATTATTCCCTTATCCGCATATTTTTTTATTCTGAATTTTGTTTTTCCAATTATATTTTCTTCTTTTACGGCAAAATTAGATGACTGTGATTAAAAACATAAATACAATATGGCTTCCGTGGTGGGGTCTTCTTATCAAAAATGAGAAGTAATAGCCATATTGGTATTTTTAAGATATTGGCCTGCTTCGTCTAATAAGCGGGCTTTTTTATTGAAAGAAAATTGAGATGAATAGTATAATGTTAACAAATTGGTGGTGGCGCAGTAACTTTTCACAAACCCGTGGAAGGAAGTAGCTACTATTGCAATTATGTCAACAGGAAAGCGGCTTATCGGTACACGGTAAGCCGCTTTTTTTATGCCTGATTTTGAATCAAAATAAAAAACAATATATGGAAACAATGAAAGTAAAAGTAAACGTGAAGAAAATACTGGGAGACACCCTAACCCCGGTCAGCGTTTACATGAAATTAAGGGACCTCTTTCCGAAAACGATCTTGCTTGAGAGCTCCGACTACCACGGAAATGAGAATGCCTATTCGTTCATTTGCATCAAGCCGACGGCTTGTTTCACCGTTGACGAAGGGCAGATTACCATTGAGTATAACGGACGGAAAACAGAAACGATGACCGTCGGCAAAACCTGTAAGGTAGACCAGCAACTTGATGCCTTTTTTAAGTCGTTCAAACTGGAAGGCAATCTTTCTGAAATACCAGCCAACGGGTTATTCGGTTATCTGAGTTACGACGGAGTAAAGTATTTCGAAAAGATTGACATTACTGCGGAGAAGAAAACCGGATATGCCATTCCTGAAGTGAGGTATTGTTTCTACAAATACCTGATTGCCATCGACCATCATAAAAACATGATTTTTCTGATCGAAAACCTGATGGAGGGTGAAGTTGCAGAAATAACACAAATAGAGTCCCTGCTGCGAAATCTGAGCTTCGCTCCTACTACGTTTACACCTGGTAACGACGAAGTATCGAACATCACCGACGAACAATACAAATACATGGTAAGCAAAGGAAAAGAACACTGCTTCCGCGGCGATGTATTCCAGATTGTCTTGTCGCGCCAGTATTCACAGTCGTTTACCGGCGACGATTTCCATCTGTACCGTGCACTGCGCACTGTAAACCCTTCTCCATATCTTTTCTTTTTCGATTACGGCGACTACCGGATTTTTGGTTCCAGTCCCGAAGCCTCGCTGCGCATCAAAAAAGGACGCGCCATTATCAATCCGATTGCCGGAACTTTCCGCCGTACCGGTAACGATGACGACGACCGCAAACTAGCCGAGCAGTTGTGCGCCGATCCGAAAGAAAATGCCGAACACGTGATGCTGGTCGATCTGGCCCGCAACGACCTCAGCCGGAATGCCGACAATGTAATAGTCGATAGTTTCCGCGAGGTCCAGTATTTTTCACATGTGATCCACCTGGTTTCCGAAGTATCCGGAAAACTGCCCGAAGATGCCAATATGGTAACTGTACTTGGTAATTCATTCCCAGCCGGAACCCTTTCCGGAGCGCCCAAACACCGCGCCATGCAACTGATCGACACCTACGAGAACCAGCGCAGAAGTTATTACGGAGGCGCCATTGGCTACATCGGTTTCGACAAAACGCTGAACCACGCCATCATGATCCGTTCATTCCTGAGCAAAGATAACCGGTTATTTTACCAGGCCGGGGCGGGAATCGTCGCTTCTTCGAACGAAGAAAGCGAACTTCAGGAAGTAAATAACAAACTGGCCGCATTGAAAAAAGCCATTGAAATAGCAAAGGAAATAAAATAAAAAAGCCCCATCCCCGATCCTTCCCCAAAGGGAAAGGGAGATGGAAGTAACAACAACAGACTGTATAATGAGACCAACAAATAACATAGATTTTAAATCTCCCCTCCTTGGGAGGGGTAAGGGGGAGGCCGTAGTCATCATCGATAATTACGATTCGTTCACCTACAATCTGGTACATGCAATCAAAAAGATTTCAGGATTACCGGTCGATGTAATCCGAAACGATGAGTTGGAACTTTCCGATCTGGAGAAATACGATAAAATTGTATTGTCACCAGGACCTGGTCTTCCGGAAGAAGCAGGTTTTTTGCTGGATATTATCCGTGAATATGCGCCAACGAAAAGCATCCTGGGTGTTTGCCTCGGACATCAGGCCATTGGCGAAGTGTTTGGCGGGAAACTGAAAAATATGAACAAAGTGCTGCATGGTGTTGCCACCCCGATTACCGTTACCGAAAATAAAACACACCTTTTCGACGGGCTGCCCGAAACCTTTGCCGCAGGTCGTTACCATTCGTGGATTGTAAGCAGCGAAAACCTGCCCGACTGTTTTGAAGTAACCAGCTACGACAATGAAGGAATGATTATGTCGATGCAGCACAAACAGTACAATGTACAGGGCGTGCAGTTTCATCCTGAATCAGTATTGACCCCGATGGGTGAAAGGATAATCGAAAACTGGCTGAAGGCGTTCCCAACCCCTCCAAAAGAGAGGTTTTAGAAACAGCCATTCTTATAGAAAAAACTATTTGGAATTTGGAATTTGGAATTTGGAATTTTATGAAAAATATTTTAGATAATCTGTTTACGGGCAATAGTCTCACAAAAGAAGAAGCCCGTTCTATCCTAACCAGAATAGGCCAGGGCGAATTCTCAGAATCGGAAATTGCTTCGCTCCTCACGGTTTTCCGCATGCGGCGCATCAAAGCGGAAGAACTGGCCGGGTTCCGTCAGGCGCTGCTTGACTTATGCGTGGCTGTCGATTTTTCAGAATACAACACTATTGATGTCGTTGGTACCGGAGGCGACGGAAAAAATACTTTCAATATTTCGACACTCAGTTGTTTTGTGCTGGCCGGTGCCGGATACAAGGTAGCCAAACATGGAAATTACGGTTTGTCGTCGGTTAGCGGCGCCTCCAATATGTTCGAATATTTCGGTTATAAATTCAGCAACAACCAAGACAAATTACGCCGGGAGATCGAAGAAGCAGGAATTTGTTTTCTACACGCACCGCTGTTTCACCCGGCAATGAAGCACGTTGGACCGGTTCGCAAAGCTTTGAAAGTACGGACATTGTTTAATATGATGGGCCCTATTATCAATCCGGCATCGCCGAACAACCAGTTGGTGGGTGTTTCCGATATCGAAACGATGGACCTGTATCATCAGGTTTTTGCCAAAAGCGGACAAAATTACCTGATTGTACACAGTTTGGATGGCTACGACGAGGTTTCGCTCACCGGCGATACCCGTTTTGTTTCCGGACAAACCGAAGATAGCCTTTCGCCTGTTGATTTTGGTTTTCAAACCATTTCTCCGGAAGAACTTTCAGGAGGTAATTCGGTGGACGATGCCGCAAAAATATTTAAAAATGTACTGGAAGGAAACGGAACACAGGCGCAGCAAAATGTGGTAATTGCCAATGCAGCCTTAGGCATTCGGTGTATTTCGCCGGAAAAATCACTGTCCGATTGTGTCGCTAAAGCCGACGATTCGCTCAAATCAGGCAAAGCATTGGGAGTTTTTAAACGACTGCTTGCCGGGTAAAAGATAAAAGGTGTGGAAGTTTTTAACTTCCGTTAAGATCAGCGATTAAAAATCGCCGCACCCGAATAAATCATAAATCATAAATCGCATGACTATTCTTGACGAAATAAACAATCACAAACGCAGGGAAATTGAAGAAGCCAAAGCGAAAATCAGCATTCAGCAATTGATGCTGTCTTCGTATTTCAAACGAAAAACGAACTCGCTGAAAGCCGCATTACTGAAAGAAGGGGCGAGTGGTATTATTGCCGAATTTAAAACGAAATCGCCTTCCAAAGGAGTTATTAATGCTGACGCCGAAGTATCAGAGACGACAGCAGGTTACGTAGCAGCCGGGGTAAGCGGAATTTCAGTGCTTACGGATAGCCGTTATTTTGGCGGTTCGCTCGAAAACCTGGCAAAAGCACGACAGGCAAATCCCAATACACCCATCCTGCGCAAAGATTTTATGCTCGACCCGTACCAGATTTACGAAGCCAAAGCACATGGTGCCGACCTGATTTTGCTGATAGCAGAAAGCCTGAGCAAAGAACTTTTGCTGGAACTCACCCTAAAAGCCAAAGAACTGGGATTGGAAGTACTGGTCGAAATCCACAGCGAAGAAGAACTTGCAAAACTGAACCCGTATGTCGATATTGTCGGAGTAAATAACCGCGACCTTCGTACTTTTGTGGTAGATGTGGAAACCTCTGTTCGGCTGAGCAAACTCATTCCGGAGCAATTTGTAAAAATTTCGGAAAGCGGAATTTCTAATCCGAAGAACATTGCAAAATTGAGTGATGCCGGGTTCAAGGGTTACCTGATTGGCGAAACGTTTATGAAAACTGCCGATCCGGCAAAAGCTTGTGCCGAATTTATTAATAGTTTGAAGTAACATACAGGACTGATCCGATGATTCAAAGTCATCGGATCAGTAAACTAATCAGTTTACCTATGAACAGGGATAAAATGCAAAAACATGTTTCTGAAATTTTCTTCCCCCTTGAGGGGAAGGTCA
>Ga0209211_10009327_pt1 | contig 13115 bp, 11 predicted proteins | sample RifGroA2_FD_183992 | JGI IMG/M metagenome (GOLD analysis project Ga0209211, IMG submission 183992) | Groundwater microbial communities from Rifle, Colorado, USA - Groundwater A2 (SPAdes) (version 2) | ecosystem: Environmental > Aquatic > Deep subsurface > Groundwater | place: Rifle, Colorado...
AGGGAAGCCGTGTGAAAAAATTCTGCCGCAACCGCCGCTTCCGCCACGTTCAATCCATTCCCAAGGGCCTCTGCAATAAGAAAGACAAGAAGGGGGCGGACTCTTTTTCCCCCGCTTTTCAAGGCGTATTCACAGGCGTCGCGCAGCTTGGTCTTTTCCCCAAAAAACGTCAAAGAGAGGGCAATCTCTTTTTCAATCAAATCCTTAAAATAATACAAGCGAGAAGTCGTCCCCTTTTCCTCCACGGAAGCCGTCATCGCCTCTTTCCCCCTTTGGCAATCAGCGCATGCGCACCGTGAAAGCCGCCAAAATTGAGACAGGGGAAAGCTACCGCTTGCTTCCCCAAAAGAGTCCCCGGATTGGAGACGCCGTTGCACCCCAGATGAGAGCCGTCTCCGGCAATCAAACCAAGCTTCTTGCAGCCCGTCTCAATCCGCTTTCCCCTAATAACGACCACGACCGGAGCTTTATCAAATCTCAAATTAGAGCAAATAAAACCAGCTCCAAGATTAACACCATTTCCTAAAATAGAATCTCCAACATAATTAAAGTGGGCGACATGCGCTTCGTTCAACGCAATCGTGTGCTTGACCTCTGATGCGTGTCCGATCACACAGCCGTCTCCCAAGATCACGGGACCGCGAAGATAGGCGCCCTGTCGAATCGTGCAGCCCGCTCCGATCAGGCAGGGACCGCGGAGATAGCTTCCCTCCTCAATAACCGTCCCTTTTCCGATCGCAATGCTCTCAGGATGCACGAGCGTAGCGGCAGAAGGAACGGCGCACTCAATCCCCCCCAAAGAGGCCTTCTTGAGATAGGCCTCCATTTGAATAAGCGCCTCCCACACAAAGCGGCACTCTTCAAAGAGCGCTGCATGCGAAAATTTTTCCAAATCAAAGAAGGCATTTGGGGTTAGCTCTTCCATCAAGCGAAGATCTTAACTGAAGAGAGGGAAGATTTCCCACAACTTTTTTCTGAAGAAGAGAGTATTTATTTATTAACTTCTTCTTTCTTCGAAAGATGTGGAAATGTCGAAAACAGCTCCTTTTTTATAGAGAAAACGCACTGTTCAGAACTTGTCAACAGAAGGTGAAAAAGTCGTTCTCGTTGTTGAAAAACGGGCAAGCGAACCTCTTATGAACAGAGTTTTGAACAACCGGTGTTGATTTTTTTAGATACGTTGCTCATGGTAAAAAAAAGAGAAGGAGCAAATCCGGTGGAGAGAGAACTTTAAATATGAGCATTCGTAAATCCGACTATACGGTTCATCCGGTTTTTTTAAATCGCTGGTCCCCTCGTTCTTTGACCGGAGAAGAGATTTCCGACGAGGAGCTCTTTACTCTCTTTGAGGCCGCCAGATGGGCCCCTTCCAATTACAACAGCCAGCCGTGGCGGTTTTTCTATGCTAAAAGACAAACTCCCGAGTGGGAGCTTTTTTATCAACTCCTGGTTCCCTACAATCGGCAGTGGACAAAGAGAGCAGCCGTTCTGGTTGTGATGGCCTCGAGGCAGAACTACGAGTTTGATGAAAAACCCAATCCCACCCATAGCTTTGATACGGGAGCCGCGTGGATGAGCCTTGCTCTTCAGGGATTCATGCGCGGATGGGTGGTCCATGGGATGTCGGGCTTTGACTATGCCCGCGCGCAAGAGAAGCTCAAAATTCCAAAGGGATATCAGGTAGAAGCCATGGCTGCCATCGGAAGACGCGCTTCCAAAGAGCTGCTCTCTCAAGAGATGCAAAAGGACGAAGCGCCCAGCGAGCGCCGTCCTTTAGAGGAAATCCTCTTCCGAGGAGCCTTTCCTTCATGAGAACGCTTTGGATTATGCCCAAACAACTTCAAAAATTTGAGTGCATTTGCGTATAAATCTGGGTGAGAGGATTTGAACCTCCGACCTCTTGCTCCCGAAGCAAGCGCGCTAGCCAAACTGCGCTACACCCAGAGAAGAAACAACAAAAATCTGGGTGAGAGGATTTGAACCTCCGACCTCTTGCTCCCCATGCAAGATTTTTTGTGTTTTAACCATAGCATTCTGTCTCATTCAGTGCCACGAAATTTCCCCTTTGATTGGCACAAGCGCCGTCTTGACTGTCTAGGGCTAAATTTGCGGGCTAGTGCTATATTTTCTGGAGCGAAGATTGCCGGGATTATGATATCTCCATGCCGCTCCTTAATCCACCTCTACGAACCGTCATATTTCCCTGCTTGTCAAAATATGGATAATAAATTATTTATATATCAATCTATTCTGATGTAGTTGTTCAGGGTGAGTGGTATCTCAAATGTGTTCCGGTCGGTCTTGGACAGGGATATGCGAAGACTTCAAGAGGAATCATTTCGAAGCCGCACCCATTTACAAAACAATGTGCTGTTTGTGGGGCCAAAGAAGCGATCCCTTCCCTCGGAAAGGGTCTGCTTTCTTTTCTATCTCATTCAATGCGCACCCCTTCTCCCTATTGATCTTCCATAAAAAGGCCATTGGATTTCCTATCCTTTAATCAAATCTGATCTTAAGATCATCGAATTCATTTAAGCGCCTAACTAAAAATCTTTAAGTCGGCATCATAGGTTTTTGAGTGATAATTAATGGCGATCAGTGCATTATAGCTTTATGCTTAAGCGGTTTAAATTATTATTTATCATTTACTTCATTTCCTCAGCGGCTTTCGGAACGGAATACAATTATATCGATGGAGTCAAGACGATTTCACTGAAAGAGCTGCCTCAATATGCCGATGGCGTACAGCTGGAAGGCGGGTGGATCTATCAAAAGAAATTACGAGCCGATCAGAAATACGCCAATGTATCTATTGTTTGGGATCTGCCATTTAATGGCTTGGAAGCTTCGGAAGCGTTTTCTCATGGAAATGAAAAATTTCGCGAAAGCAGAATCACAAAATACAATGAACATCAGGCAATTCACCTGATGGCGAGCTTGGCTCGATACTATTTAAAAGAAACAAAACCCGGGCAAAAGACCGTTTTCTTATTTTACATGGGTAAAAACTCGAGCATCAATTATTTCGATATCATTGAACGAGTGCTCAAAAAATACGATCCCACTCTGATCTTTGAAAGAACCGATGATTCAGGGACTAAGTTGGGTATCTTGCGTGATCAAGAAGGCCGATCCATGGAATTCATCACGCACTATTGTTGGTTGAGTTCAAAATCATTTCAAGATGCCTCAACAGTAGTTGGATTTAGTTGGAATGGCGGTTTTAATCCAAAGTATCAATCGGGCGATGCGATTATTCCGACACAATTTATTGACATTGCGAAAAGAGGGAAAAAATTCAGCATCCTGTTCTTGGAGGATCAATATCCAATCAAAAACGATTTTCAGGAACATTTATCTGAATTCATTCGATCGCAGGATCCAAAAATTGCAGAACTGGTGAACCAAGAGTTTACGTCTGAAAATCCTTCAAAAAAGGATCATCGCGCCTGTCTATTCTCTGAAAAAGATTTTCATCAAAACGCCACATTGCTCGGAACCTGGGAAATCTTCGAGCCCACCACTTGGGCAAATCAAGTTGTGATTCCTGATTGATTCAGAAACCATCCAACAATTGACTCCGACCCAAAACGGTTACACAAAAAATTGACTAAGTACTTTTTGTCTATGTCAAACCAAAGTTAAAATGTCACCCTAACGGCCAAAGTTAAAATGTCACCCCCCCCACCCAAAAAAATGGGGGAAATAATACTTTTCTTCCTCTGCTTCCAGGTGTAGAGTGTTGGCAAGTTCACAAGCACTCCATGGGTCTGAGGGAAGCTAATAAGGCTTGTGAACTTGTCAACACCGAGCCTGGTGACTGTTCGCAGGTTGTTCGTATGTTCAAAAAAGTCAGCGAGCCCTGGCTACATAAGCGTTTTTTTGAACATATGAACAAGCTGTGAACAGCCCAGCCTGTTACATGCTCATCGCTGGCCCTCTGTTGCTGCATATCGAACTTTAACGCCATGGGTGATACCTGCCAGGTGTTCGGGGCAAGCGGCTTGGCCAATGAGCTTCCAATTCTTTGCTATCGAAGATCTTCGGCTTCTCGTGCTGCGCTTCCTTTTCCCATTTCGTGTAGGGGTGTTCTTTTCCGCCAGCTTCAACCAAAATTGGTTTCCCTGGCCTTGCAAGAATGTTCACCCTCTCATAGCCAAAGCGATTTGGTAAGTTCGGCTTTATCTGGTAGAATGTGCCTTCATATTGAAAGCTCAAGTCTTTACTGACCTTCCGAGAGGAACGACGGGCAAATATTCTTTCCAGATCATCGTGTTCCCTCAGAGGCCGATGAGCGTCTTCTGTGCTTCGTGGCTCTTTGCCGAATTTTCGATTGTACTCCTCGATGAACGTAGGGAGATATCGATTCGCTTCTTCGATCGTCCGGATTCCCCGAAGACGCATCTCCTTGATCAGGCGATCTTGTAACGTGCCATTGGCTCTCTCCACTCGCCCTTTTGCCTGAGTCTTCAACTACATATCAGGAAGACGATCAATTACGACGTTTCAGGATTATACATCCCTATCACCCCTTGTATCAGCAAGAATTTGATCTAGTAGACTACGTCCATGATTGGCGTGAACATCGTGTCTATTTTTACGATCAAGATGATAACCTGAAGTCAATCCCTACGGCTTGGACTAATGTTTTGCCGTTAGATCCCTTCGTTTTGACCTCTTCGGGAAGATCATATTTTCGCACCAATGAGCTGCTGGAGCTTGCCTTCCTAATCCAAGCCATCAAAATGAGGGAAAATGTGTAAAGTAAATAACGCCTCAAAATGTAAGGCAATTTATGTCATCATATCTTGCTCTTTCTGACGTTTTAAGTGTATGCTCTGTCGCAAGCTCATGGATAAATTGAAGCTAAACGCTGTATTTTTAAGAGAAATCAAGTTGCTATAAATTTTACAGTAAGACATAATTCGATTTACATATTTAAACCAAGGACGAGGCTCTATATGGGAACTAAGCAAAATGAGCACAGGATCTCAATGCTCAAGAAGCAGAGTGTATTTAATGAGCATGCGACCCATGTAGTGCATCAACTGTTCCTAGAGAACGATTTTTTCGATCCTCATGACGTGATTCAAGTCAAATATGAAATGCTCCGTTGGGCGCAGTCACAAAAAGACTCGATTCAAAAAACTGCTAAGTTGTTCGGGTTTTCTAGGCCGGCTTTTTATCAGGCACAGGCCTCCTTCGAACAAGAGGGATTAGCAGGTCTTATGCCTAAAAAACGAGGACCAAAAAATAGACATAAACTCTCTGAAGAGATCCTAGAGTTCGTTCGAGAAGCGATGGCAAAGGATCCTGCTCTAACTACCTCGGGCAGCGTGCTGTTGATTAAACAACGTTACGGTCTGAACGTGCATGCGCGCAGCGTAATGCGCGCACTTAACCCTAAACAACCAGCCGAAAATGAAAAAAAAAACGATTGATAGCCTCAAAGAGTCCAATAGCGAGCTGATTGAACAATACGAGGAGTTAAGGTTATCTGCGGCAGACGGTCGAACATATCGATCTCAACGTGGCTATAGCTGGTTGCTTCAACAGGGCATGCTGTCATGGCTCATAGAAACCTCCACTCACAAACGCGTAAAAACGGAACCTTCCCCCATAGAGGAAAACAATCTAAAACCCCTGCATCAAACTCAAATTATGCAGGCGGTTACAGACATCCTCATTAAAAAAATAAGGGTCAAACGATGCTAGAATCAAATCATCAAAAAATACAAGCAGAGCATTTGAAACGAAATGCTTACCTCTATATTAGACAGTCCACTATCAAGCAAGTGATCAATAATCAAGAGAGCACAAAAAGGCAATATGCTCTTCGAGAGCGGGCTGTAGCGCTAGGATGGGCTTTGGAAAATGTTGTGATTATCGATGACGATCTCGGAAAGTCGGGAGCTGAATCAGTAACTCGGGATGGCTTTCAACGGTTATCTGCTGAGGTCAGTATGGGGCGGGCAGGGATAGTGATTGGGCTAGAAGTATCTCGTCTTGCAAGGAATAACGCTGACTGGCATCGGTTGCTTGAGATCTGCGCCTTAACTCGAACGCTCATTTTAGACGAAGATGGCATGTATGACCCTGCTAATTTTAATGATCGCCTTTTACTAGGCCTTAAAGGTGCAATGAGTGAAGCTGAGTTGCATGTTATACGGGCTCGTCTACAGGGAGGCATTCTTAACAAGGCCAGTAGAGGCGAGCTGCATGTTCCTCTACCCATAGGATTTGTCTATGACATATTGGGAAAGGTACAATTAGACCCAGACCTGCAAGTTCAAAAAACGATGAGGTTTTTCTTTACGACTTTTCAAAGGGTTGGTTCGGCCTGTGGAGTAGTCAAGGTGTTTATTCGTGAAGGATTAAAAATCCCTCAGCGCATACGCAAGGGGCCCAACAAGGGTGAAATCGTTGAAATGCCTTTAACACACTCTCGGGCTCTCCAAACCTTGCACAACCCTCGCTATGCAGGAGCTTTTGTTTACGGACGTCGTCGAACGAACCATATTCTTGGATCGACAAAAATTCAAAATTTATTACGAGAAGATTGGCATACACTGATTTTCAATGCGCATCGTGGATATCTTTCTTGGGAGGAATATGAAAATAATCAAAAAAAGTTAAGAGAAAATGCTCAGGCTAACGGAGCTGACCGCAGAAAAAGTTCTCCAAGAGAAGGTCCGGCTCTTTTACAGGGTCTTGTTGTATGTGGTGTCTGTGGCAGACGTATGACAATACGGTACCATCGCAGGCAAGGAAAGTTGCTTCCAACTTATGTATGCCAAGTCGAGGGAATAAAAACAGGCGTCCGCATTTGTCAGTCTATTCCAGGTCAAGCTATCGATCAGACGATCGGAGATCATTTAATAGAATTAGTCTCTCCTCAGATTTTAGAGGTCGCTCTCACCGTACAAAAGGAGTTAAATTCCCAAGAGGAAGTAGTAAGTCAATTAAGAAAGCAGCATGTGGAAAGGGCTAAGTATGAGGCTGACCTTGCTAAACGTCGTTACATGCAAATAGATCCCGAGAACCGCTTAGTGGCATCCACTCTGGAAGGTGATTGGAATAACAAGCTCAAAATGCTCGATGTAGCTCAGCAGGAATTTGAGCAGGAGGAAAAACAGACTTATCAAGGGCTCACAGATAAAGAACGTGAAGATATTTTGGCTCTTTCAAAAGATTTTTATTTGCTATGGCGTGATGAAGGAACAACTGATGTGGAGCGGAAAAAAATTGTGCGCTTATTAATAGAAGACGTGACGCTCTCGAGACACACGACCCTCTTGATGCAAATCCGCTATAAAGGGGGAAAGACTGAAGAGTTGAGTTTGTCCAAACCTCTACGAGCTTGGGAGCAAACTCAAACTGATCCCAAAGCCCTCGAAGAAATTAATGTCCTTCTTGATCACCATGTGACTGAAGAGGTAGCTCAAATTCTTAATAAACAAGGCAAAAAAACAGGCTTTGGGCTACCGTTTAACGGACGACTCGTCACGGCCATAGCCAAACGAAATGGAATAAAGAGCAGGTATGAACGTCTTCGGAGTCAAGGATTATTCACGCTATCCGAAATGGCTCAGAAATTGCAGGTAGATCCGATGACAGTAAAAAAATGGCATCGCGCAGGATTAATAGAGGGATTCCCCTACAGCTTTAAAAATGAATGTTTATATGTCTACTCACAAAATAATACACCTGCTAAGATGCCAGGGGTAAGATTTTCTAAAAGAAAACAATCAGCTCATGTTTAACCGTTCACTAAAGGTGCAGTATGCAACACATCCCTTTGCTTGGGGACTGTGAGCGCAGATGAGTTCGATTTCCAACTCGCGAAGAACCCGATGAAAGTGAGTCTCTGATTCCTTCAGAGTCTCACGGTTGGTGCGGAAGATGCTGTGTTTATCGACATAAAGCGCCAAAGGCCTTCCGTATGTCCCCAGCTGTTCCTCAAGAATCTCTTGATAGGCTTCCGTCGCTTCTACAGGAACGAACTTTCCGGCAGTCAGACGGCTCGTCGCATCGTCTACGAAAATTACTAGTGTACATTCTTCTCCTCGATCCTCAAACCAAGCATGCCGAGAGCCATCTCCTTGCAGCAATTCGCCGAAGCGGCTTCTTCGCATGCGCCTCTGATAAACCTTGCGGATTCTTTGCTTCTTTGCCTTCCAAAGTTCATCTGCAATCATCCATTTCCTCAGGGTTTCATCCGAGAGGTAAATTCCATGCCGTTGACGAAGCTTTTCCCCAGCTAACGTCGGCCCAAAGCTAACGTACTCCTCTCTCCGCAAGATGTTTAGCACCTCGTTTTTGAGCTTCGAGTCTATTCGATTGGGACTGATCTTACCTCGGTGCTTTGAAATCAGACCTACTTCTCCGTAGAGAACATAACTCCGCCGTATTCTCTTTGCTTGGCGTAAAGAGACTCCCAGCTCCTCGCTGACCTTCTGCATACTCAACATTTTCTTATCAACCTGTCTCATTACACTGAGGCGGTTTGCCTCTCTGATGCTCATCGTTCCTTTCTCCAATGTTGTCACCCCCTATTAGTTGAGGGGTGACATTTTAACATTGGCGAGGGGGTGACATTACAACTTTGGCGCTACATTGGATTCAAAAAACCTTGATGGAAAGCGTATATTTCTTCTAAACTCTTCATTTTGTTGCGGGGTAGTAGCTCAGTTGGTTAGAGCGCCACGTTGACATCGTGGAGGTCAGCTGTTCGAGCCAGCTCTATCCCATTTTTAGCCGGTCTATTTGCAAAGTCGAGGAAAAGAGAGCGCTTGTTTTCTTCCTTGCAATTGATGATAAAGATCCTTAAAATGTTCAAATTTGAGTTTCAATGAGTTTCGTGTGCGCCAGGGGATCAAAAAAAAAGAGTCGAATGAGAGAGAAAAGAGCATGATAAGAGATGATTGTTTAGAAACACAAAGCCATTGGGAAGTTCGACTTTGAGAGTAAATAGGCAAATTCGCGTTCCAAGGGTTCGCGTCATTGATCAGGATGGAAAACAAGTTGGCGTCCTGTCCAATGTGGAAGCGCTGAGGCTAGCTGAGGATGCCGGTTTAGATCTCGTAGAGATCTCTCCTCATGCCGAACCGCCTGTATGTAAGATTATTGATTATGGGAAATATCGCTACCAGCTGGCTAAAAAAGAGAAAGAGAGCAAAAAGGCGCAACATCAGGTTAAGGTAAAAGAGGTCAAGGTTAAACCGCAAACCGACGAACATGATTTAATGACAAAATTGAAGCATGCCAGGGAGTTTGTTTTAAAGGGAAATAAGGTGCGCTTTACATGTTTTTTTCGCGGAAGAGAGCTGGCCCATCCGGAATTCGGAGAGAAAGTTCTTTTGCGGATGATAGAGAATCTTAGCGATATTGCCACTCCTGAATCCCCTGTGCAACGGTTGGGGCGTTCTCTCTCGGTAGTGGTCGCTCCTGGTGTTAAAAAGAAGAGTTAAGGAAGATTATGCCTAAAATGAAGACACGAAAAGCTGTGAAGGCCAGGTTTAAAGTGACAGGACGGAAAAAACTCGTACGTTTTCGACCGGGAAAGGGCCACCTGCTGACAAAAAAAACGGCAAAACGCAAGCGCAATCTAAAAAAAAGCGCTCTCGTTGACGAGGGATATGTAAAAACCTATAAACATTTAATGTGTGTTAAATAAGAGGGATTAGGATGACAAGATCTACGTTGTCAGTTGCGAGGCATCGCCGAAAAAAAAGACTGCTTAAACTTGCAAAGGGATTTGTAGGAGACCGGAAAAATCACGTCGGCTTGACAAAAGTCTCCGTAATGACTGCCCTTTCAAATAATTACAAGCATCGCAAACTCAAGAAAAGAGATTTTCGCAGTTTATGGATAGCCCGCTTGGGGGTTGGCGCCAAGATCCACGGCATTTCCTACAGCAAGTTAATTGATGGCCTGAGCAGGGGAGACTGTCTTCTCAATCGCAAGATGCTTTCCGAGATGGCCATTCATGATCCTCATGGTTTTGCTCAGGTTGTGAGTCGAGCAAAAAAAGCGTTAGCATAAATAGCGATCTATACCATCCTCTGTTGAAAAGTAAAGATTTAGGCGGCGCCAAAGCCTCGGGATTTGACAATCGCAAGTCTGTTTATATTTCTAATATTAACCGACTTGCGATTGTCAAACCGCGAGAGTTTTCGCGCTAGCCTAAATCTTTACTTTCCAACAGAGGATGGTATAAAGTGGAAAAAGAGGTTTCAGAGGTAAAAGCAGCCTTCAAAGAAGAGCTCTCGACAGTCAAAAACTCTAAAGACGTTGAACGGCTTAAGGTGCTCTATCTCGGGAAAAGGGGTCCTGTTCAAGCGTTGATTCCCCGTCTGGGGAAAGCGCCCGTTTCGGAGCGTCCTCATCTTGGAAAACTCATCAATGATCTCAAAGAAGAGATTGCTTCTCTTTGCGATGCGGCGCTTAGCGGCTACGAAGAGGCAGAGCTTTCTAAACGCTTAAACTCGGAAGCAATCGATATCACGCTTCCTGGAAGGCGGAGGTATGAAGGTCGTAAACATCCCTTAACGCAGATCCTTGATGAGTGCATCTCTATTCTTGGGTCGATGGGATTTTCCGTTCAGTATGCTCCCGACATCGATACCGACTACTACAACTATGAAGCGCTCAATTTTCCAGCCAACCATCCTGCGCGCGATATGCAAGACACCTTTTACCTGACCGACTCCCTCCTTCTCCGTTCCCATACTTCCAATACGCAAATCCATGTCATGGAAAACCACTCCCCTCCAATCCGCATCATTGCGCCGGGCTCTTCCTTCCGAAATGAAAATATCAGCGCGCGCTCGCATGTTTTTTTTCATCAAATTGAGGCCCTTCATATTGATCAGGGAGTCTCCTTTGCAGACCTTCTTTCTACCCTTAATGAGTTTTTGAGCAGACTTTTTAAAAAGGAGATGGAGACCCGCTTTCGTCCCAGTTACTTTCCCTTTGTAGAACCGGGAGTTGAGCCCGATATCCGCTGTACTGTTTGCGAGGGTGCAGGATGTCCCCTATGCAAGCAGACCGGGTGGTTGGAGATTGGGGGAGCCGGCATGGTCCATCCAAACGTCTTAGAAAAGGGAGGCATTGATCCTGAGCGGTATTCCGGGTATGCATGGGGCCTTGGGATCGAACGCCTCGCCATGCTGCGCTGGAACATCCGCGACATTCGCCTTTTTTTTGAAAATGACATGCGATTCCTTGCTCAATTCTAATCTCTTCGAGATAATCTGAAGCTTTTAGGAAGAGTGGCAGAGCGGCCTAATGCGGCTGTCTTGAAAACAGCTGTCGGCGATAGCCGACCGGGGGTTCGAATCCCTCCTCTTCCGATAATGCAACCAATTCGAACCCTTGGCCTCCTCAAGGAGAGCAAGGGTTTGGATTTGGCTGTGGGCTACGTAATAAGGCCTGCTCTGAATCAGCTTCCCGCACTCCACCACACATTCTCCCTGAACCGCTTCCATTTCAATACTTCCCAAAAGATCCTTCAGTGCCAAAGCCGACGCCTTCGTGTTCTTATTCAGCGTCTCGCAAAAGTTATCCAGCCGATGCTCAATCCATTCTTTCGGCGGGGCCGAGATCTCCTCCCTCAGTCGTTCGCTGCGCCCCTCCGCGTCGCTCAGCGCCTCAGACACAACCTTTGAGAAATTGCCCGCCTTGATAAAATTCAGCAAATTCTGCAACTCGGCCTGCACTTTCTCCCACTGATTTTTCTTCTTTTTCACCTCTTCCGGCACCTCATGGAGTGTCTTGGCAATCGCCTTTTCCACATTCTCGTAGACGTACTTCAAATTCTCCACCGTCAAAAACTTTTCTTTCAGTGATCCGATCAAGATCTCCTCCAGTCGCTTCCGCGAGATCATCAGCTTGTTGCTGCAGCTCTTGCGCTTGTTATTGTAGCAGCCATAGTACCCGCTTCCTTTCCCGCTGATCTGGACCATTGCGCCTCCGCAGCATTTGCATTTCAATAGTCCCGACAGAAGATGGGTTGGGTTGCCATGGACATAACTCTTTTGAGGCCCATTAAGCCCTCCTTTCGTCGGCCAGGCACCATCTATCTCCTTCCATCTCATTTGAGCCTTCTCCCAGGTTTCCTTATCGATTAGGGCCAGCTCTTCTCTCACTGTCGACACCTGTTCCTTTTCATCCCTTGGAATTTGCTTGCGCCTACCGGAATTCGGATCTCGGACATTTTTGAATTTTCTCCACGTCCAGACCCCCATATATTTCTCATTCTTCAAAATGCGGCTCACCGTCGAGCAATTCCATCTTCCACTGCGTTTCGTTGAGATTTTCTCCTCATTGAGTCTAGCAACTAATGCATTGATACTCATCCCTGCAGCAAACTCCCTAAAAATCCTCCTGACGATATCCGCCTCTTCTTCATAAATTTTGTGAACCATCCCTTCATATTTGGGCTGCCCCTTCTTATTCAGCCTCAATTCCCCAACAGGATGGGATTTATACCCATAGACGCTCTCTCCCGTACTGTAACCCCTCAGTTTCTGCCCCTCCAAGCCCCGCATTGTCTTCTTCTTCAAATCGTCCAGATAGAGTTCATTGATCAGCCCCCTAATATGAATACCCAGCTTCGAGTTATCGTCATCGGTGATGATCCCATCCGAAACCGAGATGATCTTCACCTGAAAGAAGGCGAACTTGTTGACTAAAGTCAGCATCTGATGATTGCTCCTCGACAGCCTCGAGAGATCATCCACAGCTACGGCATCGAACTCCTTGTTCTCCATAGCCCTCTCAAGCGCCAAAAGCCCCGGCCGATTATGAATCGAGCCTGATATCGCCTCATCGGCATAGATATGTCTTTCATCAAAAATCAGATCATGTTCATTCGCGTACTTGCGACAGACGCGCACTTGATCGTCGATACTCTTTTCGCTTTGATTCTCAGACGAGTAGCGCGCATAGACGGCAACTCTCATAGGGGCCTCCTAATCTTTGGAAAATAATTCCCGACTTTGACACCTGAAGGCCATTTTTGGGGTTATCTTGTCTATGAGAGGCACCTCAAAAAAATGAAAAACGTAGTGAACACAGGCCAAAAAATTTCGAATGAAAATTTGCAAAAAATG
>Ga0209211_10009329_pt1 | contig 13113 bp, 15 predicted proteins | sample RifGroA2_FD_183992 | JGI IMG/M metagenome (GOLD analysis project Ga0209211, IMG submission 183992) | Groundwater microbial communities from Rifle, Colorado, USA - Groundwater A2 (SPAdes) (version 2) | ecosystem: Environmental > Aquatic > Deep subsurface > Groundwater | place: Rifle, Colorado...
AAATAGGCAAGCAAATATTTTGTCCATACGCAACAATATAATCATTAAATACTTTCCAATATTTTTGTGACAATAATTTTCGCAGCACAAATTCAGTTTCTTCAGCATTTTTTGTTTTAATCCATCCTAATTAATTTTTAATCTTACCACATCTTTAGGATTATTTGCTAAAGTAAAAAGTCTTTCAGAAGCTTTAGCAGTAACTTGATCTTTTGTTCGCAAACTTAAGAGTGTAGAGATTAATATCTCTTTATTAGTTACTTTTTCTCTTTTTTGAAAATAATGCTTTTGCTTTATTAAGATTACGAAATCAAGTATTTCCTGTGTGAATGAAACGAACTCGGAAATACTAAATCAATTCGATAATTTTTTATATTATGGAATAAATAAAAAATTATGGTAGAACAACAAGTTGTTTACATTTACACTGATGGTGCATGTTCAGGCAATCCTGGTCCAATGGGCATCGGCGTATATATGCGAAAAGGTAAACGAGTAATTGAGATGATTTCGCAATATCTTGGTAAAGGAACAAATAATACTGCGGAATTAACAGCAATAGATGTTGCACTGGAAAAAGCAATCTTCTATGAAGAAAGATATATTGAAATAAGAAGTGATAGCGAATGGGCAATTAAGGTATTAAATAATCAATATAAATGCAAACAACTACATTTGCAAAAAATTCTTAAGCTTGTTAAGGAAAAAGAACACTATTTTTCTTATTTAAAATATCTATGGGTTCCTAGGAAAGAAAATACTATTGCAAACGAATTAGCGCAATCCAGTGTGCAAAAAAAACTAAAATAAACAATTGTAGTCTTATAATTACATCTCTTGTCCGCAAGAATTACATAGGTTCATAGGCGACTCAAATTTCTTTGCATCAATTTCTTCTAAATCTTGTATCCCATCAAATTTTGCTCCACATCCATGGCAGAATGAATCTTCAAATAGCACATCTGATCCACATTCACACAAGAAATATTCGACCTGTGGTAACTCCTTTCCACATTTTCTACAGAAGACATCGCCTTTATATGGCTCATTACCACATTGGCATTGCATCTACTTTCACCTCTTTTTTAAAAATGAGGTAGACATTCATACTATTTAAGCTTTTTGTCATAAAATTCAAAAGCTTTATAAAAGAGTCTTTTATTCTAAACTATATTAATTTATTTTTTGGAGGAATGAACTATGGAATCAGCTTCAAGACCATTAGATGCGCTAAATAAGGCACGAAACAAAAGAATTATTGTAGAATTAAAAAACAACAAACAGATTGTAGGAACATTAAATGCATTTGATATTCATATTAATGTAGTACTAAATGATGCAGAAGAAAGAGTAGATGGCGAAGTAAAACGAAAATTAGGAACAGTATTTATCCGTGGAGATACTATCACAATTATATCTCCAGCAGAATAAAAACTATCAACTAACTTTGGTGTAGAAAATGAAGGGAACATATTCGCAAGGGCAACATAATAAAGCAGGATCACACATTATCTGTAGACGCTGTGGAAAGCATGCGTTTCACAAAAACAGAAAAATCTGCGCATCATGTGGTTATGGCAACACTGCAAGAATACGAAGCTATGCTTGGCAGATAAAATAGATTCTTAATTATTATTTTCTTCAATCAGAAGTTATTAAGTATTGATTATATTCAATTAAATCTAAAATATTATAAAACGGTGATTAATATGGGTGGAAGCAAAAAAACTGTTGAAGAACAAAAAACAGCAGCAATGGAAAGATTACCACAATATTTGAAATGTTTATTAGAACCAAAAAGAGTAGAATCATTAAAATTTGCAAGAAAAGCAAAAGTAGAGAATAAAAGACATAGTATTGCTGATATAGGAAAAGATTATTTAGGTAATATGCAAAAAATGTTTAGTTGTTCTACTGCTTATAGTTATTGAGCTTTATTAAATTTAAATCATTAACTATATATATTAGGTAAAAACTTCTCTTATGATATTGCGGAGATGCCGGAGCGGCCAAACGGGATAGAAGTTTGGTATCTATACTATATATAGTATACCAATCTGTCCAAGCTTAGGTAAGATGAGCTTTGCAAAAAGCTGTGACTTTAAGTTACCTATTGGCTTAGTGCCTACGCAGGTTCAAATCCTGCTCTCCGCAGTATTTATTATATTTTATTCTTAATATTTATTTAGGTATTATTTCATCTTTTCCAATCAACAGCCATTTCCAAAGTGGTATGAAATAAATATCATCTTGCTGTTTTTCAAGATTCTTTGTTATAATAATTGCTTTCTTTACTTTTTTGAAATTATTCTTGAATTCTTGTAAAGCTTTTACTTCTCGTTCTTCTATTTCATCACTATATGTTACATTTATTGCTGTTATCATTTGATCATTTTCTTTAATAACAAAATCAACCTCATTTTTTCCTTTCCAATAATAAGGATGCATTTCTTTTCTCAGAAGTTCAATAAACACAATATTTTCTACTAATTTTCCATCATCTTGTGAAAAGCGGAAAGAAACAGCATTTCGCAGCCCTGAATCTATAGTATATATCTTTGATGCCATTATTTTTTGTTCTTTCAATGAGTATGAAAAATAATCTGTTGTGAAAAAGAGATATGCCTCTTTATAATAAGAGAGATACTCTTTTGTTGTATCGTATGAAAATGATAAAGCATTTCTTATATTTCTTAATGAAATAAATTTTGTTATGTTTGTTATAAGAAATACAGCAAATTCTTTTGTTCTTTGAGAATTTAGGTTATATCGCCCAATAATGTCTTTATAGAGTATATCATCAAAATATTGTTTTAATATTTTTGATTTATATTGCTCTTCTTTTAAAACTATTTCAGGAAATCCACCTTGTTCTATATATTCTTTGAGCATATTTATTATTGTAGTTCTTGTTTTTTCTGTGATTATCTCTTTTTTAATATTTTCTTGCTCTATATATACATCTTTAAATATTAGAAATTCTTTAAAACTTAAGGGGTATATTTCAAATGTTAAGTTTCTGCCTGTTAGCAAAGTTGCATACTCTTTTCTTAAAAGATACGAGCAAGAACCTGATATTACAAATTTATCATCTGTTTTAAGATCATATTTCTTTCTGAGCCAACTTTCCCAGTGTTCCTTTCGCTGAATTTCATCCAAAAAAATATATGCTTTATGTTCTTGATTAAGATTTTCTCTATAACATAGATAAATTTCATCTAATGTATCTTTTGCTAATGCAATATCTTCTAAATTGATAAATAATATTTGCTTGGCATTAATTCCTTTTTTTAATAAGTGATGAATCATTTGATACATTAATGTACTTTTTCCAGATCTTCTCACTCCAAGTATAACTGTTATTTCTTTTATAGCAATTGATTTAACTATTTCTTTATAGCTCTCTCTTTCAATTCCCTTTAATTTCTCTAATGATGCAATATCTTCCCACCATGGATTCCACTCAACAAGCTTCTTTAGTTCCATGTTACGTTTTAGTGTAACATCTACTATATAAATGTTACGTTTTAGTGTAACATCTACTGTATGAATGTTACGTTTTAGTGTAACATCACTATGTTCTATCTAATATAATTATATAAACCCCTTTATTTTTCTATAAATTTATGTCAACAATCTCAGTATGTATGATTGTCAAGAACGAACAACAATATCTACAGCAATGTTTGGAGTCTGTCAAAAACGTTGCTGATGAGATTATTATAGTAGATACTGGTTCAACAGATAATACAAAACAAATTGCGCGACAATTTACAGACAATATCTATGATTTTGCTTGGATTGATGATTTTTCAGCAGCTAGAAACTTTTCATTATCAAAAGCAGCAAAAGAATGGATCTTTGTGATTGATGCTGATGAGTTTGTAATGTTTAATCCAAAAGATGTTTTGTTTCAGTTTGAGAACAATAAAGAACTACTAGCTATTTCTTTTCTACAGAGGAATTATACAAATAACATTACTATTCCTAGTTTCAAGAGTATTCAAGAAGATAAAACACAAATTCCAGAGTATTTGCAAAAACAATTCAAAGGCTATAGCGAACGACCGTTTATCAAATTATTCAAGAATATTCTACAATTGCAATACAAATATCTAGTTCATGAACAATTAGATGGCATTGCTAATACAAAACAACAAGTTGTGATGACTAATCATATAGTGCATCATCTTGGATTTGATGCAAATCTCTCACAAACAAAAAAACAATATTATTTGGATTTAGCAGAAAAACAACTATTGCTCTATCCAGATGATTCTATTGTTTTGTTTAACCTTGCAATGGCATATGCAGATAATAAACAAATGACTAAATCAGTAGAGCTGCTATATACTATATATAGGCAGAACAAAAATTTCCCTAATACTATTAGGATTTTGTCAGATTTCTTAGTGAAACTTGGCAAAGTTACAGAGTCTCAGCAGCTATTAGCTGATCATATCAAATATTTACAATCTCAACAAGAATCAGGTATAAATAAGCAAGATACAAAGGAATTATCTTACCTATATTATATATTAGGTATTGTTTATTTTAAACAGCAGTTATTTGATGAAGCACTCAATTGTTTCCATAAAAGCAACACACATATAGCAAATGCAGATGCATACAATGGATTAGCAATGCTCGCAGCTACAGATAAGCAATACAAAGAAGCATATGGTTTTTTGCATAAAGCCTATATATTGAATCCTAATAATGTACAAGTGGTTAATAATCTGAAGAAATTAGAGAACATCTTGAAAAAATAGCTATTGTGCGGATTACAGGTTTTAGTATTTGCATTGTGACACAACCTGCGAAGCGAGTTCGCAAATACTAATTTATAAATCATTGCAGTTTTTTTTCTGAAAACTGTAACGATTTCCCAACCATCACTTGTTTGTAGTAAACGTCTGAAACGAGAAAATTCTTTATTTTTAGCCATTATAACCTATTCGAACGGTTTTTGTAGAAAAAACCATCACGAAAGCTTTATAAATAAGTCTTTGCCATTTAGCTTTTGTAGTTTTTAGTATCCAAATACCTATCGGATCTATTAAACAGAATTTGTGTAGTGTCATACAATACTTTGTACGTATTGTACACAACCAAAAAAAATAAAAATAAAAAAATAATGGTAGCCTAAACAACACTAAGGAGGTGTTAGGACGATGGAATTAAGAAAAACAGTAAAAAAGATCGCAGCATTAGGAATGGGCGCTTCAATGTTAGGAGCAACTGTTATCGGAGCAATGGCTGCTGGAGATTTAGCAGGATTTCCAACAAATTTTATTAGCGCAGACGGAAAGTTTGACGGTATGTTTGTTGTAGGAAAGAACGCTAAAGCAGAAGATATTATTGGATTAAGTTCTATACAAACATCAGTACAACAAGTAGCTGTCAAGAAGACACCAAAAAATGCAAACGCAGCTGCAACATCAACAGCAGTTGACGTAACAGGCGGATACAAAATGGGTAGCAATGATTGGTACTACAACCAAAGTGCAAACCAAACAGATGCAACTATTGGTTCATCAGAAATGCCAGGTGTATTTGGTGATGGTTCCTACAAAGATAATGAAGGAAACAACAAGAATACTGAAGATTATGTACAAAACTTGCGATTCCAAGTTGATAGAACTTTAGTATTGCAACATGCGCAAGATGATGATGTAGCTCCTAAAGCAGGAACATACTTATATGTTTCAGATGCATCAAACAATTATGCATGGAACTACACATTAGAATTTGACACTGCAGTTGATGTTGATAACTCAACGTCTGCTCTTTTAAAAGCTGATTTGGAAGGAACTACTCTCAAAATAATGGGTAAATCTTACACTATTGTCAATTCAAAATTGGGTACAATGGGTGGTTCAACACCAACATCTACTGGGGTAAACACACTTAAACTATTGGGTGGAGAAAACGTGCAATGGTTAAGTCAAGGTGAATCTGTAAAAGTAACTGTTGATGGTACAGAACACACAGTAACAATGTCAGATTTGAACGAAGGAGCAACATCCTGTGGATTGCTTGTTGATGGTCAATTAATCTGGGTTGATACAGGAACAACTGAAACAGTAAATGGTGTTGTAATTGGTGCAATTGAAGGACGAGAAATTGCCTCTGAAGCAAAAGACACTGATGTCTGTAAGATTTCAGTAGGAGCAGCAACACTTGAATTAGAACATGCAACCGAAGCAAAATTAAATGAGAAAAAAATCTCCGATGTGAATGGTTGGTATGCTGATGCCTATTTTGGTACTGATTCAGGAGGAACTGCAACTAAAAACAAATGGAAAACAATGGATGTTCGAGTAAGACCTGATAATGACAAGCTTTACTTAGCACCAGGTGATTCATTAGTTGATCCAGTATTTGGTGGTTTCAAAATTGTTTTCAGTGAACTTGTCAAAGGAGATACTGAAACAATTACTTTTGATGCAAGTGGAAAAACAGGAACTATTAAATTTGTTACTCGTGAAGGTAAGGATATGAAATTGAGTCTGAAATCCAAAGACGGTGATGGTAAAGCTTATTGGGGAGATGATGTTGATACAGTTGATGGTAAAATCTATTTGCAAGGAGATGGTTGTATCTCTTCAGTAAACTTAACTGATTGTAAGGGTGCAAAATTCCTTGTATCTTCAGGAACAACTAAAGATGGTCACTTGGTAAAAATCTCAAAATTAGATTTGACTGACTCAAAGATTAGTTTTGAAGATTTAACAACTGGAACTGAAACAAATGATAAAGCATTTAATGCAATTGGGGCTAACACTTTCTCATTAAGTGGTGGTGCTGGTTCAATTACATTAACTTTCGATGGTGGAACTGCAACAGCTGGAACAAGTGCCATTACCTTTACTACTTTAGGTAGTGGGTATACTGCATATACTGGAGTTGTTGGATGTACAGCACGTGCATCTTTTGTTCAATTGCAAACAAAAGAAAAAGGAACCATCGCTTTTGATAACTGTCAAGCAGGTAACATATCAGCAACAAATTATGGAAATGCATCATTTGCACCATTAAACCTTTCATATAACCCTGGTAACTTTTCAGAATACAATGATGGTGATTTAGCTGCAGCAAGCTACGTTGCAGGTGCAAATACATTTTTATTTAACGCAACATACGATGACTCTGATGACAATGTTTTAGAATGGGGACATTCAGTTCCAGCAGCAGTATCATTTGGTAAAAAACCTGTAAGCAACACAGATGATGACAACCAAATAGCAATGACATTGAAAGGTACAGAAATCTGGATAGATGATGATTCATCAAAACAAAAGATTGTAGTAACACACCCAAGAAATGCTGTATATGCACAAGTGTACTTAGCACCAGCATCAGCTGCAACAGCAACTGTAACAGGCGGCGAATACACAATTGAAATGCAACCAATTGGTGTTGATCAAACAAAATTGGATACTGAAGTAACTGATGCAAAAACAAAGAATATCATTGCAATAGGTGGTCCATGTGCTAATGCAGTTGTAGCAGAATTGATGGGTAACCCAGCAGACTGTGCAAGTGCTCTAGGTATTGAAGTTGGTCAAGCAGTAATCAAGCTATACAACCAAGAAGGTGGAAAGATAGCTTTGGTTGTAGCAGGACAATCAGCTGACGACACAAGATTAGCTGCTAAGATGTTGAACGAATACAAGAAGTTCATGTTAAAAGGCGATGAAGTTGTTGCTTTAACAGTAAGTGAAAGTACACTTGCTTGGAAAACAAGAACTGAATTAGCAGTTGACAAAGAAAAAGTCAAAGCAGCTGAACCAGTTGCTCCAGCAGTACCAGCAGCAGTACCTGCAACTACAGAATAAGGAAATTTTTTTCCTTTTTTTTTAATTTTTATTATTCTAAAAAGATTATGATTTCTATTACGAAAAAGTATTTAAATAAGTATCTTCTTATGATTGCTATGAAAAAACAAACAATAGAATTAGTGCAAACTGAAATTGTTTCAGATCTAAAGAAAATAAAATCAATTGATGCAATACTGCTTTTTGGTTCTTATGCTCGAGGAACGCAAAAGCCACTTTCAGATATAGATATCTGTGTTATTGCAAACAAACATATCTCTCATAATCTCAAAGCAAAAATCCAGAGTTACACTTCAAAAAATATTGATCTATCTTTTTTCTGGGATTTACCTATTGGTGTAAAATACGCTATTCTTCGCGAAGGAAAAATATTATTTATGAGAAATAGTGGTAATTTTCATAATACTCTTGTACGGACAATGCATGAGTATCTTGATTTCAAGCCAGTTATTGATAAAAATATTGCACGGTGTTTTTTATGAACAACGATAGAATTGTCGTAATTATTAAGGATATTGAAAGATTTTTCGCAGATTTAGAAAGTTTCAATATTAAAACTATAAAAGATATTTCAAATAAAGAAAAGTTCTATGCAACGTCTATGCTTCTATTCTCAATAATAAATCGTGTCATTGATTTAGGGGAAGAGATCATTTCTGAAAGGAGATTGGGATTCCCTTCAAAATATAAGGAGATATTTGATATGCTTTATAAAAACAATTATATTGATAAAAAGCTTCATAATAATCTTGCTTCCTTAGTCTATTTTCGAAATCTTGCGGCTCATGAATATTACACTTTTAGAGAAGAAGATGTATTTAAAGCATACCAAAAAATTTCGTCAGTTAAACATTTTATAGCTAAATTAAAATAGTTATAGTTATCAAACAATTAATCGAAGAAGGTATTGAGATTTAGTTTATACTAATCATCATCTTTTTATATCACGTAATTCTTCTCAGTTTATAGAACAATGGCAGCAAATGACATCAAGATAACATACGAAGTATTGTTTGATATATTTCGCAGAGAAAAGAATAGGGAAGAGCTCCAGAAGCTAGACAATACTTTCTATATTGATATCATTACTTATCTTCGAGAGAAAGATGCTATTTTGAATGATAAAATAAGTAAGAATGAATCAAAAGAGGAATTAAAGAAACTCACAATACAATTAGAGAACATCCATAAACTATTGCGAGAATTGTATGACAGAAGAGAACGAAAGATTATTGTAATGGCTTTAAACAAAGTAAGAATACATCAGAATATAATAAATACCTCAGCAATGCTTGCTGAAGAAAAGCTTTTTTTTGACAAGATAACTGAGGATATGCGTTATTTTAGGGTAGAAATCCTTGAAAAGCTCATTCAGCAGCAAAAGCCAGCATTAATACCTTGTTATGCAGCAGATAAACATCAGAAACCGATTGAGCAAGAAGTACAGTCAAAAGAAATTCGTTTAGAAAAAACGTTAAAAACAATCCGTTTTATAACAACTGTCCCTAAGTTTGTTGGAGAAGAAATGGAAATCTATGGTCCTTATCAAGAGAATGAAACTGCTTCTTTACCAACTAAGATTGCAGATATATTGATCAAAAAAGGAAGAGCAGAGGAAATAACAGATGACCAAAAGCAGCAGCAAACTATAGTTAATGAAGATCAGCAATTGGTTAGTTAAATTCATTCAATTATTATTTTCTTTAAGTTCTCTATTTTTCCAAAATCTTTATCCTTTGTAACAAGAATAAGATTATGCTCCATTACTTGTGCAGCTATCAAAAGATCAGCAAGAGGTATTACTAATCCTTTTTTCTGCAATGTTCTTTTAATATCTGCTAAAATATGTGCTGTGTTTTTAGTTATGGTTATTATTGAGAATTTATTAATAAAAGAAAGGGAATTCATTTTATTTGCCAGATTTCTTTCATGCAATCCATAATAAAATTCAAAATAACTGATAAATACAATTTGAGCTGGTGTTGGATAAGATTTGATATATTCTTTTAATTCTGATTCAATTGATTTATTCTTTTTATCTAATTCTATTAAGATTGAAGTATCAAATACTAAACTCATTGTCTAAACCCATATTCTTGCCTATGTTTTCTTACTAATAAGTGCATTTCTTCAGCTTCTTTATTTGTTAATGTACCTTTATGATTTAAAATATCTTTCCAAAAACTCTCACTTCTCTTTTCGTATTCTTCTACAATCTTATGAAGTAATTTTCCCATTGTAACCCTATCTCTTACTGATAGTTTTTTTAATTTATACCAAGTTTCTTCATCAACACCTTTAATTGTTTTAATTGTCTCCATAATAAGTATTAAAATAATACTAGTATTTAAGCTCGATCTTACCCAATTATTTGCTGAGTGAGTGAAACGAACTCGCAAATAATAACATTTATAAACATAAGTAAACTTTTTCTCAATATTCAAGTTAATTATTAAGGTGAAAATATGAAATTACCAAAGACAGCAAACAGATATTGTCCTTATTGTAAGCATCATACAGAACATAAGATATTGCTCAATAAAAAAAGAGCGCCTTCTTCATTATCAAGAGGTTCTAAGTACAGAGCAAGAAAACGTGGAAAAGCACGTGGATTTGGAAATCTTGGAAGATATTCGAAGCCAGCAGTTACACAATTTAAAATGACTGGTGCAAAGACAACAAAAAAAACAGATTTGCGATATGAATGTACAGCTTGTAAAAAACAGCATGTGCAGCGTTATGGTATCAGAGCAAAGAGAGTTGAGTTTGTACAATAAATATTACTTTTGAATAATGGAGATTTTTATTCAATGGAAAGAAAACTGTTAATCAAAATTATTTTCTTTTCTATAATTCTAATATTCACAATTATTCCAATTATAGCAACATACATGTACATCAACAATAATTATATAATAAAGATTTATTCTAAAGAAACAAACTATCTTGAAGCAATGCAAAACACTCAAATAATCAATGATTTTAATACAGTTTCAGAGCAACAGACAATAAAAGATTCTAACATTCCAAAAAGCGATCTTATTTATAATTATGATAAAAATGTTTTTCAGTTTCATATGCCTCATCCATATGCTGGCTTTAAATCACAGCCAAGTGCAAAAGCAATTATGAAATTAGCTGACTCTGAGCAGTTAATAACTACTAATAGTTTAGGACATCGTTCTCCAGATTTAGGTATAAAAAATAATGGAACACTACGTATAGCTATGATAGGTGGTTCAACAGCATTTAATGGAAAAACAAATAATGATACAATTATTGCAAAATTAGTCAAATTAATTGAAAAAGGGAAAAATCAACCAGTTGAGTTTGTAAACGCTGCAATTGTCTCTGCAAATTCTGAACAGGAATTAGCAGTTTTTGTCCATGAATTGATGGACTTAAATTTAGATTTACTTATTTCATTTGATGGTTTTAATGATTATATCAATGCAGAAACATCTACTGCCCGTGTTCGTTGGCCTTCTATACAATGGAATGGAATTTATTATCCTTATGCACCTCCTTTAACTGTTAAAAAAGTAACTCCTAAAAATGTATTACCTATGTCTAATGCCTATATTACTAATTTACAGAAGATAGCTATTATTTCACAAGCAATGAACATATCATATCTTGCGGTATTGCAGCCTATAAATGGATATAATAACACTATTTGTAATGAAAATATCAATTTCCCAGCAAATGGTTATTATTGTCTAACAGAGCGCCAATATAATGAAATGGAGGAAATACATCTCTATAATGCAACATACATTTCATTTGCAAGTTTATTAAATGGTTCTTATTTTTCAGATATTGTTCATATTTCTGATGAAGGAAATACATTTGTAGCACAATCGCTTTATGATATCATTAATCTACGAAATTTATTAAAAAGATAATTACAAATTTTTAATAAATTATCCAATATCTTTTTATTTCAATATCACTTTCTTCTCACATGGCATTTGATTTTACAGCAGTTATACTCAAAGAACAACAACCATCTGTAATTGATATAAATAAAATAATCAATAAAACAACTAACAAAAGAATTGGTTTTATCCTCTTTTCTTCAATAAATGATCAACAAGAATTATTTGCAAGTGGCATCTGCATGAAACAAAATTTTGTTCTCGTTGGGAACAAAATTTTGTATGATATTAAAGAACTTGTTAATTATGATATTAACAAGATAATCTCTTTTGGATTAGACGATACTGCAGATTTGCTGATGGAATTCGCAAGAACATTTGACCAGTTGATTATCTTAGTCAATCTCAATGTTCTTGATGTTTGTCATTCTCCAACAAGCAGTCATACTTCAGTCGGTGGATTAAACATAAAGGAATTGTTTTATATTTTTTCTCGATTTTCACATCTTCGTACAGAAAAGATAATCTATGTTTATAATTATTCTTTGGTAAAAGATTCAACACAAACAACACAACTATTATTAGAGAAGTTTCAATCGCTTGGCGTGAGTAATCTTATTTAAAGAAACCTATTTTTTTTGAAAAACGAACAAAGTGAAGTTTTTCAATAGCTCTTTGCAACATACACAATATGTTTAGCTTCTTTATTGCAGATTATGCATCTTTGCCCAGTATGTACTTTTTCAGGATTTTCAAACTTTGTTCCTGAGACAACGCCGCCTATTGTTTCTGCTTTCAATGTTTCTGCGCATTGCTGTCCATCAAAATCAGTGCTGCAGAATGGTACTTTGATAAATCCTTTATGTTTTTCAATTATTTGTTTTAATTCAGTTAATGACTCTGTTTGTGTTGTATTATCCTTAAAATATTCTTCAGCTCTTTTCTTCATATCCTGCTCGTAAGCTTCAATCTTGTCTTTAATCTCTTTATCAAGATGTTTCAGGTTTATTTTTTCTTTTTTATCTCGTGTGCGTAAAGCAATTGTTACTTCATCACCATCAGCTTCTCTAGGACCAATCTCAATCCTCAATGGAATACCCAGCATCTCATATTTATTGTACTTAAATCCAGGTGATTCATCGCTGGAATCTAATTTAGTAATATATCCAAATTCTTTTAATCTTCTTTCAACTTCAGAACATTTTTGTATCACTTTTTCATTTAATTGTTGTTTGTTTGCAAAAGTTATAGGTATTATTACAATATGGATTGGTGCAATACTATATGGTAAGATTAGTCCTTTATCATCACCATGAATTCCTATCAAAGCAGCCATCAATCTATATATCCCTGGACCAAAACATGTTTGATATACATATTGTTTTGTTCCATTC
>Ga0209211_10009331_pt1 | contig 13111 bp, 13 predicted proteins | sample RifGroA2_FD_183992 | JGI IMG/M metagenome (GOLD analysis project Ga0209211, IMG submission 183992) | Groundwater microbial communities from Rifle, Colorado, USA - Groundwater A2 (SPAdes) (version 2) | ecosystem: Environmental > Aquatic > Deep subsurface > Groundwater | place: Rifle, Colorado...
TGCCGGCGCGCACCAGCACGCCCAATGGCACGAAGTGGCCATGCTGGTGACTTTTATTAACCTCGGACGCTGGCTGGAGGCACGTTCCAAAAGCAAAGCGGCGGAGGCCGTGTCCGGGCTTTTTAAATTAGCGCCGAAAACCGCCAGGCGCATTAAGGACGGCGCAGAGGAAGTAGTGCCGGCGGAAAGCATTCTGCCCGGGGACGTCATACACCTGCGCCCCGGCGAGCAGGTGCCGGTGGACGGGACGGTAACAGGCGGATTTTCAAGCGTGGACGAGGCCCTGCTGACAGGGGAACCCGTGCCGCAGGACAAGGCGGCCGGCGCTAAAGTCTATGCGGGCACCATAAACAAAACCGGCGCGCTGGAGTTCACCGCCACCGGCGTGGGCGAAGACATGGCGCTGATGAAAATTATCAAGGCCGTGGAGGAAAGCCAGGCGGGAAAAAACTCGGTACAGCGGCTGGTAGACCGGATTTCGGCTTATTTTGTCCCCGCAGTCATTTTGCTCGCCCTGGCCGCCGGCGGTATCTGGTTATACTACGCCGACCTCCCGAGAGCCGTAAGCGTCTTCGCTGCGGTGCTGGCCGTGGCCTGCCCCTGCGCGATGGGCCTGGCGGTGCCAATGGCGGTGTCGGTGGGTTTCGGGCGGGCGGCGGGGCTCGGCATGCTGATCAACAACGCCGAGGTGTTGGAGCGCATTCCGAAAATAGATGTGATAGTGTTTGATAAAACAGGGACCCTTACGGAAGGCCGCATGAAAGTCTCCGCTATACGCCCCTGGTCAATTAACGAACCGCAGTTTCTCTCCCTGCTGCTGAGCGCCGAAGCAAGTTCCGAACACCCCTTCGCCGAGGCGGTGCGGATATATGCGAGGGAACGCGATATCCCCCGGCTGAAGCCGGACGAAGTGGAAGTGGTGCCGGGCAAGGGAGTTAAAGTTAAAGTGGGCGGAAGCGCGGTCATGGCCGGCAGCGCCAAATGGTTCGCGGAAACGGGCGTGCCGGTGCCCGCAGGGGCGGAGGCGGAAATAAAAGCCTCGGCGGGCTCGCTGCTGCTGCTGGCCGCGGACGGTGTTTTCAAAGGTTACGCGGAACTCTCCGACACTGTCCGGCCGGAAACGGCCGGGGTTATGGCCGAGCTTTCCGCCATGGGGATAAAGCCGGTAATAGCTTCGGGTGACAGGCGGGCCGCCGTGGAAACCCTCGCTGCCGCGCTGGGGATAGAAGAATTCTACGCCGAAATTTTCCCGGAGGAAAAAAGCCGGATAATCATGCGCCACAAAGCCCTGGGCGGAAAGGTGGCTTTTGTCGGAGACGGCTTTAACGACGCCGCCGCCCTCTCCGAGGCGGATCTCGGCATAGCCCTGAGTTCGGGCGCGGATATCGCCGTAAAGGCCAGCGATATAACCCTTATGCATAACGGCATAGCCGGCGTCGCGCAGGCCCTAAAACTCGCTAAAGCGATCAGGCGCAACATAACGCAGAACCTGGTCTGGGCTTTCGCCTACAACGCCGCGCTCATCCCGCTGGCCGCCGGCGCCCTGTATCCCTTATGGGGCCTGCTGATACCTCCCTACTTCGCCGGGGGGGCTATGGCCCTGAGCTCTGTTTCCGTAGTTTTGAATTCCCTGCGGCTCAGAAGGATAAAGCTATAGCGGCGGCCGGGAACAAACGATAATACGAAACTTATAATGAGGAGACACCAAATGAACACGAAACTGATACTTCCGGTAATAACGGCCCTGCTTATGGCCTCGTCACAGGCCTTTGCTGAAGGCGGGATGAAGGAGCATAAAGGCCACGCGCAAATGGATAAAGGACACACGAACTGCCCACACCAGGCGAAAGACGTGAAAACCGAGAAAAAAGAGGTGGAGAACGGTATAGAAATAACGATGACGACGGAAACCCCCGAGGCGGTAGCCGGGCTGCGGGAAAAAGCCGCTGCGGATTATGCCGCCAAAGACTGTCCGATGCTCAAAGAAAGCAAGGCTGTTACGGTTGAAAACATCGAAAACGGCGTAAAGGTAACTGTCACGGCCAAAACCAAGGCGACCGTTAAGAAACTGCAGGCCTCCCTGAAAAAGGACAAGAGCTGTTGCGGCGACGGCGAACATAATCAAACCGCCCCGGCTAAAGACTCCCAAAAAGCCGCCTATGTCTGCCCGATGGGCTGCGCGGAAGCGGACAAACCTGGCAAGTGCCCTAAGTGCGGGATGAACCTGGTGAAGAATAAGTAACCGGCGGAAAATTGAATTAAAAGAGGAGCAGCCTCTGCATAAGTCGGCGCTAACACACAGACGTGCAGAGGCTGCCCTCCCTATATTTAACTATTCTAAGCCGCGGCAATCAAGAACTCGGACGGGCCACGATGAACCATGGCGGGTGAGGGAACCCTATACTCGGCAACGGCAGAAAGGAATTGACACAGCAGCGGAAAAACTGCGGTAATTATCGGAACTGACAGCTATACCAACGGAGAATTTGATGGACTTGACTCTGTTCGGATTTACAGCGGTTAAAGACTTATTCAACATCCACCCGATGTTCGTGCATTTCCCTGTCGCGTTTTTGCCCGGTGCCTTCCTGTTATTCGGGCTCGGAATAGTCTTAAAAAAGGCGGAACTGAATGCCGCAGGCAGGGCCTGCCTTTATCTGGCCGTTGCCGGCGCGCTGGCCGCGGTAATAACGGGGCTGATGGCCGAAGACAGCTTTCCGCATAACGCGACAATACATCATATGATGGGGACCCACGAAACCCTGGCCTGGATAGTTCTCGCTATAGCAGGCGTTCTATGCGCGTGGAGCTTCTTCCAGTCGGAACACCGCCCGAAAGGCGCCTGGGCGTTCCTGGCGCTCCTGGGGCTGGCCAACCTGGCTGTTATACAGGGGGCCGATATAGGCGCGCGCATGGTCTACCTGGAAGGGGCGGCGGTAAAGCCCGCAGTGTCCGTGATTACCGGGAAAAACGAAACCAAACTTGAGAGCAGCCCGCAGACTGGAATTCCGGCCGGCCATGAAGGTCACAAGCATCAACACTGAGCACAGTCCTATAACTACGAATGGCACCGCAAGTTTTCCGATAACTCTGCGTTTAATGTCATGAGAGGTCATATTATGCCTGACAATTGTTTAAAAATGGGACAAAACCTTTCCGCCTACCTGGACGGAGCGCTGGACCCTGAAAGCCGGGCTGCGGTAGAAGCCCACATAGCCGGCTGCGCCGCCTGCGCCGGTGAACTGAAGTTCATGGCCGCAGTGGATGCGGACCTGAAGCGGCTTCCCGTGATAGAGCCCTCGCCTTTTTTCGCCGCAAGGGTAGCGGCCGCGGCCCGCTCCGCTAACCGCTACGGTGCCTCTTTGCGCCGCTTCCTGCGCCTGCCGGTGCCCGCTATGGCGCTGATGGTGTCCTTCATACTGGTAAACATCTTCTCCTTCGCCTTCAATATCAACGCGATGGAGAATGCCCAGCGCAGGGAACTCGCGCGAAAAGTGGTGACCCAGCTTGCAAAACCCGCCAGCCTGATAAATCCCGTGGCGGTGGCGCGCCTCTGCGGCGAATGCTCCAAATATATGTGCCTGTGCATGCACGAGGCCGGGAAACAGAGCCTCTGCCCCTGCAAAGACTGCGAAATGAATAAAATGCAGGAGCAGCCCGGAACGAAAAATACCGGGAATATGCACGAAATGGAGAAAAAAGATGTCCACTAAACTTGCCGGCGCGGCCCTGGCCCTGGGCTTATTATCGTTCGTCCACCTCTTCGGGGTGGAAAAAGCTGCCTTGGCCGTGGCTATGGGCGTAATGGCCCTTAAAGACCCGGGGATAACGCCCCGCGGGCAGAAGCTGGCCAAGGCCGCGATAATAGCCGGGCTCGGCTACCTGCTGGTGCTGAGCGCCGTTTTCCTTTACCATATGCCGGCCCTGAACAGCCTGGCCTCGAAGCTGGCAAAGTAAGGCTATCCTATGAAAACAGTTGCCGCCGCTCTACTGCTTATTTCCTGCGCCTGCGCCCCCGCCGGCGCGGCGCTGAACCTGGCTGACGTCCTGGCGGAAGTCCGTAAAAACAATCCGGACCTCAAGGCGGCCGCCGCCGTTTCCCTGGCCTATAAAAGCCGGATAAAACAGGCCTACATACTTAAAGACCCGGTAATAGAGTTCGAGCGCATGTACACCCCTTCCGGAATGAGTTTCCTGGGAGAGGCGGGAGAGAGGAACATCTCCATCAGCCAGGAGATAGACAATCCCTACAAACTCCTGCTGCGCCGCGACCTTGCCAAGGACGAACACGCTTTTTACTCCACCCTTTACGAGGCTAAAGAAAGGGAACTGATCTCCAAGGCCAAGGCGCTTTTTTACGAGTATTACATGGCCTCGAAGGCCGGGCTGATCTACAATGAGACGGTGGACCTCCTGCGCGGCTTCTCGAAGATAGCCGAGACCAAGTATTCAGTCGGCAGCGCCTCCCAGAGCGACGCGATCAAAGCGCAGGTGGAGCTTTCGCGGATGCTCAACATGCTGGTAACGGTCAGGCAGGAAAAAGAAACCGCGGCCGCGATGCTGAACGCGCTGATGGACCGGGACACGCTGGCGCCCCTGCCGGAGCCGCAGGAAATCGAGCCTTCACTGCCCGGCGCCGCTTACGAAAAGCTGCGCGCGGCGGCCCTGGGCTCCAACCCCGGGTTGAAAGCATACTCCCTCAAAGTCAGCCAGGCCGAGCGCCGGCTGACGCTCGCGAAAGCGGAGTACCTGCCGGACTTCATGCTGCTGTACAGGAAAAGGAAGGCCCCGGGCTCCGAGATGAACAACAGCTACGACGTCTCGCTGGGCCTGACAGTGCCGCTCTGGTTCTCCAAACAAAACGCTATGGGTAAAGAAGCGGCCGCCGAAAAAGAAATGGCCAACGCCGAATACAGGGCCGCCCGCAACGAGCTTGCCTCCGACCTGCGGGAGGCCGACATTAAAGCGCGCAGCAGCATGCGGCTGGTGGACCTTTACCGCGGCAGCGTCATACCGCAGGCCGAAGAAGCGCTGAAAATAGCCCAGAGCGGCTACCAGGCGGAAAAAACAGACTTCATGGACCTGCTGGACGCGCAGCGCACGCTGCTGGATTTCAGGATGGACTATTACCGCTATATCGTGGATTGCCATACCTGGCTGGCCCGGGTTGAACAACTGACAGGGGAAATAAAATGAAAGTTAAAAAGACAGTTCCTATAATTCTCGGCCTGCTGCTGCTGACGGCCGCTGCCGTAGGCATAAAATACTACCGTGGACACTCCGGGCATGAAGCCGCGCAGCAGAAAGACACTTACTACTGCCCCATGCATCCGGAATTTATCTCCGAGCGGAAGGACGATTCCTGCCCCATCTGCGGCATGAACCTGGTCAAGAGCGAGGAGGCCGCCCCCGCCGCGCAGACCGCGCAGGGGAAAATAAAATTCTACCGGAACCCGATGAACCCCGGGATAACCTCGAAAACACCCATGAAGGACGAGATGGGCATGGATTATGTGCCGGTGTACGAAACCGGGGGGGAGGCCAAGGAAGTAGGCGGCAGGGCCCCGATAAAGATGGACAATGCGAAAAGGCAGCTCATCGGTGTGAAGACCGCCCGCGCGGCCTACCGGACGCTCACCCATACCGTAGCCAGTTCCGGCAAAGTGGCCTATGATCCGGACCTGTACCAATCCATTTCCGAATATAAGGAAGCGCTGGTAGCCCGGCAGAAAGTCAAAGACAGTTCCTGGCCCGAAGTTCACGAAAGAGCCGAAGCCCTGATCCGGGCCTCGGAACTGCGCCTCAGGCAGGCCGGGCTCTCCGAAGACCAGATAACCGAACTGAGCGTGAACGGCGAGACCCACTCCAATTTGCTGCTGCCCGGCGCCAAAGCCTGGCTTTACGCCCAGATCTACGAATACGAGATAGGCCTCATCAAAGCCGGGCAGGAGATAGCGGCCACGACGCCGGCCTATCCCGGCAGGGTTTTCCGCGGCGTCATAAAAGCCGTGGACTCCATCCTCTCAGCCGAAACCCGCACCCTGCGGGTAAGGGCCGAAGTGGAGAACCCGGATAATATGCTCAAGCCCGAGATGTACGCCGAGATAAAGATAAAGATCACGCTGGCCTCCCGCCTCTCGGTGCCCCTTAACGCCATCGTCAATACCGGCGCCCGCAAGCTGGTCTTCGTGGACAAGGGTGAAAAAGGCTTCGAGCCGAAGGAAGTAAAGACCGGCTTTGAGGGCGACGATTACGCGGAGATCCTGTCCGGCATAAGGGCGGGGGAGGAAGTAGTTACCTCCGCGAATTTCCTGATAGACTCCGAGGCCAGGCTTAAATCCTCGGTGACGGAATAAAGCCATGATAAAGAAGATAATCGCTTTTTCCGCGCATAATAAGGCATTGGTCATCATCTTTACCGCGGTGGCCACGCTCGGCGCTTATTATTGCGTCAAGAACATCTCGCTCGACGCCATCCCGGACCTTTCCGACACGCAGGTGATAGTCTATTCCCGCTGGGACCGCTCCCCCGATATCATGGAGGACCAGGTCACCTATCCTATTATCACTTCCCTGCTCGGAGCTCCCAAAGTAAAAACTATCAGGGGCTTTTCGGATTTCGGCTTTTCCTATGTTTACGTCATCTTCGAGGACGGCACCGATATCTACTGGGCCAGGGCCCGCGTGCTGGAATATTTGAACAAGATACAGGGCCGGCTTCCCGAGGGCGTCAAAACGGAGATCGGCCCTGACGCCAGCAGCGTAGGCTGGGTGTTCCAGTACGCCCTGGTGGACAAGAGCGGCCGGCATGATCTGGCCGAACTGCGCTCCTTCCAGGACTGGAACCTGAAGTATCACCTGCAGTCCGTGCCCGGCGTGGCCGAAGTGGCTTCCATCGGCGGCTTCCAGAAGCAGTACCAGGTGAACCTGAACCCCAATGCGATGGCCGCCTACAATATCCCGCTCGAGAAAGTGCTTGAGGCGGTAAAAGACGGCAACAACGAAGCGGGCGGCCGGCTGATAGAATTTTCCGGCGCGGAATACATGATACGCGGCAAAGGCTACGCCAAATCGGTAAAGGATATAGAAGACATCGTTGTGGCACGCGACATGAACGGCACGCCGGTGCTTATCAAGAGCATAGCCCGCGTGGAAACTGGCCCGGAAATACGCCGGGGCATCGCCGACCTGGACGGAGAGGGAGATACCGTCGGCGGTATCGTCATCATCCGCCACAAGGAAAACGCGCTGAACGTGATAGAGCGCGTAAAAGACAAACTTGAGCAGATAAAGCCCTCCCTCCCAGAAGGCGTGGAAGTGGTGACCACCTACGACCGCTCCGGGCTTATCTACAAGGCCATAGCCACCCTCAAGCGGCAGCTGACGGAGGAAATGATCATCGTCAGCCTGGTCATCCTGATTTTCCTCTGGCACGTGCCGTCGGCCGTCATCCCGATAGTCACCATACCGGTCTCGGTCTTCCTGGCTTTCATCCCCATGTATTTCATGGGCATCTCGTCGAACATCATGTCCCTGTCAGGCATAGCCATCTCCATAGGCGTGCTGGTGGACGGCGCGATAGTTGAAGTGGAAAACGCATATAAAAAGCTGGAGCTTTGGCAAAGCGGGGGGAGAAAGGGGGATTTCCACGCCGTGCGCCTGGAAGCCCTGCAGGAAGTGGGCCCGTCGGTGTTCTTCTCGCTCCTGGTGATAGCCGTGGCTTTCCTGCCCATCTTCACTCTGGTGGACCAGGAAGGGCGCATGTTCAAGCCGCTGGCCTATACCAAGAACCTTTCGATGTTCATGGCGGCGCTGCTCGCCATCACGCTGGACCCCGCGCTGCGGATGATGTTCGCCCGGATGGACCCTTTCCCCATAAAGCCGCTCTGGTTCGGAAAAGTGGTGAATACGGTGGCCGTAGGCACTTATTACCCGGAAGAAAAACATCCCATCAGCAAGGTACTCTTCGCCGTGTACGAGCCGGTCTGCAAATGGGTGCTGAACCACCCGGTGAAGACCATCGCTTTCTCCATCCTGCTAGTCCTTACCACCATCCCCGTCTACCTGAAGCTGGGCTCGGAGTTCATGCCGCCACTGAACGAGGGCACCATCCTCTACATGCCCACCACGCTGCCCGGTCTTTCGGTGACCGAAGCTCAGAAACTGCTGCAGCTCCAGGACCGGATCCTGAAGGACATCCCCGAAGTAGAGCGGGTGTTCGGCAAGGCCGGGCGCGCCGAGACCTCCACCGACCCGGCGCCTTTCTCGATGATGGAGACCACCGTGGTGCTGAAGCCGACCGATCAGTGGCGTGCCAAGCCCCGCTGGTATTCCTCCTGGGCGCCGGAATTCCTCCGTAAAATACTCAGCCATGTCTGGTATGACAAGCTGACCTGGGACGAGCTCATCACGGACATAGATTCCAAGATGCGCTTCCCCGGCGTGTCCAATGCCTGGACCATGCCCATCAAGGCCAGGATAGACATGCTGTCCACCGGCATCCGCACGCCGATAGGCATCAAGATCTACGGCGCCGACCTGGGCGTGATACAGAAGATCGGCGTGGAAGTGGAACAGCTTATCACCCACGTCAAAGGCACCAGGAGCGCCTTCGCCGAACGCACCGCCGGCGGCTATTTCCTGGACTTCACTCTGAAGAGGGACCAGCTGGCCCGCTACGGCCTCTCCGTGAAAGAGGCGCAGATGGCCGTGATGTCCGCCATCGGCGGCGAGCCGATCTCCACCACCGTGGAGGGCAGGGAGCGCTATTCCATAAACGTGCGCTATGCCCGCGAGTACCGCGACGACCTGAACAAGCTGGGCCGCGTCCTGGTCACCACCATGGGCGGCATCAATGTGCCGCTGGCGCAGATAGCGGACATCGAGATGCGGCAGGGCCCCGCCATGATCCGCGACGAGAACGGCCTCCTGTCCGGCTATGTCTACGTGGACATAGAAGGCATCGACGTCGGAACCTACGTGAAGAACGCCAAAGCCCATGTGCTCTCGCAGATAAAGCTGCCTACCGGCTATTCGCTGGAGTGGAGCGGGCAGTACGAGAACATGCTCCGCGTGCGCGAAAGGCTCAAGATCGTGCTCCCGCTCACGCTGTTCATAATCTTCATACTGCTGTATATGAACACCAGGTCGGCCGCGAAGACTTTCATAGTGCTGATGGCCGTGCCTTTCTCGCTGATAGGGGCGGTGTGGTTCCTGTACTTCCTGGACTACAATGTCTCCATCGCCGTCTGGGTGGGCATGATAGCGCTGATGGGCCTGGACGCCGAGACCGGCGTCTTCATGCTGCTCTTCCTGGACATGTCCTACGACGACATGAAGAAAGCCGGCCGCATGAACAATACCGCGGACCTGAAGGAAGCCATCATCCACGGCGCGGTAAAGCGGGTGCGCCCGAAGATGATGACGGTGGCGGCGGCCTTCATGGGCCTGATCCCCATCATGTGGACCCTGGGCACCGGCTCCGACGTGATGAAGCGGATAGCCGCGCCGATGATCGGCGGCCTGGCCTCCAGCTTCGCCCTGGAACTGCTGGTCTACCCGGTGGTCTTCTACCTGTGGAAAAAGAAAGAGAACGCTTTCGAGTGACTAACATGAGCGACCCCAAACTCAGCCTGCTGGTAATTTTCCTGGCGCTCGGCGCCGGTAATGCGTCCGCCCAGCATGTTCATGGAGGCCAGAGCGGAGGCCATGGAGGGAGCCACGACGCCGCCCGCCAGGTCAAGCCGCAGAATAGAGCCGGAGCATGTCCTTTGCGCGTATCGTTCTATTCGGCCGCGGTCAAGGACCTCGGGGACGGCGTAGAAATAACTCTGACGGCCGAGGGCGCGGGGAACATAGCGAGGCTCCGTGAGCTGGCCGCGGCGCATTTCAGTTCCGGCGGGAAGCTGGACTTAAACTGCCCGGCCGCTGTCCCGGGTGCAAAGACCTCGCTGGAGGAAGACGCCGGCGGGGTAAAAATAATCATCACGGGACGCTCCCCAGCCGAGGCAAAAGAGATACGGGCGGCGGCCGCGGCGGCCTGTAAGAGGGAAGAGCGCGGCGCAAAACGCCTCTTCAAGACCTACGTCTGTCCTATGGGTGAATACCAGAGCAGCAAACCGGGGAAATGCCCGAAATGCGGGATGGAACTGGCGGAGAAGAAATGATGACCGGCGGAATAATTGTTATGGCCGTAATGATGGGCGCGATGTTCCTTTTCGGCGGGCACGGGAAAAAGCATAAGCACAATGCCCACGCTTCGCCTGAAATAGCCGTCTCCACCCAGGCCGCCGCGGCCACCGCCCCGGCGCAGGCCGAAGCAGAGAAGGACGCGGAACACGCGCACTAGACCATTTACGACAAAGCTAAGCATCTCAAGGAGAACCATCATGGAAGAAATTATAAAAGACTGCTGTCAGACAAAACATATGTGCGACCTGATGGCGGACAAGAACGCCTTCGAAGCCGTAAAAGAGGCGGCCAAAGACGCGCAGTTCATCTGCACCGCCTGCGGCCGGGCCGCCAAGACAGAGGACAGTCTCTGCGTTCCTGTAAAACTGTAATGCTGAATACGCGCAAGTTGGCGAGCTTCGCCCTATCCCTGGCGGTTTTAGCACTGCCGGCCCTCCACGGGACCGCCTTCGCCAGCGGGGCCTGTTGCAGCGTTTCCGGCGGCGACCCGAAAAGGCTGACCCTCACCCTGGTAGGAGCCTCCGCGATGAACCATGAGGCTATCGGCGCCGACACTTATGAGCTCAGCCAGCAGGCGCTACTGCTCAAGCTGGGGAAGCCGGTCGGGCGTGGCTTTGTTCTCCAGGCGCAGATAGGCCTGCCCACCACCACGGAACTTTCCCACGAGCAGATGGAGCTCAGCGGCAGGGGCGGTCTTATTTATGGCGCCGGCATCGGGTATAAGCTGCCCCGGTTCCTCGATCCCGTGGACCTTTCCGTATCCGCGAGCTTTTCCCGCTCGCTTGGCTACCTCGACAAAGACATGGCCGGGACTATCGACCAGTCTTTCCATATAAACGAGTTCCAGCTATTGTTCATCAGCGAAACAGCCCTGACCGCAAAAACCGCCCTTTATGCCGGGCTGAGGGCTTACTCCGGGAAAAATCAGTTAAAGGACGACAGCACCGGTGCAAAGACCAACGGGGACCAGGAAGGCAGCTTGGCCGGCCTGGCCGGAATCCGGTACTACCTGGCGGAAAAGATCAGCCTGGTAGCGGACGCAGGATTCGGTCATACCAGGGTGATAGGCCTCGGCGCCGTATTTTCATTTTAGGAACCGCGATCCGGGCCTTTTTAGATCAAGCTAGTCTGGAGGAGAAAACTATGAAAACAAAACTGACGTTAGCGCTGGCATTCACCTTTGCACTCGCGCATTCTCCGGCCTTTGCCGAAAAGGCCGCCGTTAAAGCCGCCGGGGAAGTTGCGGCCGCGGAGACGCCTAAGCCGGCAGAAGACGCCAAGTCCGCGAAAAAAGCGGAGGAGCCCGTCTACCGCACCGTGACCGAGGAAGAGATCGGGAAGGAAGCCGTCTGCCCCTCGACCGGGGAGAAGTTCAAGATCACGGAAAAGACGCCCTCGGTTTCCTACAAGGGAAAAAGTTATTTTTTCTGCTGCCCCGGCTGCGATAAGTCTTTTATCAAGAACCCGGAAAAATACCTGTCAAAGAAAAAAGAAGCCGGGAAGCGCTATGCCTGCCCCATGGGCTGCGCCGAATCCGACAAGCCCGGGAAATGCCCCAAGTGCGGGATGAACATGACGGAAAAAAAGGCGGCACAGAATAAAACATATGTCTGCCCCATGGGCGAATACGAAGGAAGCAAACCCGGCAAATGCCCCAAGTGCGGGATGAACCTGGTGGAGAAGAAGTGAACGGAAAATTTCCGGGCCGGCTACTACAGGCCCGGGAGAAGTGAAAAGTAACGGAGGTAACGCATGTTGTTCGAAGAACACAATGAAGTTGCGGTTGCCGTGGTGAGCGTGGCTACCACGTGCTCGGAGCACGGGTGCCCCGACCCTGCCTAAGCGACAGGGCTAGGTAAGCAAACCAGAGGAGCAGCCTCTGTATAGTTCGAAGTAGACACAAGGACTTACAGAGGCTGCCCTCCCTTGCATTCAATATCCACATTCATGAAAATACAAAATTGCGCGGTCAAACGCTGGAGGGATGATATCTGGCTGCATCATACGGCCAGCGGCTACAAAGTCAGGATGAACTCTGAAGCGCTGGGAGTCCTCCAGACAATGGCCGCACGCCGAAACACGGCAGAGATGACCGAAAAGGAAAAGTTCATTTACGACAAGCTGGCGGCCAAAGGTATAGCCAGCGAGGATAGTGGCCGGGTAGAGGACCGAAACCTCTTCATCAAAGAAAAAAGCAGCCTTGAATCCATAGACTTAGAATTCTCAGGTCGCTGCAATCTGCGCTGCGCCCATTGTTTCGCCGAGCTCTCCCAGAAAGAAATGGACCAGGAAACCCTTGATAAAGTATTCGCCGGGATAGACGCCCTTGACCCTGTCGACCTGGCGATCGATGGAGGAGAGCCCTTATTGAACCCCCTGCTGCGCGAAGCGCTGATAAAAGCCCGCGCGAGAAAGCTGCGCGTGGGGATAATGACCAACGCTACGCTGGCCACCGAAGAAGCCGCGGATATGATTAAGGAATACGGTGTGGCAAGAGTCTTTGTCAGCCTGGATTTCTTCGAGGAAACTCACGACGCCATCCGCGGGGCAGGTAACTTTAAAAGGGCGGTCAGTGGAATAAAAATTTTTGTCGACAGGAAGGTCCAGGTACTTATCACCGCGGTTGTACAGGAAAGCACCTATCCCCGGATCGAAGAATTCAAGAAATTCTGCCTTGGCGAACTGGGAGCCTCGACCATAAGGCTTTCATCTGTCATGCCCATCGGCGCCGCCAAGTCTTCACCGGAGCTGAGCCTGTCCGCCGCGAAGACGAAAGAACTCTACAACAAGGGGCTGATAGCCGCTCCCGGGGACAGAGACGGTGTTATAGCCAAGCTTGCCGGGGGACGCAATTTTTATTGCAAGGCCGGCGTGAATCAGTGTTTTATCTCGGCGGACGGCCAGGTCTACGCCTGCCATT
>Ga0209211_10009335_pt1 | contig 13107 bp, 17 predicted proteins | sample RifGroA2_FD_183992 | JGI IMG/M metagenome (GOLD analysis project Ga0209211, IMG submission 183992) | Groundwater microbial communities from Rifle, Colorado, USA - Groundwater A2 (SPAdes) (version 2) | ecosystem: Environmental > Aquatic > Deep subsurface > Groundwater | place: Rifle, Colorado...
AAAAGGGAGAAAACGGTTTTTGATGTCAAACTTTTTAACCGATGGGATTCCAATGTTGCTGTAAACGATCCGAGCCTCAAGGGCTACATAAATCTTGACCCAAAAATACTGCCGCGCTCTGCAGGCACCCAGCGCGGACGCTTTCACAAATCAAAGATGCATATTGTTGAAAGACTTGCGCTAAAAATGCTTGTTTCAGGCCATGTTGGCAAAAAGCACCGCCTCACATCAGGCAAATTCTCCGGAAATTATACAAACGTGATTGATGTAGTTGAAAGAGCAATGGAAATGATAGAAAAGAAGGAAAACAAAAACCCAGTAGAAGTTCTTGTCAGGGCGATAGAAAACGCGGCGTTGCGCGAAGAAGTTATTTCTTTCCAGATGGGAAGCATAATGGCGCGTGAATCAGTCATAACGGCGCCGCAGAGACGCGTTGACAAGACGCTGCGTGCAATAGCGCAAAGCGCCTACAGACGTGCATTCAACAAAAACAAAGGTCTGGCTGAGGCACTGGCGGATGAACTGCTTGCTGCCTACAAGAACAGCGCAGACAGCTTTGCCATAAAAGAAAAGGAACGCGTAGAAAGAGAAGCGACGGGCGCGAGGTAAATAGGTTTATAAAAATTTGCTACATTATGAATACATGGAAAAAGTAGCATATATCAGAATTGATAATTCTAATAATATTGTTTGCACTGAATACGTTGATGGGAAGATTGATAGTTCACTAGTTCTTCCGGGAAAGGATTTGTGAGATTTTCCAAATCTGTTGCTAGGGTTTCATGAACATAGTTATACAATCAGATTTTCAAGCCCTCCACACAAGTGAGATTATATAGTACTAATCCTGTAGATCCTTTACAATTTTTCTTACTTCAGTGTGGGTTTCTTCTATTGGTCCTGCTGTATTAAGCACGTAAATCTCCGTTTCCTTTAGCATCTTGCGGAAAAAATCTGCTCTTAGTTTTAACTTGCGTTCATCCCGCACCATCTGGTAGGGATTGCAAAAGTTGTTTTTCACAAGGTATTCCATGGCTTCATCGACGGTTATTTTTCTCATCAGTGTCTTGTCATCTGGATCACGCTTGAGGAGCACTACCTTTCTGATAACCGTAAGGCTGCGTTTTTTGAATGCACCAAGAACATTTTCAACGTTGGCTACGCCGCGGCCTTTTGTGTCGAGCTTTGTTCCCTTTACCAAAGGTTCAAACACTTTCCAGAAGCTGCCGATATCATCTGTGATGTAACTCTCCCGCTCGGAGCCGTAGGCAATAACATCGTCTTTTGTCAGCTTCACAAAAAACCAGTCATCGGAAACCAGCTTGGCTTTATCCATGAGCAGCAAGCCAAAGGAATGAGTTGTTTTTCCTGTTCCGGATGTTGCGATAAGCGCGATGCCACGACCTGAAAAGTCAATGCAGCTTCCGTGGACGGAAAACCGTGAGTGTATTGAAACATATTCCTCAAGGAAGTCGGCAGCAACGCCCAGGGCAAAGCTCTTTACCCAACCATAATAATCCGCGTTTATTATGAAGCAGGTTTTTGACACAGGCTCGTAGAGAACCCTAATAGTTGCATCAAGTTCGTCACGTACTGCTACTATACGTCCATGCGGTCTCATATCATCGCTCATGTAGTAAAAGTTGTCTTCCCACATCTCCTTGAATTCTTTGTTGTCTGTAAGGAGTTCAATGCAAATGCCGTGGATATTGGCTTTTCTGTCAAAAAGGTATTTCTTTGACAAACCGTGAAGAAGCTCGTCCTTCTTTTCAGTCTTGATTATTTCGTAAGAATATTTTCCAAATTTTTCCGCCATGAAATCAACCTTAGAAATATACAGTTACAAGTATTTATTACTTCTCTAAGGTTTAGTCGTCCACACACAGCCACCAGCGTCGCGTGCCTGCTTCTCATAATCAGTAAATTCCTGACGGTATTTTACATTCGGCTCATAGATGTACACAATGGCCAGCCCTTCCGCAACCATCTCCATGTTGATGTTCACGCCGTCAAGATAGACATACCTGAGCAAACGGTCGTACTGGTCCTTGTCCTCCTTGTCAGCCTCAAGCGTTATGTTCTCGAGCAGAATGAGCTCTTCAAGCCGGTTTTTCGCTTCAGTGTAACAGTTTTCTCCTTTTTCTCGCGTATCAATCGAGAGCAGCCTGACGCGCTGGCCGCCCTCGATGACGATAGTGTCGCCGTCCACAACCTTTGTGACATAAGTCTCTTCTCTTACAGGCGGGATAGAAGAATTAATCAAGTAGGCCGCAGCCATGATAATGATGAAAGCAAGCAGCATTGTCCTTTTTTGCATAATTAGATTTGATTTGGCGGTTTTTATAGCTCTACAAGGAAACGGTTGATATTATTTCCTTGTGAGCTATATATGAACCAAATAAGTCGTGCTCTGTTTATTTATTTGGTTCATTATTTTTCTTATAGCCGCCTTCTGTTTCGTACGGTTTTTTTGACTTGTAGGCTTTGTCACTACCGTAGAAAAAAGACTCGAGCATGCCTTTAGCTTCGCTATAGGTAAGCGGAGCGTCACTATAACCAGCTTGAGATGATGCGTACTTTTCTTTTTTCTCTTCTGGCTGAGCAAGGTTGTAACGATTAAGGTCCTGACGTATAATCTCCTTTAATTTAAGCCTCAATCCGACATCTAGGCGTTCGACTGTACTCATCACCATGCTTGTTAATTCTTCTATTTCTGCCGCAGAAAGTTTTGATGGGTCTGTTATGATTTTGAATTGTGAGGAGGAAGATATATCAAGACCTGGGCTACTAATCATTCCAAACCAACGCAGGTTGGATTTCTTAATAGCAGACTTGAAAAACTGGTAGTTGTCAAATAGTGTCAGCTCTATGTCGCACCTGTCAAATATCATGTCATCCGCTCTTCCGGTGTAAAAGCTGCCGGAGTAAACAGTGCACTGCTCGAATGTACATGTCTTGAAACAGCAGTTCCTGAAGACAGGAAACATAAATTTACAATTCCTGAAAATAGTATCCTGAAAGTTTGCGTCAGCTATATCAAAAAACTGCATGAGGCAGTTGGAGAAAAGACGCTGACCACCCTTGTATAAATCAAGGAACTGCTTCTGTGTGATGATTTCCTGCATAAGAATAGTTACAAAATTACATCTTCTTAAACCGCTTGCCGCAAAAACAAACGTATTTTAACCTTTCTGCTCAATAGAAATGTGATGTCAGGTGTTCTTTTATTTCACGAATAGGCAAAACGCTTAGATGTCGTTTTCTTCTTGATCTTTGTCAAGGAATATCAAACGACATGTCATACTTGATATTGGAGGACTAAAAATGGCAAAAGACCGGATTGAAGACATGGCAGCCCTGATGAAACAGCCAGCGCACATAAGGAATATTGCGATCGCCGCCCATATCGATTAGTTCTAATTCAATTATTAGAGCTCGAGTGCATGGAAAAACGACTCTCACTGATTCCTTGGTTGCAGGCGCAGGCATGATGTCAGAGCAGCTCGCAGGTACACAGCTGTTCACTGATTTCGACAAGCAAGAGCAAGAAAGAGGAATAACAATTTTTGCTGCTAATGTTAGCATGGTTCATGAAGTCGAAGGCCAGGACTACATGGTAAATTTAATAGACACGCCTGGTCACGTTGACTTCGGCGGCGACGTCACAAGAGCCATGCGAGCAGTAGACGGCGCAGTCATTCTTACGGATGCAGTAGAGGGCGTGATGCCACAGACAGAAACCGTTGTTCGTCAGGCTCTTCACGAACGTGTAAAGCCCGTTCTTTTCATAAACAAAGTAGATCGTCTCATACGCGAGCTTAAGCTTACGCCAGAGCAGATGCAGGAAAGATTTGTTGGAATAATAACACAAGTCAACCGGCTAATACAAAAGTATGCAGAAAGGGAGTTTGCAGATAAATGGCTGGTAAAGGTTGAGGATGGTTCTGTGGCCTTTGGCTCCGGATATCGCAAATGGGCAATCAATATTCCTTACATGAAAAAAGAAGGCATAACATTCAAGGACATAATAGAATACACGACGAACGGCCGCGACGAAGAGTTGTCAAAACGCGCGCCACTGCACCGTGTTGTGCTTAACATGGTTGTCAAACATCTGCCTAATCCTGCTGACGCGCAAAAATACAGAATATCAAAGATATGGCACGGCTTGCCGGAAAGTGAAATCGGCAAGAGTATGGAACGCATGGACCCTAACGGACCTTTGGCATTAATAATAACAAAGGTTGTTCCTGATCCACACGCAGGTCTTGTAGCAACAGGCCGTGTTTTCTCTGGTACATTGAAGAAAGGTCAGGAAGTGCGCCTGGTAAGCCAACACCTTACGAGACGCATACAGCAAGTATCAATATACAAGGGGCCGCAGCGTGTACAGATGGATGAAATTCCGGCAGGCAATATCGTAGGAATAGTTGGACTTACAGATACTTTTTCAGGCGAGACCCTTTGTGATCCTGAGAGAGAGATAGAACCGTTCGAAGCAATAAAACACATGTTCGAGCCGGTTGTTACAAAGTCAATAGAATGCAAGGATCCAAAGGACCTTCCAAAATTAATCATGTTCCTGCGCCAGGTCAGCAGAGAAGACCCTACACTGGCTGTAAAGATAGACGAGGAGACGGGTGAGTATCTTGTTTCTGGCTTAGGTGAACTGCACATAGACGCAAAAATAGAAAGACCACTAATAGAGAAGGAAATAAACGTAACGACATCGCCGCCCATTGTTATCTACCGTGAAACCGTAAGAGCCGAGAGCCCTGAGGTGGAAGGGAAGTCCTCGAATAAGCACAACAGGTTCTATGTGACGGTTGAGCCGCTAGAATCACAGCTGTATGAGGATATTACAAACGGCAAGATAAGCGAAAAGAATGTTAGGAAATATTTGAAAGACCTTATTCCAAAGCTCGTTGATGCTGGCATGGGCAGAGATGAGGCTAAAAAACTGCAGGATCTTTACAACAGGAACAGTCTCATAGACGCAACAAAAGGTATACAATACTTGAATGAAACCATGGAACTCGTAATAGAGTCATTTGAAAAAGTCATGGACTCAGGACCGCTATGTAATGAGCCATGCACTGCGCTAAAAATAAAACTGCATGATGCCAAGCTGCACGAGGATGCAATACACCGAGGTCCTGCCCAGGTGCTTCCTGCCGTAAGCGATGCGATAAAAGAAGCTATCTTAAGGGCAAAACCTACGATGCTGGAACCTGTTCAAGTAATACGTATAGATGTTCCTGATGAACTTATGAGCAATGCCATGAACCAGGTCCAAAACAGACGCGGCCAGGTAATGGATGTGAAAACGGAAATGGGCGCTGCTGTAATACAGTGCAAGCTGCCAGTGGCTGAAATGTTCGGATTTGAAGGCCAATTGAAGAGCGCGACCGGCGGCAAAGGATTCTATTCCCTGGTAGATGTGAAATTCGAGAAGATACCTGAGGACTTGAAGATGGGTGTAATACAAAAGCTGCGCGAAAGAAAGGGACTCTCAAAGGATATTCCTCAGATATGATTTACTTTAAGATTACTAAAGAGTTTTATTCATGATAGATGCTTTATTGGGCTCCGGCGGGCCTTTTATTATAACGTTCCGCGAATCGCTGGAGGCTGCGCTGATAATAGGAATAATAGCAGCTTACCTGAAAAAAACTGACAAAAATGAATTAACAAAATATTTGCATATAGGAATAATTGCTGCTATTATAGCAAGCGTAGCAATAGGCGCTGTTCTGGCTTCTCTTTATGGCTCACTGGACGGGCTTTCTGAAAAATTGTTTGAAGGCACGGCTGCCATAGTCGCGACCGGCGTGCTGACCTATATGATATTCTGGATGGCAAAAAACTCCGGAACTATAAAAGAACGCCTGCAAAAAAAGGTCGATTCTGCTGCTTCGACGGAATATGTGTTTGGCATAGTCCTTATATCGTTTGTTGCTGTTTTCCGGGAGGGCATAGAAACCGTGCTCTTTTTGACTGCTACGGGTGTTCAAAATCCTGTTGGAACACTATTTGGTGCTGCTGTAGGTATAATACTTGTAGTTGTCATCACACTTCTGATGTTCAAAAAAATATATCATCTTGACATAAAAAAATTCTTCCAGTACAGCAGCATCCTGCTGATAATTTTTGCCGCCGGGCTTCTGGGATACGGCATTCATGAGTACATAGAAATCGCCGAGGATATGAAAATAGACATGGGCTTTCTTTCTCATACAGCATATGACATAAACCCGCCTGCTGTAGGTGTCTTGCATGAAAAAGGTGTGGTGGGCTCGGTGCTGAAGAGCCTGGTTGGATATGACGGAAATCCGGAGTGGCTGAGGGTTATTGTCTATCTGTCTTACTGGATTATCGTAGGGCTGTACGTTCTTGTCGTATATAAGCCGGGCAATAGAATATCTAAATTGTTGAGGAAGAAATAAGTTTAAGAGTGTTTTGTTCAATGCTGAGTAGGTGAAAAAAATGGGTTCAAATGCTAGAAGTACATTTTATGTTATCGGGGCTTTAGCAGCAAGCGCACTATCATTGATGGCAACAAAGAAAGCCATCGATGCGTATAGGGATGCGGACCTAACTGCGGCTATGTTTCCTGGCGGACCTGAAGCTGCCAGAGAACTCAGGAGAAAATGCGCTGAATATCCGCGAGTCACAGTATCAAAGCCGGTGTTCCCGCGTGCATATCCGATGTAATGCTGCGCTTTTTAAAACCTTTAAAAAGAAGAACTTGTTTAGCTGAAAGATTGTATGTTTTCGTTTTTATTGGACTCATTTATATATCACCGTTTTAATACATATTTTATAATATCTATGTTTTAGTATATATTTAAATATATGGGTTGTAGGTTAAATTGAGAATTTTGATGGTTTTTAGGTTAATTTTTTATGAATGAACCACGTGAACCTATGAACTCGAATGAAAAAGTGTAAGATTTCTCACCAAAAATATGGGTTTTCGTTGAACTTAGAAAAATTCTGATAAAATGTTCCTAAATAGCGCTATATTTGGATATATGTAGTTACTCAAAAATAGTGAATTTTGAAAGCTTTAAAAGTCTTATTCTGTTATTAGAGTTTATGACTCGTCCTGACAGAAAAGCAATGCGGCAGATGTATAGATGGATGGCTAATCGCGGCTTAGAGCCAATAAAAGAAATGGTTGGAAGGGGAGAAGTTGAGCCAGAAATGGCAATCACTATGTTAGCACATTCGACAGGTAATTTCTCTGGCGAAAGCAATACACCAGATTATAAGCGTTTCAAGGAAAATAGCGGGAGAATATACGCAAACGAAACGTTTTTTGATTTAAGTTATAATATGAGTCCGCATATCTTCATACCATATAAATTCGCACCGCCATCTCGCAACGATGCAGGCATGCTTTTCAAATTATATCAGCATCTTTCAGGCAAAGAATATGGCTCACCAGAAGAATTACACGAAATAATGAGAGACTTACTTCAAGGGAAAAGAGTTCTTGAATTAGGGTGCGGTCCTGGATTTAATCTCAAAGTTCTGAAAGATTTGGGTGCTAACGTATCCGGCGTGGAAAAGAGGGGAGAATTATTAGGCGGCATCCCGGAAGTCGATGTAAAACATGGGGATGCCCAACGTTTAGATGATGTATTCGGTGATGGAAAATTTGACCTGATTTATTCAAATGATTTTTTCTGTCTCGGCCCGGTTTTAGACCATGACGAATCAAAAAGAATAGTCTATGCAACAGGAGAGCACACACAGACCGGCGGTATGGGAATACATCAAATAGTGTATGAAAAAATGAATCCTATGCTTTACGAATTCGGTCAATGGATACAAAATAGAAAAATGGGAAGTAGCCACGAAGCCTGGGAAGAATGGTTTGATGGACTAAGCGATGCAGAACAGGAAGATTTAATGTATACAAACAGATGCTCTTTAGACCCTCAGGATTTAGTCAGGGCTGGTTTTAGAGTAGCTGAATACTCGGCTGAAAATGGACAGCTAAACATAGTTGCAAATAAGAAAGGTTAGTCAGAAACATATTCCTCAAATAACGTTTTCTGGACAGGATTCTGCCAGCGAATCAAAACACGGATATCGTCCCGGAGGCTTATTTTACACTCTGCGTTCCCGAAATCTCTTTTCAGTTTATCTGTCCTTTTTCCTTTTGCCCAGAGCTATCAGAAATTCCTTGTTTTTCTTTATCACTTCCTCAGTAGCCTTTTCCCACGAAAACTTACTCATCCAACCACGCGGAGAATTAAATCGTTAAGCCAACCGTCACGTCTTCTATGCTTTCTTTTGGCATCCTTTTACTGACGTCAAGTATCTCTATAGAGAGAATCTTTCCTTTTTTGCCTATATCAATAATAATTCCGTCAGCTACTTCCTTGCTTATGTCGTATTTTCCTTTCTGAAAAATTATATTCATTGCGTCTGCCTTAGAATCATATTTTATTTTCATTTTTATCACCATATCTTTCCGGCTTTTTTGCCCGCTCTTATCTAACAGCCAGCGCTTTCTCAACTGGCAATGTGATTGGTATTGTCATTTCTTCCTTATTGCCAAAAACAAGGTCAATATATATAAGAATCAGCGATTTCCTGCCCTGCCATCTCAGGGATGCAGAAACTGCGGATTCGAGCATTTTCTTTGGTATGTTGAAAAGCATGTCCGGATTCAATATCTCTACTGAGACTACATTCAGGCTCTTGTCAAAACCCACTATTATCTCACCCAAGCTGATATTTCCGTAAATCTTCGAGCCTTCCTTGTAAACAAACAAGGAATCCACTACAGGATCATATATCATTTTTGCTTTTACCATTTATGCTCTCCTCATTCTGCCTTTTTTAATCAGCCTGTCAATTCTTTTGCTTGATTCAAAGGCTGTCACCACAAACAACGTGTCTGTGTCAAGATTCTCTGTCACTACTATGCATAATTTCTTCTGGCTAGACTTTTTGAATACCAGCATAAATGTTCTCTGGTGTTCGCGCCTGGCTTCTTGTTCCTCAAATCCTTTCATGCTTTCTGGATTCAAGAGATGTCCGATAACTTCTTTTATGCTTATTTTGTGTCCATTCTCAATTTTGTCTCTTGTCTCATTCGTTACTTTTATCTGGTCTTCCCTATAATCCTTGAGCAGATTTATTATGTATTTTATGTCTACCATATTATTTAATTACATCCGCTAAAATACTCTTTAAGATATTTGGGGGTGTCGTTTGACCCTCAAAACCATAGGTTTGGTTGGCGAAAATGAAGGTTTAAAAAGATTTGTTTATAGGTTTAGAAAGTAAAGAACTTATAATATTTGTACGAATGTAATTCGGACATAATTTGGGGGTATTGAAATGGCTGATAAAAAACCACACATGAATCTTGTAACGATTGGTCACGTAGACCACGGAAAATCAACACTTGTAGGACGACTGCTCTACGACACAGGAGCTGTACGCGATGAGCAGATGCGCAAACTAAAGGATCTGGCAAAGGAACTGAAAAAGGAAACCTTTGAATTTGCCTTCGTCATGGACAGGCTAAAAGAAGAGCGCGAGAGAGGCGTTACGATAGATATCATGCATCAGCGCTTTGATACGCCAAAATATTACTTCACAATCATAGATGCACCAGGCCACAGGGACTTCGTAAAGAACATGATTACGGGTACAAGCCAGGCAGACGGTGCAATACTCGTTTGTTCAGCTAAAGACGGTATTCAGGAGCAAACAAAAGAACACGCATATCTGGCAAAGGTTCTTGGTGTTGGCCAGATGATAGTTGCCGTAAATAAGATGGACGCGGTAAACTATGATGAAAAGAAATACAACGAGACCAAAGAAAGCGTGATAAAACTTCTAAAGGGTATAGGATTCAAGACAGACGACATGCAGTTTGTTCCAACGTCAGGTTACATAGGTGACAATGTTGCGAAGAAATCTACAAACATGGCATGGTATAAGGGTCCTACAATAGTCGAGGCTCTTGACATGTTTAAGGTGCCCGAGCAGGCCACGGGTAAACCGCTGAGACTGCCTATTCAGGACGTTTACAGCATAACCGGTGTAGGCACTGTGCCTGTTGGTCGTATCGAAACAGGAACAATGAAGATAAACGACAAGCTTGTTTTCCTGCCTTCAGGTGCTCAGGGCGAAGTCAAAAGCATAGAGATGCATCATGAACAGGTAACAGAAGCACAACCTGGCGACAACGTCGGGTTTAACGTCCGTGGCGTCGGAAAGGGCGACATAAAGCGCGGTGACGTGGCATGCCACCTGCAGGATGCAGCAAAGCCTGTCAAGGAATTCACGGCGCAGATAATCGTACTGAACCACCCTAGCGTAATCAGCAAGGGATACACACCAGTGTTCCACGTGCACACATCTCAGATTGCCTGCACTGTCATGGAAATAGTAAAGAAAATGGACCCAAAGACCGGCGCAGCTGTCACGGAAAACCCTGACTACCTAAAAACAGGTGACGCAGCAATCATAAAGGTAAAGCCGTCAAAGCCTCTCATCATAGAGAAGCAGTCTGAAATGCCTGAATTGGCTCGCTTTGCTATTAGAGACATGGGTCAGACAGTAGCTGCAGGCATTTGCATCGATACGGTTGTGTAATACAACCACATTTTTTCAACTATCTAGCGTGAGCTATATTTGGGGGTTATATGACTTTTAGACAAAATTGTGAACATCCAAGTATTGTAAAACATGCTACAATAGAGGACAGGCGTGTTTTTTTGTTAGGATATTGTCTTGGTTGTAAAAAAGATGTAGAAGTAGCTCTTGCTGATTATACAAGAACCGGAGAAATAAAATTTGACATGCTTGTTTATCAAATAAATCATCGTGTGCGCGAGTGTACAGAATACGCTAATTAACCTTTGGTTCAATAAATTAGATATGGCATTGCAATGGATTTTCAAAAACAAGCTGCTTGTTATTCTTTTTGCGCTGTCAACGGCTTTCTTTGTTTACCAGCATTTTGTGAATTTTTCATGGGATTTTGCTACCTACGAAGACAATGCAAGGTACTGGGCAGGACAGGGCAGCTATTATGAACCCGGCAGACCCCCGCTGGTGCCGCTGATGCTTATGGGCGGAGAATATCTGTTCATTGTACTATCTTCCCTGTTGTTTCTATATGCCACAATAAAGCTTGCTGACGCAATGAAGCTGCGACGGGAGGTTTTCTATCTTCTGCTTCTGTCACCTTTTGTTCTCTTTTTCGGCCTTATCAACGGCACTGAGTTGCTCTCGCTGGCGCTGCTGGAGTTGTTTCTTGCGCTCATGGGAAAGCGTTATTCGGGGACTTTTCTGGGAATTGCCTGTCTGGCAAGATATAATTTCGTTATATTCGCACCGCTGCTTCTTGCTGACAAAAATCCAAAAAAGATAGCCCTGAATATTATGTTCTTTGTCTTGCCGTTCCTGCCGTGGTTCCTCTACAACTTTTACACGACAGGAAACGCGTTTACTTCCATGGTTGACAGCTATGCCATCAACGTCAAGTTTCGATATTACTTTACGCAGCCGTTTAGTGTTATGCATCTAGTCACTGCTATAACATTCCTGCTTCCGGTTTTTGCCTACGGACTTTTCATTGTTGCCAAGCGCTGGAAAAGACTGACAAAGGAAAAATACAATATTCTTATGCTGGCAATAATGATTTTATCGATTTACCTGTACAGTTCGACGTTTTCAAAAGAGCTGAGATATTTGTTTCCGCTTGCTCTGCCGGTCGCCTATTTTTCCTACAGGGGCTTTGATTCGCTGCGCAAAAAACCTAAAACTTTCCTGCTGACAATCATCATAGCGTTAAATCTTGTGCTTTTCGTCACAATGAATATTTCAGCCAATTACGAATCAAAAGACAAATACGCCGACGCGATAAACGTTCTGCGTGCCAATAGCATAGAAAACTGTAGTCTGATGACAAATGCGTGGTCTCTGATCAATTATCTTGGTATGCCGGCAGAGCCGTTCCCGCGAAAAGAACTGGTTCAGCATAGCATAGATGAGGGCAATTTCATATTATTTTTCTATTCCATAGGAGAACCTGATTGGGCGCAAAACAGAACCTTCATGGAACAATACAAAACTGTCTATGAGAGCAAGGAATTTATTATACTTGGCAATGCCAGCAGGTGCATGCCGCAGGAAAAAGTAAACCAGACCTATCTGTCTATGCTGCATGACAAAATATTCCTCGTATACAATGTTTCAATAAACACAAACCCGTGTTTTGTCATGTTTTCCGGAAACAGTTTTCTGGAAAGCTCTTGCAATTTTGTCAACATGAAGGGGTTTGTGACTGATGAAAACAGAATAACAGGATTAGAAATGGTGAGGGATTAGAATCTGGTCCGCTAATTGCAACGACAAAGGAAAATTTCAAAACGTTTTAATACTTTCGTCTTGACTTAATATGCTATGAATACAGCAAGGATAAAGCTTACGGGAAAGAACCCAAAGCAACTGGATGACATATGCAGCGAAATAAAGGACATGGCGCAAAAGCTCGGTGTCGGTGTTTCCGGTCCCATACCGCTGCCAACGAAAAAACTCCGCATTCCTGTCATGAAGACGCCCTGCGGCGACGGCATGCACCGTGGTGGTGGAGGCGGCAACTGGGAGACATGGGAAATGCGAGTCCACAAACGCGTCCTGGATGTAGGCGCCAATGACCGTGTTTTAAGACAGATAACAAGAATTCGCATACCAACCGAAGTCAACATTGAAATTGAACTGACGGACTGATCCTGTGATTGTATGAACCGTTCTGATGCAGAAATATCCAATGTAAAAAGAAGAGCCATGGTTGTCGATTGCTATACAGCTATGAAAAGACTGATGTACGAAACAGGCCATAAAATTGCATTTGCACATGAAGAAGAAAGACTGGGCGCCATAGAGCAACACGATATAGTATTTCATCAGTTAAAAACACTGGCGAGAGATCTTACATCACAGAATGGGAATGCCGAAGAAAAATATGCTGCTTTAAAAGGACAATATCCAACACTTTTTGGTGAGTAATTATATGAAAATAATATTTTTTGGACGACCGGGCTCTGGAAAGGGCACCTATGCATCGCG
>Ga0209211_10009339_pt1 | contig 13107 bp, 12 predicted proteins | sample RifGroA2_FD_183992 | JGI IMG/M metagenome (GOLD analysis project Ga0209211, IMG submission 183992) | Groundwater microbial communities from Rifle, Colorado, USA - Groundwater A2 (SPAdes) (version 2) | ecosystem: Environmental > Aquatic > Deep subsurface > Groundwater | place: Rifle, Colorado...
GATCATCAAGAAAGTCGCTTATTAAATAAGTTAATTTGGTTGTTAAAAGCGGGGAGGAAAAAAGAGGAACATGCGATGATATGGCTAAATCGATCATTTCCGGGAAGGGTTGATTCCCATCAGTCAGAATTATACAAGGTATGGGGAATTCAAATAATTTCTTTAAAGCTTTAATTCTTTTATCATCGGATAAATTTTTGAGATACGTGACTTCCGTATTTCCAAATATTTGAACTCTCTCGTAAGAGAATAATTCAACAAACCCGGCTAATGCTAAGCCGGGTCTGTGAACGTTTTGATCTTTAATTTCGCGGCTAAATCCAGTCTCATCAGAATGTAAAGTTAGCTTAAATTTCGCCCTGGCGTTTGTGTAAAAGAAATTTACATCAATGGAGGCTGTTCTCGAAATAGCGTTTTCATCAATCTTAATCATAAGCTAATGTGATTTCTTTTTGGTTTTCAACTTTTCCAACTGACGTTGAATTTTTTCTACTGCTAGGACGGTTGATTTCTTATAATCATCCGATACTTCACTTGCGGTAAGAACCTGTCCAGGAACTTTTACAATAATCTCCGCGGTTTTTGTTGTGTCCTTATTAGCTTGATAGCTTAAAATGACATCAACATCTAAAATATTATCATAGAATCTATCAATCTTTGAAACCTCCCCTGAAATGAAATCTTTAAGAGTTTCATGAGCTTTAAATTTACGGGCAGTTATAGAGATATTCATGGTGAACTCCTTTTTTTTATGATTTTGGATGTGCTTGTTTATAAACGCTTTTTAAACGTTCTATGCTCACTTGGGTATAAATTTGCGTTGTTGAAAGATTAGAATGACCTAGAATTTCTTTTACCGCCGTTAGATCCGCGCCATGATTTAACATGTGCGTTGCTGAACTATGTCTGAAAATATGCGGGCTTTTCTTTTTGAGATCGGTAATACTACTCAAATATCTATGGACAAACCGGTAAACGTAATTCGATAAAACAGGTGAGCCATCTGATTTAATAAAGAAATAATTTTGATTTTTATCTGATGGTCTTTTTTGTAAATATTTTTTCAGAATTAGTTTTGACTCTTCGCCTAAAGGAACGATTCGCGTTTTGTTTCCCTTTCCCAACACCCGAATAATCGATGATGAAAAATCGACGTCCTTTAAAAGTATATTACATGCTTCGGAAACCCGCAAAGAGCAACCATAGAGAACTTCTATTACTGCCGCGTGCAGTAATTTCTCTCTGTGCTCAATGGAATCAATACTTTTTAACAATATTGAGTAGAGATTTTCCGGAATAACTTCGGGAAGTTTTCTTTTAATTTTCGGATTTTTAGTGTAAGCAATCAAATTTTTACTGATCAATTCCTTTTTAAACGCGTAAGAAAAAAATCTTCTCACAGATGAAAGCTTTCTGGAGATTGAGGACTTCTCCAATTCTTTTTCATTCAAGTAAACTAAAAATTGTTTAATCGTTCTCTCGTTTATAATCGTAATTTCAGCTCTATCAATTGAGTAGCAGAATGAATAGAACTGTTCCAAATCTTCTGTATAGGCTTTAATTGTTAAAGGAGAATAACCTTTGGTTGATTCTATTTCCTTTAAATATGAATAAATGACATCCTTCATTTAGAAATCTATTCCGCTTCTTCTACTTCATTTTCACTTTCTTCAACAGTTTCTTCTCCACAAATTGGGCATTTTAGGTAATTCCCTTTCTTTGCAGAGTACTTATGTTCCAGGTAACTGGAATCACCGTTCGGACACTCTTTTGCTATCGGTTTATTCCATGAAACAAAATCACAATCGGGATATTTCGAACAGCCGAAAAACGCCTTGTTCCTCTTGGATCTTCGTTCAACAATTTGTCCCTCTTTGCATTTTGGACAAGAAATTCCCAGAGTAATATTCTGAAGATAATCGCAGTCAGGATATTTTTCACATCCGATAAACCTGCCGAATTTGCCATTGCGATAAATGGTACGATTGTTACACTTAGGACAAGTTTCGCCGGTGTACTCAGGTTCTTTTGAATCTTGAGAAAATTCTTTAAAAGATTTAATGTTTTTACAATCGGGATAATTTGTACAAGCCAAATATTTTCCAAACCGGCTGAATCTGATCGCCATTTCGTTCCCGCACTTATCGCATAAGATTTTTTCAATTTTATCTTCCACGGTCGCCAGTGTTTCAGAAAATGGTTTGTAAAAATCATTTAGAACAGAAACATATTCATTCTCACCTTGCGCTATCTGATCTAATTCGGCTTCCATTTTAGCGGTAAAACTTACATCAAAAATATTGGGAAAGTTTTGCACGAGAATTCCGTTAATTTTTACTCCAAGATGTGTGGGAGCTAATTTTCTTTCAGCAGCGGAAACATAATTTCTATCCACTACTGTGCTTACGATTGATGAATACGTACTCGGTCTTCCGATTCCTTTGCTTTCTAATTCTTTTATTAAACTGCTCTCGGTGTATCTGGGAGGCGGTTTGGTAAAATGTTGCGTCTCTTTCAAATCATCTAAAAGAAGTTTATCGCCTTTCTCCATTCCGGCGGGAATGGTTTCGTTCTTTGCTTCAGCTTTATCATCAGCTTCGGGATCATACGTTTGTTCTTTAACTTCTACATACATCTGCATAAAACCACTGAAAAGTAACGCTTGCCCGTATGCTTTAAAGAGAAATTCATCTGCTGAGATTTCTATTACCGTTGTCTCTAATTCCGCCGGTCTCATTTGAGAAGCGATGAATCTTTTCCATATCAATTGATATAGTTTGAATGACTTGTCGTCCAAAAATTCTTTTACTTTTTCAGGAGTGTACAACATTGAAGTTGGTCTGATGGCTTCGTGCGCATCCTGAACATTTGCATTTTTCTTTTTATCATATTGGTTTGCAGTTGACGGAAGATAGTTTTCACCAAAGTAATTTTTTATGAATTCACGAGTCTCAACCAAAATATCTTCTGAAATACGAGTTGAGTCGGTTCTCATGTAAGTGATTAAACCTACTGTGCCGTCTTTTCCAAGATCAATACCTTCGTACAATTTTTGAGCAATTCCCATAGTTTGTTTTGCACGGAACCGCAAAGCTTTGGAAGCTTCGGACTGCAAAGTACTGGTTATAAACGGCGGAGCCGGATTTCTCTTCGTATGTTTCTTTACGATACGTGAAATCTCGAAATTATTTTTTTGTTTAACCGTATTAAATAATTTTAAAGTGTCCGCTTCATTGTTCAAAAGAATATGATGTTTAAGAAATTCTTCTAATTCTTTTTCGCTCATCTTTGCGTGAGGCGCAACTTTAATTTCTTTTTCATTTACACTGAAAAGTTTTGCTTTGAATATTTCTTTTGAAGCGGTTTCAAAAAATCCCCAGATAGACCAATATTCAATTGTTATGAAATTTTCTATTTCAACTTCCCGCTCACAGATCAAACGAAGCGCGACGGATTGAACTCTTCCCGCGGATAAAGTAACACCGGCTTCTTGAATTACCGCTTTCCATAAAAACGGACTGACTTTATAACCGATCAATCGATCCATTATTCTTCTTGCACGCTGAGAGGCTACTAAGCTTGTATCTATCGAACGCGGAGCTTGCATTCCTTTTAGAACGCCGTTTTTAGTTATCTCATTAAACAACACACGAAACACTTTTGTATCATCTTTAACATTTAAATAATCGGCGATATCCTGTGCAATTGCTTCTCCCTCACGGTCAGGATCGGTCGCTATATAAATGTTGTCACTTTTTGATGAGAGACTTTTTATTTTTTTTAGAAGATCACCTTTACCGCGGATGGTTACGAATTGCGGTTGAAATTGGTTATCTACATCAATGCCAAGTTTAGATTTAGGGAGATTTTTTATATGCCCTACCGTTGCTTCAACGTGGTAATTTCTTCCCAAATATTTATTAATGGTTTTCGCTTTAGCGGGTGACTCAACAAGAACAAGATTTTTACTCATAATAGCTTAATTTATTTTATCTGAAAGATACAGAAGCTTTCGGCTTCCCGGGATTGATAATTTGTCTACATCAATAATGGAATTTAAGATCAGAAAATTCATTTCATCTTCCGTAAGAGGAAATTCCGGGAAGAAAAATATTTGTTCCATTATTCCGTCGAGGTCTGAATTAGTAAGTAATCCGATATTAAATAGTTTTAAAAGTCGATTGTAATTTTGCATACCGATAATGTGCATTTCATCCTCGGAAAAAATCCTCATTCCTTTGGAGATAGTTGGTCGAGCAATATGTCCAACCTGATTCGCGTTTATCTTATCGATGATCCAACTGTAAGCTGTTGCCACAATTGTTTTATCATATTTTTTCTTTTTCAACAATTTCGATTCAACTTGTTCCAAAGATTTATCTTTTGCAATTCCGTCAAGTAATTTTGAAAGCACCTCGGCTAATCTATTTCTCATTGTTTGTTCAGTACCAAATAGTTCAATTTCTTCACTAAAGATGTCTCTTTTCTCTTCATTTTTAATTTATCATTTATTTGCTGATCATCATAACCTACCAGATGAAGTATCCCGTGGATGATGAGTCGGAGATATTCTTCTTTCCCCGAAATATTAAATCGTTGTGCATTTTCAACCGCGTCTTCGTAAGATATTATGATTTCACCATCCAAATCGGAATTACTTCCATTGTAGTTGAAAGTTAAAATATCGGTTGTAAAATGATGGTTCAGATATTTACCGTTAAGTTCCAATATTTCTTTTTTGTCAACAAACGAAACATTAATACTAACTATTGAAAAACCTATCTCTTTCGACAGCTCCAGAATAATTTCTCTTACGAGTGATTTCTTAAAATTAATTTTTTTCGGAATTAAGATAGCAATTTTTGTATTTGAAATATTCATAAATGATTATTTCATTTCTATTAATGAATCTCGTGATATTCTAGAATATTCTAAATAATGTAACGCTGACTTTGTGAGGCCATCTAATTCTGCCGCAGAAAGCTGCCTAATAACTTTGCATGGAACTCCCGCAACCAACGTTCCTTTGGGAACAACATACTTCGGAGGAACAACCGCGCCGGCAGCAACAACACTTCCTTCTTCCACAATCGCCCCATCTAAAACAACAGCTCCCATCCCGATCAAACATAAATTATTTATTGTGCAACCATGCAGCGTAACACTATGCCCGATGGTAACATTGTCCCCGATTACCAAAGGATTCGTTTCGGCTGTTACATGAAGCATAGAGCAATCTTGAACATTCGTCATTTTACCAATGCGAATAGAGTTTACGTCTCCGCGAATAACCGTATTGTACCAAACGCTGGAGTCTTCTCCAATTTTTACATCACCGATAATTTTTGCTCCCGATGCAATGAAAACTGATTCATCAACATCAGGTAACATTCCATTGTAAGGGAAGAATAGTTGATCTTTTACTAATTGTTGTATTTTGGTGGAGTCCATCCTGGTCTATTCCATGATTTTAATTCTAAACTAACATTTCCTATTATTACTTTCATTTTAGCGAGAATCGGAACCGCCGCTTTGTCATTCGAGAACCAACCTTCAAAGCGACCGGTTAAACCAAACACACTTATGAAATCTGTGTCACCATCCAAATACGTACACGCGATATCGTGATCAACTGCATCGATGGATATTTTATCTATTCGATCATAGAAATTTATTTTTGTAAAAACTTTTTCTTCTGTAACAAAACAAGGTACTTTTTCCGATTTATTTTGCCCGTTATTCATTCGGGCGTAATAGAAAATCGAAAGTCCGTCATGGTACATTTTTTCAGCGCTAGTAGTTGAGTCAGTCCATAATTCTGAAGGTGAAACACTCCCCTTTTTAACCCGGAGTTTATGGTTTTTGTAATCGAAATAGTATTCGGTGTAAGTCGTATATTCTTCTTTCCTAATCAGACCTTTGAAAAATTCCGAATAGTAATCTGTGTTTACTTTACTTTCATAAATTTGATGAAGACTAACAAAGGGGATACCCGAATAAGAATCAATGTGCGCTACGGTGTTATAAACTGTTTTCCCTTGGTATTCTTTTTTATTGACGATCCTCAACCGGACTTCACCAAGTTTTAAAAAAGAATAACTTACTACATACGTAATATCTTCGCCAACGAGTAATTCTTTTTCAGAAATAATGGGGACTGAAAATGTTGCGCTTTCAGGTTTGTAAGTAAAACCCGATTGCAACAAGATCACGCATATAAGCACAAAAAGATAAATAGAAGATTTCATCTCTATTTTATATTTGCTAATTCTTTTGCTTTACCAAAAAGAGAAAGAGCCTTCTTAACTTGTTTATCCATAGGTATTAATGTTGAATACCAACCTTCATTTTTCCAATAATTCCTAGCTATCGTTGCTTTAAGTCTTGCTTTGATGTAATCTTTTTCCGCTTCATAATCTTTCTCAACGAACTTCACATCCTTCCCTTTTGCAAATTCGATAAAGGATTGCATATCTGAATCCGACAGATCAAAAGAAGAAATATAATTTACAAGATTATCTCCGCTTACTTTTTTGATGGAAGCGCCGTGCAGATCAATGTAATGTAAAGCGAAGAGATAAAAAGTATTTTTTCTAATCAGATTTGCCGAATAGTCAGTCAATTTATCAGACTTAACAAAATAATCGGGAGTAATTCCGCCGCCGCCGTAGACAATTCTCCCTTTACCGGTTTTATATGTAGGATGTAAAGAATCATTTTCAGTTTTGTGCTCAAGATTTTCACCGTCATTTTCATCGTCTCTATCCATCGTTTCAAGGTAATAATCTTTTTTATCTTTATCCTTATACTGTCGCTGGATCAATCTTCCGGAAGGAGTGAAATATTTTGAAATAGTTAATCTAAGAGAACTTCCATCATTTAACGGAAACTGACGCTGTACTAAACCCTTCCCAAACGTAGTTTCTCCAACAACTAAACCGCGATCCCAATCTTGTACCGCGCCGGAAACAATCTCGCTTGCGGATGCGCTTCCTCTATTTACTAATACAACGAGTGGAATTTTTTCAAATGGCGAAGTAACCGAAGAATAAAAATCTTCGTCAAATTCTTTTCTTCTGCCGCGGGTATAAACTATTTTCTTTTCTCCTTCAATAAAAAGATCGGCGATTTGAAATGCTTGATTTAAATAACCACCGGGATTATTTCTAAGATCAAGAACTAATTGTTTCATCCCCTTATTCTTCAAATCGTCCAAAGCGGATTGCAACTCATCGGTAGTTTTTTCCGCAAATCTACTCACACTTACATATCCGGTTTGTTTGTCAAGCATGATGTGTGTGTCAACCGAAAAAAGCGGAATTTTATCACGAGTGATCTCATATTCCATCGGCTCCTTTACACCAACCCGCAAAACCAAAACTTTAACTTTTGAACCGGATTTTCCGCGTAATTTTTTTCTTACATCATCATTCGTAATTCCAATGCAATCTTTATCATCAATTTTCACAATTCTATCACCGGCTAAAATTCCTAATTGCTCGCTTGGTCCGCCGGTAATGGGAGAAACTACAGTCAACGTATCGTTTACAACTTGAAACTCAATACCGACTCCTTCAAAATCTCCGCGAAATTCTTCTTCAACCGAGGTCATTTGTTTAGCCGGAATATAAACCGAATGAGGATCAAGTTCATTTAACATTCCGTTAATTGCCGACTCAACAAGTTTTTGCGTGTCTATATCTTCCACATAATATTTTTGGGAAAGCATTAATACATCATGGAACTTCTGTACATTTGCAAATAGATTATCATCTGCAAGCGCTTTTTGTATTTGCGTTCCGAGCAGTATTCCCGATGTTAAAATGATGACCATCAACGGGATTCTATATTTTTTATAATTCATTGTTAACCTTATTAAATTTTTACTTGTAATGAAAAAATTGTAGTAACATAAAGATCGCTATATTTTAGAATATCATACCTCTGAGGATAATTTGCGTAAACCGCTTGAACCAATAGTTTAATATCATTATAGGGTTCATAATAAATATCAACAGACGTTTTACGGAAATATTGTTTTACGCCGTCCAGGAATTTCACCGTTTCCGCATCACCATTCCGGTGACCAACAGATAAATCGCCGCCGACATTTTTTATGATGTCTCCGTTGCCGTTCAAATAATTTGCTCCATGCACCATATAGCTAAAAGAAAAAGAGACTTCAAAACGGTGTAATAATCTATAATTTATTTTTGAAAAGAACAATTCACTATTTGGTGCAAGAACGGATGAGAGTCCGTATCCGAAATTGGTGAAGTTATTGTTTGGTAAACGATGTGTGAAGACAAAAGGTTCAACTCTTGTATATTCTAAATGGAAATCAATCGGAATAATGTTATAAAGATTGTAGGATGAAAGACCAATATCCCATAGTGTTTGATTGCCAAACCATCCTGTGCCTATTTTACCGTAATTAATATCGTCTATGAGCAGAGTAGCAAAAAGTTTTAATCCTTTGATTGACCGATTTTCCAGATCGAAGAAGATCATCGCGTTATCACGATCTCTGTTACTGTGTTCAACCGATTTATAAAAATTGAACGGATTGAGATATGATAATTCCATCGGGCGATCACCATAAATAATTATTTCGCCTGCTCCCAAGGTAAAGTTATCTGAAAGATTAAATCCCAACCTATGGTAAGCCATATATTTTTCTTTCAGAACATTGACTCCACCGGTAACCGTATCTGTCGCATAGGAACTTTGTCCCAACATTTTTCCGTGGAATGAAAAGAAAGTAAATATTCCGTAATTAAATTGGAGTTGCAAATAATCAAACTTCGGACTGTCATCAGAAAGGATTGCTTTATTCTCTCCGTACCCAAGCAGCAATCGGTCTCTGCCAAACTTTAGATTTATCCAATCAAAATCGAGTGAAAGATGTCCTTCATTATCATCAAAAAAAGTTTGTTCCGCTGATTCGTTGAATTTATAATTGTATTGCAATTCTTTTTTCTGAAGCGCGGCTGTTTTACTCCCCATCGAAAACCCGTTGGAACCTTGAATATAAAAGCCGAAAGTATTGTACAAAGTACCTCTAATAATACCACCGGCATTCAACAATCCTCCGCTATATGCAGACGAATTATTTCTATGAGAAATGAAATCTCCATCAGTCGTTAGGTTGATGAAGAGATTCCCATTCTTATTAGTATTAAAATAAAAGAATCTTTCATTTTGAGAAAAAGGTTCATAGAAATCTCCTCCAACAAGTGACTGATAGGAAGTTGGCCGGATAATAATAATACAACCTCCATCATCAACTTGTTTTTCCCCGAGTTCAACTCTAAACTCTGATCTAAGATCTAATAAGATGTTTCGATCAACAGCATTCAGATTCCCCCAATTTGCATAAGCAATTTCCAAATAAGCAGCAATCTTTTTTCGTGTTTTCGGTTTTTGAAAAGCGTCATAATCAAAAATAAAGTGAAGCGCGTCCATCCGCTCAAGAAACGAGTAGACCGGGTTAGCTATTGGAACATATTCAGCTTGCGAGAAGACGACTATCGGAAAGATTAAAAATAGTATTACGAATATTTTTTTCAACGGACTTCTTCCCATTCTCTTGAAATTGATTTTTTTCTAAGCACAATTGAACTCGAATTTTTAAGCCACATCATCGAAACAGTAAAGTATCCAAATCGCCTAAACCTTCGCGGAGATTCATATACCAATAATTCATCTGTAAGAAGAATATTTCCAATTTTTTTTATTCTTTTGAACAGATCAAAATCCTCTCCGGCAGCTAACTTTTCATCATATCCGCTAACTTTGTTGAAGATATCTTTTCGAATAACCTGGCATTCTCCTCGCCCGGTTCCCATTCCTAAAAAATTCAGTATGTGAAAATAGTAATAATAAAATCCGTGATAAAGTCTGTCCGAAAATACTTCCTCTTCGGGAAAAACTTTTACATGTCCGCCAATAGCATAGAGAGTAGAGGGATAAACTTTCTCTTCCAAAAAATTAAAAAACATTTTTACATTTGCAAGACGTACATCGGCATTCAGGAATACAAGCCACTCCCCTTGCGCTCTATTTCCTCCTTTATTTCTACCTGACGAAATGTTTTCTTTAATAGGCGATTCATGTTTGATAAAATTACATCCATATCGTTCCGCAATTTCTTGAGTTCCATCTTTACTTCCACCATCAGATATAATAATTTCATAATCATTCTCCTTTAAAGGAATTTCCTCTGAAAGCTGTTCCAGAAGTTGCGGTAGAAGTTTTTCTTCGTTGAGTGTCGGGATAATTATGCTATACTTCAATATTCACCTAATAAGTAAGACCAAAGAAAACAATGTTATTAGTTAAGCGGATGCCGGGCATCGGAAAATGAAAATAGTTCAAAGTGTTTTTTACAAACTGCCAATATTTTCCGTAGAGTGGAATAGTTTCGGCATCGTAATCCAACGCTAAATAGAAATCACGCTGTCCACCACCGCTTCCATCAAGATTTTTTACTCCCATTCCTACCGCAATACAAAGAAAATCCGGCCAAAAATCTGCAACTTTTTTCGGCAGCATATTATTCAACTCCATTGATAACCAGAACTTTTGTCCGGCGTAATCATCAATAATGATATGGGTCTGTCCGCTTACTTCATTTACTTTGTTAAGATCCGCCGGATAATAACTAAACTTAAATTTGAAATTGTTTAAGTAAGGATAATAGTACTGGAATATCGGGAATGAAGCTCCCAACACATCGCAGGTTGCATCACCGGGACTAAATCCCCATTGCGGACCAAATCCATCTTGAACTTCAACAAACAATTGAAATGATAAAGCAAGCGCTGACGAATACCAGGTATTTGCCTCCGCTTGTACATTTGCGCCTTCCAATGCCGCAGAAAAACCATGAGCAATAATTGCGGTTCCGTAGAAGTGTCCGATTTTATCAATCCAAAGAGCATAATCCCAATCATTAAGAATTCGGAATTTCACTCGTTGATCTTTCCACCAGGCATTTTGCTGATAAACCATAATTCCATATGCAGCACTAAGAACTCCAACCCCAATTCCGCCCAATAAAGTGTAGTTGATCTCCGTCGCTAATGGATCAATTTTTTGCGGAATATTTGTAACGGAATTAAGTGCGATGATTCGTTTTTCAAGCTGGAAAGAACGCGTTTCAATTTGAAGCGACGCCGCCAGTGAATCACTCACCTGCGAGATACCAATACTCAATGGCAACAACGCCATTAAGAAAAACATTCTTAAACGAATTAGCATTTAACTACTATTTCTCAGGTTTCATCTGCGGGAAGAATAAAACGTCCCGAATAGAAACTTGATTTGTTAGTAACATTACCAATCTGTCAATTCCAACACCTAGACCGGCAGTAGGCGGCATACCGTATTCAAGCGCGCGGATAAAATCTTCATCGTAAGTCTGCGCTTCATCGTCGCCTGCTTCGCGCGCTTTTACTTGATCTTCAAATCTTTCCTTCTGATCGATTGGATCATTTAATTCACTGAATGCATTACAGATTTCTTTACCGGCAACAAATCCTTCAAATCGTTCAACAAGTCCTGGAATTGAGCGATGCTTTTTTGCCAGTGGAGAAGTTTCAACAGGATAATCAATTAAAAATGTTGGTTGAATAAGTGAATCTTGAATCAGCACTTCAAATATTCCATCAATAGTTTTTCCACGACTTTCTTTACCGGTGATCTCAACGCCGTATTTTTTCGCGGCGGTTGTTAATGCCGCATCATCAACGGTCAGAACATCTATTCCGGTTTTTTCTTTAATTGAATTGACCATGGAAACCCGGTTCCAAGGCGGTTTAAAATCTATAACTTTATCTTCAAACTGAAATTCCGTTTTTCCGAAAACATTCAGACACAATTCGGAAATCATGGTTTCAACAAATTGCATCATCCATTCATAATCTTTGTAAGCAACGTAAACTTCCATCATAGTGAATTCAGGATTATGGGTTTTGTCCATTCCCTCGTTACGGAAATCTTTTGAAATTTCGTAAACGCCGTCAAATCCTCCAACTATCAATCGCTTCAGATAAAGTTCATCCGCGATGCGAAGAAATAGCGGAATATCTAAAGCGTTATGATGTGTAACGAAGGGACGTGCGGAAGCGCCGCCGTAAAGCCCTTGCAGCACAGGAGTTTCAACTTCAAGAATATTTTGTTTATCGAGAAATGCCCGAATGAAAGAAATAATTTTGCTTCTTTGGATAAAAACATCTTTCACTTCCGGATTGACAATAAGATCAACATAACGTTGTCTGTAACGCATCTCTTTATCTGAAAATTGGTCATGTACGGTTTTATTTCCGTTTTCATCAATAACTTCTTTTGCAATCGGGATCGGGCGTAACGATTTTGTTAAAAGTACAAGTTCTTTACAATGAACAGATATTTCTCCTGTTCTTGTTTTAAATACAAATCCTTTTACTCCAATAATATCACCGATATCAAAGAGCTTGAAATTATCATACGCGTCTGTAATTTCATCCCGTTTAAGATAGATTTGAATTCTTCCCTTAACATCTTGGATAGTTGCGAACGAAGCTTTTCCCATTCTGCGGATCGCCATTATTCTGCCTGATATAGCGACATTTTTTTCAATCCCTTCTTCGTAAGTATCTTTTAATTCAGTAGAATAATCTGTCCTATCAAAACTATAGGCGAAAGCGTTAACACCTTTCGCTTTCAGTTCAGTTAATTCTTCGAATCTTCTTTTAATAAGTTCATTTATATCATCAATAATTGGTTGATCCATTTTTTCTCCGTTATTTCCTTTTAAAATTCGCGATGCGAATACAAATGAGATCCTGTAAATTGTCAGCCAACACAACAGGAACTGTAAAATTATTAGCTATGATAGAAAATGCGACGGGTTCTTTATCACCGGTAAAGATATACCCTGAGATGCTTCGAACTCCATTAATGTACCCGGTTTTTGCCCTCACATTATTTTGCGCTCTTGTTTTCCGCACTCTATTAGCAAGGGTTCCGTCAACTCCGCCAACTGGTAATGAATTATAGTAATAAGTAAAAACTTCACTCTTGTACATGTAATTTAAAAGTACTGATATTTGTGTCGGGGATATC
>Ga0209211_10009340_pt1 | contig 13105 bp, 10 predicted proteins | sample RifGroA2_FD_183992 | JGI IMG/M metagenome (GOLD analysis project Ga0209211, IMG submission 183992) | Groundwater microbial communities from Rifle, Colorado, USA - Groundwater A2 (SPAdes) (version 2) | ecosystem: Environmental > Aquatic > Deep subsurface > Groundwater | place: Rifle, Colorado...
TAAAGATGATCCTATTGTTGGGCCTATCGATCCTTTTGAAACTGATTTGGTTGTTCCCATTGTTGGCGGTTCTGGCCAGTTGGTTATTGAAGTTATTGCTTTTGATCCTGATGAGGATGAGTTGACCATGACGATCAAAGGTTGGGGATTCGATGACACCGGGAAAATGATTAAAGAACCCGAACCTGTTGGCCAGCCGCCTGAAGAGGATTGTCCTAAAGATATTGCATTTTATCAAGACCAGGGCGACGGATTCAATTATCTTATGGAAACCTGTATGATTCTTGAAGCTCCTCCTGACAGCATCTGGCAGAGAGAAACTGACGAAGCGTTTGCTTCATCCTACCTGAAGCTCACGCATCCACTTATCGAAGAAGATTTTGGTTATCACACTCTTGACATCAAGGTCTGTGATCCAGAAGGTTTATGCGACTCTCAAACCGTAAGAATCCTTATTGTGGATCAGATTGCTCCTTAGTTTCATGTTTGAGACGATTTCTTTTCTGCTGTTCGGTTTCTAGAAGATAATTTTCAGTTGTACTTACTTTTTCATTTGATGCAAGCTCAAGCTTTTCTCTTGCATCACCTGCGATCGTTCCTCCTTTTTGTGCAGCATCCTTGTTCTCAGAAAAACCTTGCGCATCTTTTCCTCTTGCTATTTTTGTGGTTGAAGCTTCGCCAAGCATACCAAAGATTAACTCAAGATCATCCATATGGTCCCTAAGGTTTTCTTTTTCCAATCCTTTGAATTTTTTTGTATTCGCTCGGAGTCATGCCAAAGGTTGCTTTAGAAATTTCTGCTGTCAAGATTGCATATTCTTTTTCAGTTCCAACATCGCGTTTTTTCCATTCATCAGTAAGTTCATCTCGTATGGCAATACCCCGCACTCGTTTTTCAATCCATTCATCAGAATACCCCTTTGCCCGATAGAGTTCTTTCATGCGCTTTTGGGCTAATTCAGGATTTTCTATCTCTTGTACTCGATCATAGCCTACTTGTGCTAACCATTGCTTAAATGGCTCTGCTTTCGGGGAGGGAATAGATTGAATAATACGAAACATGTTTTTGGTGTTTGCGCAGTCAGTTTCTCTTTGTTTACCATCTTCTGCAAGTAATTTCAACCGTACACAAAATGTGTACAGTTCGATGCCCTGTTCAGCTTCACGTGCTTTAAGCATATTCCAATAATTTCGGGGGTTTTCACTATTGGTAAGTGCTCCCACAACATCAATTATCGAGAAGTGCCATTCATCGTTAAACCAAGTTCTTCTAATCTTCTTATCTTCAAAAACTACCAATGCATAATTTTTGTCCATAACCTATCTTTGGGGTGGGGATATATAAACCTGGCGTGCACATCTGTCCAGTGACCAGTGGCCTTGACAACATTTCGGAAGAGTTCCGGTGTAAAATGCTCCTGCAGAACGATTGCAATTCGGAAATCTTCCGGTTGCCATAGCAATTTTTGAGAAAATGAAGTGTCCAGTGCTATTAATCATTCTCCACACGGGGAGCAAGAATAAAGCTCAAAGCAACTTTGTCAATCGCTTTGTAATCTAATCGTAAGGGATAATCTTTATTGAATTGGATAACCACCTCATCAGCAAGCTTGCTTCCGTTCATCATCTTCTTGAGGTATTCAAGCGAATATTTTGCCTTGATCGGGCTTGCACCATGTACGTTAATCTTGGTTGTGTCGCTGTCGCGAATATCAATATGAGCTTTAGTCAAGTCTCCTTCTGCGCTGACGCTTAACTTTCCTTGTTCTGCATGGAGGCTGACGCTTTCTCCCACAATATCCGCATCTTCAATCGCTTCGTTAAAGACCGAAGCATGGGTTTTGATAATGGATCCAAAGTTCAACTCAGGAACCCGCTGTTCTTTCTGTTCTAAATCAATAATCGGAAGCGAGAAGGTTCGTATACTGGTTCCTTTCAGAATCACTTTCAGCTTGTTGTCTTCCAGCTCTAAAGAAAGGATGTCGTTTCCTTTTGCTCTTCTCAGAATCTGCTTAAAATTATTCAAATTAATTGCTATCTCCACCTTTTCCCCAACAGAATATTCCGTACATGCGCTTGATAAGAGCTTGAAAATAACCATGGCCACATTTGCAGGATCCATGGCAACCAATTCGATAGCTTCCGGAGTAATTTTTAATGAAGCTTCGTTGACCAAGTCAGAAATAATGGTGATACTCTCCTTCAAATACTTGGGTTCTGCCAGCGTCAGTCTCATAGCTTGTTGTCAACGCAGAGCGATATTTAAAGTTTGTGCGCTTCCAATATAGATGTTTATTAATGACAACGCGGTTTTACTCTGTTTTAGTGTATACCCCTTAATAGCTAAACAAACTCTTTTGATTATCTCCCCGCACCAGATCGTCAAATGAGCTTCCATAAAATCCAAGGATAGAATCGGCAAGCGGTTTCACCTGTTTGTCAATGTAATGCTGGTAATCAATCGGATTTCTTCGTTTCTGCACAGGTTCTGGTCCTTCGGTAGTAATGTAATACTCAATAATATCCCCATCTATTTTCTCCAGCTTTCGTGCTGCTTTCACATGGGGCGGTGTTGTTTTCGTGTAATCCGCTACCCCTTTTCTCAGCGATTTCCGGTAGACCAGCAAATCATCATACGTTCCTTTTTTGATCTCTTTGATAAAGTCGCGGACATATCCGGTCACGTCTTTTTCATGGAAAACTCTCTCAAGCAGTTCGGTTTGAAATTTTTTTGCAAGTGCAGTCCAGTCTCTTCGTACGACTTCAAGCCCCACAAAGTTGAGTGCTTCTTTTCCCTCTTTCATCAAAATACCTGCATACCTCTTTTTTGCTCCTTTCTCAGATCCTCTGACCCGGGGAAGCAGAAATTTCACATAGGTTTTTTCAAACTGGAGTTCGAGATAGCTTTTTCTTTGGTACTCCTGTTCTACAAACTGCTGGTAAAAGGCAGTAATCTCTTTGGCAATGTCCTTGCCGATTTGTTCTGCTTCTTCAGTGCTGTCTTTTTTGGTGTTCACAAAAATACTGTCGGTGTTATGAACAAGAACATTATTGGCAAAAAAGCGGTGTGTGTCTTCAATTTCAAGATCATATACGTCCCCTCTATATTCAATCGGTTCTATCTTAATAACTTTTGATAAATCAAAATCATAGTTTTTAATGGTTCTGCGATGAGTGCTATTTTTTGAAACGAGTGAAAGTCTTTCCTGTTTTCTGTTGATTACAAAACCAACTTTTTCTCTAAACGAAAGTGCATCTTTGATGTAAATATGCTTCGAAATGGTTTCACTTTCTTTACCCTTGTATCTGTTTTTTCTTGTTTCTGAAAAGGTCGAATGGGAGATGCCAACAAGATGTAAAAGTCTACTTGTCATCTTAATGATCTCCGTATTCGTATTAGTAAATTTGATTATGGGTTTTTTATTTCTGAAAAGGACGCTGCCATCAGCTGAAAAAAGACCTCGGAGAAATGAACAGATCGCTTCTTGTTTCTCCCTAAGGAGAAATGCAGGGATACTCTTTTTAGACTCTTTTCTAAATTCATCATTAAAAAGTCGAACTAACCTCAACCCATTTATACAGATATCTCCTTTTTTCTTAAGCCAATAATTTTTGATATACTCTTTTTCTTTCAAGGGAACCAACACTTTTGTTATAATTTCCCAGCTATCAAGTCCACCGGCAAGATGGAGGTAATAGTTTTGTTTTTTTTGCCTATCAAATGAGCCATCGCCGATAAAAAGGCCCATAAATTCATATAATTCCCGGTGGTAATTTCTCGTCTTAATACTGCTGCGCGGGATGTTTTTAATGGTAATAATTGTTCTTACTCTTTTTCCAATATCAGTGGGTTTTACTTCAATAAGCCGATCAAGGTCAGCAAGCTGATTATTTTTTTGTTTATTCACATATCCTATAAGTGAATGGTCTTCAGTAACATCAATATAGTGGTCATTCGTAAAAAAAATCCGATACATCTTTTTTTGTACTCTATGTTTCATTACATACTTCACTTTTTTGAAGACGCTTTTGCCTTGAGCATCTAGGGTGAGAACGAGCCTAGACGGTGGAAAGAAATATTCTTTTCCATCACTCGTTCTTTTCTGTGTCCTCTCAAAAAGTTCTGAAATTTTTACAAATCGAATCGTTCCATTTTCGTTCATCACTATTTCAGTATCTTTGCCGACACTATCTCCATAGATCACTTCATATCCTTTATCAGCAATCCTTTTTGCAGTGAGCTTGATAAAATGCTGTCCAAAATGCGTGATCGCATTGGCCATGTCAAGACTATAAAATCTGCAGGTCGGATTTGCAAGCACGCCGAACATGGAGTTCATCAGAATCTTGATTGCATAGCTTGCTAAGTCATTCTTCTGTTTCTTTGCCTTGTCTCGGTTTTTCCATAAGGTTTCAAGAATCTGAGGGAGGATGCCTTGTTCTCTCATAAAACAAGCTCCATTGGGTGCTTTAATCAGCGCATTGCGTTCTTCTTCTTTGAGTGCTTTGTAGCGTTTGCTGGTTTTGTCAAGAAAGCGATATGGATCAATATTAAACGTTCTGATGAGGCTGGGATACAGGCTTTTGAAATCAAAAACAAGAATGTTCTTGTAAATTCCCGGTTTTGATTCAAGTACATGCCCTCCCTTAATGCGTTCTTCGCTTTCTGCGTCGCTTCCCCTTGCACCTTGTGCAACAAGTCCTCGCTTTTGTGTTTCTTTCAGATACACAAAGTCGAGCGATGCAATGGATGCATTGACTCTGTCAAGGGACATCCCTGTCAAAAGGGAGCGATGAATCGTTAAGGGCATGACGCCTGCAGCAAAAAGAACGTCGTAGGTCAGCTTTGCATCTTTGAGATTGTATGCAGCAAGCTGTTGCTGGTCTTCTTGGTAGAGCCGTTGAATTTCTTCATGGCGTGCTTCTCCGGTGATCAGTTTTTCTTGGCCAAGAAATTTTTTTGCTGCAGTATTCAGTTTGTAATTCTCCATCTTAATGAATGCTCCTTTGAGGAGCTGGATGCCATCCAACACTTGTCTTCCTGGAATGTCAGCTTTGGAATCAACGAAAAAAGAAGTCTGTATCATGAGTCTTGCTTCATCCTCATTTCTGCCAAGGGTAAAGGGAATTTTGTGTTTTCGAAAGAGATCCCGCAAAACCATCAGATCAAAATCGATGAAGTTCCAGCCAACGATGACATCCGGATCAACTTTTTTTACTTCTGCAAGAAAAGCCTCAAGCAGGGTTTTTTCATCCGGTACCGCAACGACACCGTTCGGGTGCTGTTGGGTAATCATGATAACCTTTTCAACCTTCTCCTTTTCTCCTTTTTCCTTTTCCCCCTTTCCAAACCCTTCGGTGTACAGCGAGAGGCACAAGAGTTGTTTTGCATCCATGGTGGTTTCAATATCAACCGATAAGATCTTGAGTTGTGGGAAATAGGTTTCCCGCTCTTCCTCGGTGAGGGGGATGATGGTAGGATCGTGATAGATGCGCTGCGGTTGTCCAGATCCGGGTTTTCCGTTTTTGTATGCTCCTGTAATCGTGCATGCTCCTTGGATGCCCATGTCAATCATAAAACGCGTGGTAAATCGAATATCTGCTTCATAGCATTTGATCAGCTGTTGTTCAAACCTGCCTCGCAGGGGTTTCACATCGCCAGGAATCCAGAGTGTGACTTTGGTCATCGGTTCTCCATCAAAGTTGATTGCGTTCGTGTCTTCAAGAGAAAATGCCATGCCGTCAGTCAGCTTGAGTTCTCCATCAAGAACAAGCTGGGTCAGCAGAGCTTCTGCTTTTATTTTATCCTGTGTTTTGATGAAGAAATACGGCTTAAAGGTGTGGATGGACTGAAAGCTCTCGCCATTCTCCAGTCTGCCATAGAGATGTACATATGCTTTGCTGTTCTCTATGCGATAGGTGCTGTAAATAATAAACGCCTTGAGTGCTGTGTGCAGAGTCATAGTGCACGAGAATCCCAGAAGTTTTATAAATCTTCCTTTACATGGGTCTCTTGATGGATACTCTAACTTTTATTCTATAACTAATGATTTCCCATCCTTCATCAATCGCACTTGTTCGGGTTTATATCCCATCTCTCTTCCCAGCGCTTCAACAGGCTTGACCATTTTCTCAGGAGCATGGGAAGGAATAATATAATGCGGTCGTAGCAGTTCAATCAGTCTCTTCTGATCATGTTTTGAGCCATGGCCAGAAACATGGATGTCTTTGATAATCACAGCTTTGGTTTTCTTCAATTTTTTTTCAAGCACTTCCCGGTTTTTGATATTCACAGGCGCAGGAATCGTTCTGCACGAGAAAATGATCTTATCTCCTTTCTCAAAACGGAATTTATAGATGCCGTCAACAATCTTGGACAGCACCGACTGCGGTTCTCCTTGATGTCCGGTGCAGATCACGAGGTATTTTCCTTTATCTTTCTCAATTTTCTTAAACATTTTCTGAATCTTATTCTTAAAACTCAGCACCCTTGATTCCTGCTGAAATTGAACCAGTCCAATCTGTTCTGCAGCAGCAATGTATCTTCTCAGCGATCTGCCGATAAACACCACTTCTCGGTGCAGTTTTCTGCCAAATTCCATGATCGTTTTAAGCCGCGCAATATGGGACGAAAAGGTGGTGACCATAATGACCTTATTGCGGTCGCTTTTTTCGTCTTCCAGGAGCACTTCTTTGAGCATGGCCCGTGCTGTTGCTTCAGAGGGTGTTTGTTCATCATGTTCTGCATTGATGGAATCAAGAAGCAGGCAGCGTACTTTTCCTTGATTTCCTAGTGCTTCCAACCGTGCATAATTCGTGACTTTTCCGAGCACCGGTTCATCGTCCAGTTTAAAATCATTGGTATATACAATCTGCCCATACGGTGTGTGGAGCACGGCAATAGCGGACTGAGGAACTGAATGGGTGACATTGACCAGCTCAATGCTTAATCGTTCGCTGATCGCATAGGGTTTGTTTTGTTCGATTGCAAGAATGGGAGTTTCCATGTGGAAGTTATTGTCGCTGTTGATAATATCAATCACTGCTTTGGTGTACGGGGTGCAAAAGACTTTGCTCTGGCATTTGTCTGCAAGAAAAGGCAGTGCTCCCATGTGGTCAAGATGTGCGTGCGTTGGAACAATCGCTACGACCTTGCTGAGCCATGGCCGTATGGTGTTGAGGTCAGGAACAATACCCAGCTCAGTTAATTTTTTTGAAGAAAGATCAATGATTTCAGTCTCCCGCTCTTCTTCAGTGTAGCGGATATATTTGTCCATCTGGAGGCCCATATCAAAGATCACGACTTCGTCATCCACTTTAACGGCTACACAATTCTTTCCGACTTCATTAAATCCACCGACACAGTAAATTTCAATCATGGGTTTCCTGTTTGATTTCCTTTTCATTCCTTGTTAGGTATTTGTGGTGATATTCGTGCTACTATTTGTCGCACTTTGGTTGGTGGAGGAGGTGAAGGTTTGATTTTGCAGCAAGAGGGTTTCCCTGCACGCGTCTTTTTGTTTTGCAAAGTCGCACACGGTCATGTTGTTGAGTTCTACGGCAAGCGTCGTGTAGCAGGTATCCATTACATCAAATTCGTCAATGACGCCATATTTTTCCAGCTCTGCACATTGGCTGAAGTTTGAGGAGGAAATGATCGTGCTATAGTCTTGAAGGCTGTTCTCGCGTTTCTTTTGCAGTTCTTCTTCAAGTTCTTTCTGCTTTTTCTTTTCCAGCTCTTCCATACTCCCGAGATTATCTTTTGCAAGCTCCTCTCTTTCTGCGCCGCTCATTTTGTTGTTTTCTTCTTGCTGCCGTTCTGTGCTCGACTTTTTCCGCGTCGATTTCGTTTTTTCAACTTCTTCTCCCAATTTTCTCGGCGATCGTTCTTCGCTTGCCTTTTCAGGTCCTGCTTCCTGCACGGGTTGTTCGACGTTTTTTTCACCCGCATCCTTCGGTTGCTCAGGCGGTTCGATGCTATAGTCACGCAGCATGATCGGAATCAAGAAAATCACGATAATCACAACAACAAGCAGGGGTTTAGGATGTTTCTTCACCAAATGCACGGTTTTGCTTTGAGCCTGATGAAACCTGCTGTCGCCAAACTCTGGAAGTTTCATTGCCATGTCGATGTTCAGGGTCTTGTAGTTTATAAAGTTTTATGGGGGTGAAATACGGTTGGATCTTTATCTTTTTATAATAATTCCTGTTGGGGGTCGCATCATTCCCTGTCAGCCAAAGGCTGGTTTTACCCCGCGCCCTAGGCGCGGGCCCTGAAATTTTAGCCCCGACGCGAAGCGTCGGGTCAAGCGCGCGATACGCGCGCAAATAGTAATGCAAGAGAAGAGATTATTGAAACTATTTTAAGTAAGAAGTAAGATTTATATACCATTTCCTTGTTTTCTTCAGGTATTATGCAGAGGTAGCGAAGTGGTCAAACGCGCTGGACTCAAGTTCGTTGAGTGATGAGGCGAAAGCCGATGACACGACCATAGAATTCCACTGATGAGGAATCCAGTCCCTTAGTGGGTTCGGGGGTTCGAATCCCTTCCTCTGCATTTTTTGTTTTAATACTCAATCAGTTGTTTTGATTTTCGAACGAAGTGAGAAAATCCTCTGGCAGGAGGTGTCGGAACCTGGGTTCTGACGTGGGAATCCCTTCCTCTGCATTTTTTAATTTACTCATCTTCAGAAGATTTCTACTGCAACTTTCCTAATTTCCCCTCAATATTCCTGAGCTGTTTTTCCAGTTCATTCAATGAAAGCGGGGCCGGAATGTTTGCCTTCTTCGCCTGCTGTGCAGCCTTTTTGCTTACTTTTGTTTTGTTTGCTGATCCTGGCTGGGGTTTCTTCACAAGCGCAGCAATGGCAGGAACGGTTTGTCGCGCATCTCCGTTCAGTTTGGGAGTACTCACTGCAGGCAACTTTGCCTTCACTTTATCCATCACGGTAGAAATAGCTTTTTCCAGCATCACCAGATCTTGTATGCGTTGTTCCCGCTGGTGCCTTAACTCTTGAATCTTTTCAAATCTCTGGAGCATATGGATTTCTGATTTTAATCCCTCCAGAATTGCTTTTCTGAATTCAACAGGGGGATCAATTTTTACATAGCTGGGAGTTTTTTCTTTCATCGTATCTTCTCTTGTTTGTCTTTTATTTTTCGTTAGCGGTTGCTGTCCAGCAGGATCGTATCCATCAATTCAACACGCTGTTCAACTTCATCAAGCTCTGATGTCCACTGAATCGTCTGCTGTTCTTCTTGTTTCTTGAGCTCTTCAATATCTCCTAAGACCTGCTTTGCTTCTTTGAGCTTGCCTTTCAGCAGATCAATCATCTGCTTGACTTCTTTGTATTCTTCTACTTTAATGAACATTGGTTTGTTATCCATAGGAATCACCTAGCTTAATTTTGTTGTTTCAAAAAGTGTTTTATCTAACATCACCAGTCGTTTTTGCATGGATTCAGCCGTTCTCTTAAACGACAGCATCCTTGCTTTTTGCTTGGTATGAATCTGATGAAGCTTGATTGAAGCAGTATTGGCTTGTTGGATTAAATTTTTAATTTTTTCAGTCTGGCTTCGCATCGTTACATATCCTTCCATTTCAATATAATGTTCTATCTTTGCCTCTGCTTTATCTCGGGAAACGGGTTCTGCAATCTCCATGGGCATCAGTGTTTCGGGTTTAATGGTTTCTAAAAACTGCTGTTTTTGATTCAGTGACAGGAGCCTTTTTTCTTGTTCAGGAAGATCCAGCAACGGTAAATCAGATGGCAGTTCAGGAAGCGGAGGAAGTGATCCAAAGGTTTCTTGAAAACGAGGCAGGGGTTCGCTTTTTTTCAGCTCTTTCTTATATTCTGGTTTAGGAAGTTCTGGAAATTGAGGGAATCCTGCAAATTCATCTTCTCCTGGCATGGGTGGAAGCGGAAGCATTTTCGGTTTGCCTGCTGGTGCAGAAAACGCCTTGTCAAGATGGGGAGGAGGCGGAATATCAAAACCCAGGGTTCCTTCAATATCTCCATGGCTTGGTTGTGGGGACGGAATGTTCAATAACCCCGGAGAAGATTGCGCAGGAGTCTGAGAACTGTCTGTATTCTTCTTTTTGAAAATGCTGAATAAACCCACGCGTGTACCCCCTCTTTTGCCCCTTCTTGAGGGTTACTGAAGTCTTAGACTATTAAAATATTTGTGAGTATTCTAAAGAAGTAACAAGGGAAGTAGTAAGAAATAACGGTTGAGCGAATCATAACCAAAATCACAACTTCTCTTTTCTGCTGGATTGCATCCGGTGATACGTTCCTAACTCTTTGACTTGGAGCGCAGTTTCAAAGCTCACCACAGGACCTTCTACACAAACACGAAATCCTAGCGGATCAACACAGCAATGTCCGCAAAGACCAAAACCGCATTTCATCCAGCGCTCCATACTGATTTCACCTTGGATGTTGTGTGCAGTACACAGTTCAGCAACAGCTTTCATCATCTTATCGGGTCCGCAGGTATAGACCTTACCTATTTTTTCTCCCTGTTCGATTAATGTTCTGAGCGCATCCGTTACAAAACCCTTTCTTCCTGCACTTCCATCATCAGTTGTAATTAAAAGATTTTCTTCACCGATCAGTTTTTTGATGCGTTCAACATAGACAAGCCTCTTTTTCTCCCGTGCTCCCAAAATAAACTTGACGTGCATTCCTTTTGCAAGTGCTTCCTCGGCTAACAAGGTCAAGGAAGCAGAACCATAGCCTCCTCCGACCATAATCATCGTACAACCTTTTTCTTGATTTTCTTGAAGGTGGTATGGTTCTCCATACGGCCCTCGGATGCCTATTTTTTCTCCGGGTTTCATCTCATACAGACATCGAGAACACTCGCCCACTGCAGCAACCGTAATCCCCAGTACGTCCTTTTCAAGATAACTGATTGCAAACGGTTTCTCATTCAGCCGAGGCACCCATACCATCACAAACTGACCTGGCTTTGCCTGTATGGTGTGTTGGATAAAGATCGTACGGATCTCTTCTGCTTCATCAACACTTTTTTCAATCGTTGCAATAATAGGTTTTTCCATGTTTTCTCCACTTACTGGTTATTCCCTGTGAGCAAGCCCCCTTATTTCATGGAGACTTGCGTATCCTTCTTTTTTCATAAACGCAATCATTTCTTCTGTTACTTTCTTAAACACCTCAATACCTCGATAGTAAATTCCTGTTCCGATCTGCACTGCGGTTGCTCCTGCCATGATCATCTCGATGGCATCGTTTCCTGTGGTGACCCCACCTGATCCGATAATGGGAACCTTTACGGTTTTATACAGATCATAAATACAGCGCACTGCAATGGGTTTCATGGCATACCCGCTGATTCCTCCTTCTTTGTTTTGCAGAACGGGTTTTCCTGTTGCCACATCAATGACCATGCCGGGCATGGTGTTAGTTGCTGTGATGGCATCAGCACCTGCTTCTACCACTGCTCGTGCAATTTCTTTAATATCCGGAACATTCGGTGCAAGTTTTGCAGATACCTTTGCCATCGTGTTCTGTTTAACAATCCGAATTACGTCAGCAGCATGCTGTGCATCTAACGCAAATGCTCTGCCAAAGTCACTTGCAGTGTTGGGGCATGATAAATTCACTTCCAGCATGGCAGGATTGAGTGTGGACAACTTTTTTGCTACTTCTCCAAATTCTTCCTTGGTTCCGCCAAATAAGCTGAGAATCACAGGCACCCCTTTGTCTGCACAATGCTTCATCGCAAACTCAAGTTCAATGAGGCTTTGATCTACACCTGCATTGGGAAGCCCTACAGCATTGAGAAATCCTCCTTGAAACTCAACAAGAATAGGATTTTTATGACCCTCACGCTCACGCGGGCCGATGGATTTCGGAACAATCGCACCTGCACCATGTTGTGCAGCAAAGACGCATGCAGCTCCTGAGATGCCGACAAGGCCAGAGGCAAGCATGGTGGGATTTTTCATTTTCAATCCGCACAAATCAACAGATATGTCAATCGGTAGGTCGACCATGGTTGCAGGATTTGCCGATCGCTATTTAAATTTTCACCCCCTTTAGGCTCTGTAGAAAAAGTTTGCGGTGAGGCCAGCGCTGCCAAGCGTAGTTCTCCTTACACCCCACCTTGTCGTGCTACTTGTAAGCGGCTTCGAAACATCACATGATACGGAGCGCAGCGCTGGCCATGCACTTTTCAAGACTTTCTACAGAGCCCTCTTTATACCTGTTTATTCACCATTTTTCTGCACCCGCAGCTGCCACGGAAATCTTCCGGTTGATTCGGAAATATTCCGAAACAAACCCCTCTCTTTCGGAAATACTGCTATCCGAACCGTAATTTTTCCGGTTTGAACCCTAGTTTTTCCGATTTTTTTCTGCAAAGGCTTATAAAAAATAAAATTCATAATTTGAGGTATGAAAAAATCTTCATCAAAAAAACAACACGACCCTACCAACCCTGAAATCTTGAGAAGGATGTTCCGTATCCTTCTCTTTTTTCTTGTTTTTGATGGATTCACCATGCATGCATATGCTGAAACTTCCCCCAACACCCTCATTTATTTCAACGAGATTATGTATAATCCACCGGGCCAGGATAACAACAAAGAATACATCGAACTCGTGTCTGATAAGCCTATCAACCTTTCAAATTATCGCATTCATTTTAACAATCAAAGCGACCCTTTGAAACCCTTTCGTGAATTTCCAAACGACGAGAATTTTTCAACATCCTCTTTATTCTATTACCTTCTTGTTGAGGACGGCTTTAATCTCAGCACCATCCCTTCCTTTGATGGAAGTATCTATGGAATCGGAGAACGTACCGGTAAGAATCTGGACAATACACAAGACACACTTCTTCTCTACAATTCTGCAGATGATCTTGTTGCGCAGACCTCTTATCAGGCGTCTCCTGATTCACTTGCTTCTGGTCAAGGCTCTTCGATCTCACTGATTAATAGAAGCGGGTACGGAAGCTGGCGTGAGAGTCTTCCAACTCCGGGTGCAGAGAACCTCATCGATTTAGAGTCTTTTATAATCAATCAAACTCTCAATACTATCAACACCACCTTCACGAATCTTAGTGAATCAAACC
>Ga0209211_10009341_pt1 | contig 13104 bp, 14 predicted proteins | sample RifGroA2_FD_183992 | JGI IMG/M metagenome (GOLD analysis project Ga0209211, IMG submission 183992) | Groundwater microbial communities from Rifle, Colorado, USA - Groundwater A2 (SPAdes) (version 2) | ecosystem: Environmental > Aquatic > Deep subsurface > Groundwater | place: Rifle, Colorado...
CGAAAATGCCCTGCACAAGCGCTCTCTAAAACGCAGCCTGAGCAGCTTGCCCCCGTTGCTGACAATGGAAAAACTGCTGTTTCGCATGCTGCTGGTCGGCTTCATTCTGCTGACCCTGACCGTCGGCAGCGGTGTGCTCTTCTCCGAAGCACTGTTCGGCAAACCGCTGACGGTGGATCACAAAACCATGTTCGCCTTCGCCTCGTGGGGCATCTTCGCCACCCTGCTGGTCGGACGCCATGCTTGGGGCTGGCGCGGCAAACGCGCCCTGCGCTGGACCCTGGCCGGATTCGCGCTGTTGATTCTGGCCTACGTCGGCAGCCGCTTCGTCGCCGAAGTCATCCTGGGACGAGTCTGAGCCGTGGATGAAATTCCGCTATCGGCATTACTCATAGCGCTGGTTGTCTTGCTGGCTCTGTCGGCTTTTTTTTCGCTCAGCGAAACAGCCATGATGGCCAGCAACCGCTTCCGTCTTCGCCATCTGGCCAAATCCGGACATCACGGCGCACAAAAAGCCATCGCCCTGCTTGACCAGACCGACAAAATGCTCGGCGTCATCCTGCTCGGCAACAATTTGGTCAACTCTGCGGCAGCAACACTCGTTGGCGTAATCACCATCGCACTATTCGGCGAAGAAAAATGGGCGCTCGCCGTCGGCACCCTTGCCGTCACCTTTGCCATCCTCGTCTTCTCGGAAATCACTCCCAAGATCATTGGCGCCACCCACGCCGACCGTCTGGCCGGCCGCCTCGGCTACGTGCTAACCCCGCTGCTCCGGCTCTTTTACCCCGCGGTCTGGTTCATCAACCTCTTCGCCAGCGGCCTGCTTCGATTGTTTCGTCTGACACCCAAAAGTGCCGATGGCCCAGCCAAGCTGTCGCCGGAAGAGTTGCGCAGTCTGGTACTCGAGTCATCGCACTTGATGCCCCAAAAGCACCATGCGATTCTTTCAAGTCTGTTTGAACTCAACAACATCACCGTCGAAGACGTCATGACGCCTCGCGGCAGCATCGAAATCCTCGATCTCGACCAGCAATGGGATGAGGTACATGCCCAACTCGCCACCAGCCATCACAGTCGGCTTCCAGTCTGCCGCGAATCGCTGGACCAATTGATCGGCGTCCTGCCGGTTCGCCGCTTGCTCACCAACCTTGGCGACCCCGACTTTGACGAAGCAGCCCTGTTGCAACAGCTGCAGCCGCCGTATTACATCGCTCCAGGCACACCGGTTTTTTCGCAACTCGCCTTTTTCCAGGAAAACCACCAGCGCATCGGCTTTGTTGTGGACGAATACGGCGAGATTCTCGGCCTCTTGACGCTTGAGGACATCATTGAAGAATTCGTCGGCGACTTCACCACCTCCCTACCCGGCCTTGGCCACGAACTCGGCTGGTCGGATGCCGGAGATGCCATCGTTGAAGGCTCCCGCGCACTGCGCGATCTCAACCGGATGCTTGGGCTGGATTTCCCAATAGACGGTCCTAAAACGCTAAATGGTCTGATTCTCGAACACTTTCAGGATATCCCCGAGTCCGGCACGAGCATCAAACTGGCCGGGGTGGCTGTTGAAGTCCTCCAAACCCAAGATAGAAGCGTCGTAACCGTCCGCATCTTTCGGCCAGAAAGCGCCTAGCACCCGACCTGTCCTTTACAAACGGGCGCCTGCGTAGCATCATCAAGCGATCTAATCAGCATTTCATATTGATCAATGGCGGCAACACCTCAAAATCCTCCACTCGGCGGCCTGGCACGAGCGCTTGTACAGGCCGGGCAACTCAAGGAGGCTGAGGCGGAACAATTGCTGGCGCAGGCCCACAGCAGCAAGACATCGCTGATTGAGCAGATCATCGCCAGCCAGAAAGCCGGCGCATTGGATATTGCGCGTTTTGTTGCTGACACCTTCGGCTATCCGTTGCTTGACCTCGCGGCGTTCGATGAGGCGCACATCCCGTCAGATGCAATCGACCGGAAGTTGATTGCCACCCACAAGGTAATCCCGCTCAACAAGCGCGGCAATCGCCTTTCGGTAGCCATTGCCGACCCGACCAATCTGCGCGCCCTTGACGAAATTCGCTTTCAGACCGGACTCGCTGTCGATCCCATCGTCGTCGAGCAATCCAAACTCGCACCATTGGTCGCAAAATATTCCGAATCGGCCTCGGATGCACTCAAGAGTTTTACCAGCGAAGACATAAACCTCGACTTTCTCGACGAGGAAGCAGCCGGCAAAGCCGACGAAGTAGCCGGCCAAGAGATAGATGACGCGCCGGTCGTCAAGTTCATTCAGAAAATGTTGCTCGATGCCATCAATGATGGCGCCTCCGACATTCACTTCGAGCCCTACGAAAAGTTCTATCGAATCCGCTTCCGCGTCGATGGCATATTGCGCGAAGTCGCCACGCCACCGCTGGCGATCAAGGAAAAAATAGCCTCACGCATCAAGGTCATTTCGCGGTTGAACATTGCTGAAAAGCGCGTACCGCAAGACGGCCGAATGCGGCTCGTTCTATCGAAAAATCGCGCCATCGACTTCCGGGTCAGCACTCTGCCAACTTTGCAGGGCGAAAAGATCGTCATGCGGATTCTCGACCCGAGCTCAGCGACTCTGGGCATCGAGGCCCTTGGTTATGAGCCGGAACAAAAATCAGTTTTGATGGAAGCTATAAGCAGGCCGTATGGAATGATCTTGGTGACCGGCCCAACCGGGTCAGGGAAAACAGTGTCGCTCTACACCTGCCTCAACATCCTGAACAAAGACGGCATCAACATTTCAACGGCTGAAGACCCAGCTGAAATCAATCTGCCGGGCGTCAATCAGGTCAATGTCGACGATCGCGCGGGCTTGACCTTCCCTGTCGCGCTGAAAGCCTTTCTGCGCCAGGACCCGGACATCATCATGGTCGGCGAAATTCGCGACCTGGAAACCGCCGAAATATCGATCAAGGCGGCGCAAACAGGCCACCTTGTACTTTCGACACTGCACACCAACGATGCGCCGCAAACGCTGACTCGCCTCATGAACATGGGCGTTCCCATGTTCAATATTGCCTCCAGCGTACTCCTGATTACCGCACAGCGTCTGGCCCGCCGCCTCTGCAATTGCAAGAAACCAATTACAGTACCGGAGCAGGCTCTTCTAGATGCAGGCTACACAGAGGCCGACCTTGATGGATCCTGGACACTGTTTGGCCCTGGGGGCTGCGATCGCTGCAAAGGCACCGGCTACAAGGGGCGGGTCGGCATCTATCAAGTCATGCCAATCTCGGAAGCAATGCAGCGCCTTATCTTGAGCGGAGCCTCCGCACTGGATCTTGAGGCACAAGCAAAAGCTGAAGGCATAAAAAATCTGCGCGAATCGGGATTGTTGAAAGTTAAACAAGGCATGACGTCGCTTGACGAAGTATTAAGCACTACCAACGCCTAATGAAAAGGAAAAGATATGGCTACCGCCGCAAGATCTAGGGCCTCGGCAGTCAAGGAAAGCACCTTCCTCTGGGAAGGAAAGAACAAGGATGGAAAATCCGTTCGCGGCGAAATGCGCGCTGCCAGCGACTCCGTAGTGCAAACCACGCTACGCAGGCAAGGCGTAACCAACGCCAAGGTTAAAAAAGTCCGTTTTAAGACAGGCGGCAAGATTACGGAAAAGGATATTTCCCTTTTTACCCGCCAATTGGCGACCATGATGAAATCGGGGGTTCCACTACTTCAGTCGTTCGATATTGTCGGCCGAGGACACTCCAACCCGGCAGTGGGCAAGCTCTTGCTCGACATCAAGTCGGATGTTGAGACAGGTAGCTCCCTGTCTCAAGCGTTCCGCAAATTTCCACTGCAATTCGATGCCTTATATTGCAATTTAGTGGCAGCAGGGGAACAGGCCGGCATCTTGGACACATTGCTCGACCGCCTTGCAACTTACAAAGAAAAGATCATCGCAATCAAGAGCAAGATAAAATCGGCTCTGTTTTACCCGGTTGCCGTTTTGGTTGTCGCCTTCATCATCACAACCGTAATCATGATTTTCGTCATTCCGGCTTTTAAGGAAGTCTTTCAAGGCTTTGGCGCTGACCTTCCTGCACCAACCCTATTTGTCATTGCGCTTTCCGACTTTTTCGTTGCCTACTGGTGGGCGATATTCGGCATTCTCGGCGGGGGCCTCTATGCATTTCTCGAGAGCTGGAAGCGTTCAGAGAATATCCAGATAGCAATGGACAGACTGCTTCTGCGCATGCCCGTTTTTGGAGACATCGTCCGCAAATCGGTCATTGCTCGCTGGACCAGAACCCTAGCAACAATGTTTGCTGCAGGCGTCCCGCTCGTCGAATCGCTTGAGTCTGTCGGCGGAGCAGCTGGTAATCATGTATACAAAGTAGCTACCCGACAAATTCAAAGTGAGGTATCGACAGGCATCAACCTGACCACAGCAATGCAGAACGCAAATATATTTCCCAATATGGTGACTCAAATGGTCTCCATTGGCGAAGAATCTGGGGCACTTGATTCCATGCTTTCAAAGGTTGCTGATTTCTTTGAAGCAGAAGTTGACGATGCAGTTGATGCCATGTCCAGTCTAATGGAGCCTATCATCATGGTCATCCTCGGCATACTAATTGGCGGCATGGTTGTTGCTATGTACCTGCCAATATTCAAACTCGGAGCCATAATGTGATGCTTCCCGAATCACTGGGTGGCCTGGCCGCCATGGCTGGGCTTCTCGGTTTGTGTGTTGGCAGTTTTCTCAACGTAGTCATTCACCGCCTGCCCAAAATGATGGAGCAAGAATGGCATGCGCAGTGCGCCGAATTGCGAGGGGAAATGGCGTCGACCGTAGAAGAGCCGTTATCTCTCGCAAAGCCACGCTCGCGCTGCCCGGCATGCGGCCATCAGATCACAGCTATCGAGAATATCCCGCTAATCAGCTATCTGTTTTTCCTCAGAGGAAAGTGCTCGGGATGCCATACCCGGATTTCACCGCGCTATCCGATCATCGAGGCGGTTACCGGGCTACTATCGGCATATGTTGCCTGGCATTTTGGCCCAACGCTTCAAGCGGCGGCGGGACTAGTTTTGGTCTGGGCTCTGATTGCACTCGCCGCTATCGACCTTGATACCCAACTATTACCGGATTCGATCACCGTGCCCCTTCTGTGGCTGGGGCTCGCCCTGAACCTATGGGGAGCCTACGTCGATCTGCCATCAGCAGTCGCTGGAGCGATGCTCGGCTATCTGGCCCTATGGAGCGTCTTCTGGCTATTCAAACTGGCAACCGGCAAGGAAGGCATGGGTTACGGCGACTTCAAACTCCTTGCCGCTCTCGGCGCATGGCTGGGATGGCAAATGCTGCCCGCCATTATTCTGCTCTCTTCAGTTGTCGGTGCCGTCGTTGGCATCACGCTGATTGTTGCAACCCGTCATGGTCGCAACGTGCCCATTCCATTTGGTCCCTACCTTGCGGCTGCGGGAGGCATAACCCTTTTCTGGGGTGAATCCATCACACGCAGCTATCTTGGTCTGCTCGGTTGAAAAAAGCTCCCCTCGCCCCGATATAGCCAACTCCGACTCTCGGTTATAATTCAAGGTTTTGGAGGACTCCCATGCCGATTTACGAATATCGCTGTGACTCCTGCGGCTTCCAGAAAGAACATCTGCAAAAAATGAGCGATCCCGTGCTCACAATTTGCCCGGAATGCAGCAAGGAAAGCTATAGCAAGCTACTTTCCGCCGCTGGCTTTCAGCTCAAAGGCAGCGGCTGGTATGCCACCGACTTCAAAGGTGGCAGCAAGAAGACAGATGCCGCGCCCCCATGCCAGACCGGAGAAGGAAGCTGTTCGTCGTGCGTGGCCAACTGATCAAACGCTATTTCATCACGGGCCTCCTGATCTGGGTCCCGCTGGTTATCACCGGCTGGGTACTGTCAATGATCATCAGCACGCTTGATCAATCCTTGCGCCTGCTACCGGAGGGCATGCATCCGCAAAGTCTGGTCGGCTTCGCCATACCTGGCGCCGGGGCGGTCCTGACACTGGCGATGATTCTGCTTACCGGTCTGCTCGCCACCAACTTCATCGGTCAGAAACTGGTTGTTTGGTCAGAAAAGGTTTTGGCTCGCATTCCGGTCGTAAACTCCGTTTACCACAGCGTAAAACAGGTCTCCGACACGCTTTTTTCGCCGAATGGCAATGCCTTTCGCAAGGCACTGCTCATCCACTACCCCCATCAGGGAAGTTGGACCATCGCCTTCCAGACAGGACATCCCGGCGGCGATATCGTCAATCATCTCGATGGCGAGCATGTCAGCGTCTATGTCCCGACCACACCAAACCCGACTTCGGGATTCTTCCTGATGCTACCGGCCAAAGACGTCATTGAACTCGAAATGACTGTCGACGAAGCACTCAAATACATCATCTCAATGGGCGTGGTGGCTCCCCAGCCGCACCCCCGCGTCATCACCAACACCTGAATCAACCGGAAAGTTTCATGCGTACCCATTACTGTGGACAACTCAATGCCGGCCTCGACGGGCAAATCGTTACCCTGTGCGGCTGGGCCCATCGTCGGCGCGACCACGGCGGCGTTATTTTTATCGACTTGCGCGATCGCGAAGGTTTGGCTCAGGTCGTTTGCGATCCTGATCGTGCCGCCACGTTCGCCATCGCCGAATCGGTCCGCAACGAGTTTTGCCTGAAGATCACCGGCAAAGTCCGTCCGCGCCCGGCCGGCACGACCAATGCCAACCTGGCATCCGGCGAAATAGAAATTCTCTGCCACGAGATCGAGGTGTTGAATCCATCCGTCACGCCACCATTCCAGTTGGATGAAGATAATCTCTCCGAGAACGTTCGCCTGTTGCATCGCGTCATCGACCTGCGTCGTCCGCAGATGCAGAACAATCTGATGCTGCGTTACAAAACCTCCCGCGCCTTCCGCCGCTTCCTTGACGACAACGGTTTCATCGATATCGAAACGCCGATGCTGACCAAATCGACCCCGGAAGGTGCCCGTGACTATCTGGTGCCTTCACGCGTCCATCCAGGCCAGTTCTTCGCCCTGCCGCAATCGCCGCAACTATTCAAACAGCTGCTGATGGTGGCCGGCTACGACCGTTACTACCAGATCGTCAAATGTTTCCGCGACGAAGATTTGCGCGCTGACCGTCAGCCCGAATTTACCCAGGTCGATATCGAAACCTCGTTCATGAGCGAGGCCGAGATCATGGCGCTGACCGAAAAACTGATCCGTACCGTCTTCAAGGAGGCGATCGACGTTGATCTCCCCGACTTCCCGCGCATGACCTACGCTGAAGCCATGCACCGCTTCGGCTCGGACAAGCCGGACCTGCGCGTCACACTTGAATTGACTGAAGTCACAGATGCCTTCAAGGACGTCGCCTTCAAGGTCTTTGCCGGCGTTGCCAACAGCGAAGGGGGCCGGATCGCCGCCATGCGCATTCCGGGCGGCGCCACGCTAACCCGTGGCGAGATCGATGCCTACACCCAGTTCGTCGGCATCTACGGAGCCCGCGGCCTGGCTTACATCAAGATCAATGACGTTACCCAAATCAACGAAACCGGCCTGCAATCGCCGATCGTCAAGAACCTTTCCGAAGCTTCGCTCAAGGCCGTCATCGAACGCACCGGCGCCCAATCCGGCGACCTGATCTTCTTCGGCGCCGACAAGGCCAAGATCGTTAACGACGCCCTCGGCGCGCTGCGTATCAAGATCGGCCACGAGAAGGGCTTCGTCACCGGCGCCAAGTGGGCTCCGCTGTGGGTCATCGACTTCCCGATGTTCGAATACGACGACGAAAACAAGCGCTGGTCGGCCTGCCACCATCCCTTCACCAGCCCGAAGGACGAGCATCTCGACCTGCTGGTCAGCGATCCCGGCAAGTGCCTGGCCAAGGCCTACGACTTGGCGCTCAACGGCTGGGAACTGGGTGGCGGCTCCGTCCGTATCCACCGTTCCGATGTGCAGGAAAAGGTTTTCTCCGCGCTCAACATCGGTCCCGAGGAACAGCAGGCCAAGTTCGGCTTCCTGCTCGATGCTTTGAAGTACGGCGCGCCCCCGCACGGTGGCCTGGCCTTCGGTCTGGATCGCATCGTCACGATGATGACCGGTGCCGAATCGATCCGCGACGTGATCGCCTTCCCGAAAACCCAGCGCGCCCAGTGTCTGCTCACCGATGCGCCGTCCGGCGTCGACGAAAAGCAACTGCGCGAACTGCACATCCGCCTGCGCCAGAAGGTTGAAACGCAAGTGGAAGTCAGCCCGACCTAAACACTGATGCAGATTTGCCTGCGCCTCCTGATCGTCGCCTGGCTGGCGATTGGGAGTGCGTTCGGTTTCAGCTTCGGGCGCGATGCTGCGGTCGACACGATTTACGCGGCAAATTTGCCGGCTGAAGCCCGGCAGACACTTGCCCTGATCAAGGCTGGTGGCCCGTTTCCCTACGAGCGTGATGGGATCGTGTTCGGCAACTTTGAAAAACGGTTACCACTGCATCCACGTGGCTACTATCGCGAGTACACGGTAAAAACCCCGTGGCGCAAGGATCGCGGGCCTCGCCGGATCATCGCCAGTCGTGACAACAGCTACTATTACACCGACGATCATTACCGGACCTTTCGGCAAATTGTGGAATAGGGATCCATCCATGAGCGAAAACCTGCTGGAAAATGCCAGTGCCTCCGGTGTCTTTCACTTGGCAGCAACACAACAGGCCACCATCGAGATGGCTGCCCACCAGGCGGATTTGTGTGTACTGACGGCCGACATCGCTAAACACACTTCAACACAGGACGTTTTGCTTCAACTGGGTAGCGCGCTGGATTTCCCGAGCTGGTATGGGAACAATTTTGATGCTCTCTACGACTGCCTGACCGATCCCGCCTGGCACCCTGCCAAAGGTCACGTTCTGTTCATCAACGGCATAACCCGTTTGCGCGCATCGCAGCCGGCCGATTTCGCTACCTTGATAGAAGTCTTGCAGGCTGCCGCCGAGGACAGGCGAAATGCGCATGCGCCCTTCTGGGTACTGATCGACGCCCCAGCCCGGGGCATTCCGATGCTCACCGAGGCATGACAACCGGCCACAAACAGCCGGTTTCCGTTCTGGTCGTCATTCACACTGCGACCCTTGACGTACTCCTGCTGGAAAGAGCCGCCCACCCGGGGTTTTGGCAATCGGTGACGGGTAGCCGCGAAGGCAGCGAAGCATTGATCGATACCGCGCGCCGCGAAGTCCTCGAAGAAACCGGGATCGACACTGCCCTCGGGCAGCTGGTTGACTGGCAGATGACCAACACCTTCGAAATATTCAGCGAGTGGCGGCACCGCTACGCCCCCGGAATAACCCATAACGTTGAACATGTATTCAGCCTGCAGTTGGCCGATCGACCGCCCATCGTCACTGCACCTGATGAACACCGCGACTGGCAATGGCTTCCCTGGCGAGAGGCTGCCGCGCGCTGCTTTTCATGGAGCAATCGGGACGCCATTCTTATGCTGCCCAAAAGCTAGCGTTCCGGTACTTGAAACTGCCAAAACCTCTCCTATATTTGGTCCATGAAAGCTTCATTTACCAAGGAGAAAACCATGGCAAACATTACCCGAATCGACCCATTCGACGACCTGTTCCGCGGATTTTTCGTACGCCCCGTCGATTTTGACGGCGCCCCTGCCCAGCCTCCGTCCATCAAGATGGACGTCAAGGAGCAGGGCGACAGCTATCTGATCCACGCCGACCTGCCGGGCGTCAAGAAGGAAGATATTCATGTCGTCGTCGATGGCAACCAGGTATCGATCAGCGCCGAAGTCAAACAGGAGAAGGAAACCAAGGAAGGTGAGCGCGTACTTCGTTCCGAGCGTTACTTTGGCAAGGTGTCCCGTTCGTTCCAACTGGGGCAGGAAATCGACGATGGCAAAGCCGTCGCCAAGTTCAACGATGGCGTACTTGAACTGACCCTGCCAAAACGGGCTGAAACCACCAGCAAACGTTTAAGCATCGTTTAACGCCAGCACCGTTCACACAAGGCCGGACCCCGTTCCGGCCTTTTTCTTTGTACAATCCGCGGCGATTCCACTTGGAGCCCGCCATGAGCATTGAAGACCTCACCCCCGGCATCAAGGCCGCCGTTCTGGCCGAAGCCCTGCCCTACATCAAGCGTTTCCACGGCAAGACCATCGTCGTTAAATACGGCGGCAATGCGATGACCGACGAGCACCTGAAAAGCTGCTTCGCCCGTGATGTTGTGCTGCTTGAACTGGTCGGCTTTAACATCGTCGTCGTGCATGGCGGCGGCCCGCAGATCGAAAGTCTGCTCGGCCGTGTCGGCAAGAAGGGCGAGTTCGTTCAGGGCATGCGCGTCACCGATGCCGAAACGATGGAAGTCGTTGAAATGGTGCTTGGTGGCCAAGTCAACAAGGACATCGTCAACCTGATCAACCAGCATGGCGGCAAGGCCGTCGGCCTGACCGGCAAGGATGGCAACTTCATCCGTGCCAAGAAGCTGATGCTGGAAAACAAGGACCACCCGGGCGACCTGATCGACGTCGGCCAGGTCGGCGAGATCGTTTCCATCGACCCGACCCTGATCGACCACCTCGACAAGGGTTCCTTCATTCCGGTCATCGCCCCGATCGGTGTCGGCAAGGATGGCGAGACCTACAACATCAACGCGGACGTCGTCGCCGGCAAGATTGCCGAAGTCCTCAAGGCCGAAAAACTCGTGTTGCTGACCAACACGCCTGGGGTGCTCGACAAGAACGGTGATCTGATTACCGGCATCACACCCAAGCAGATCGACGAAATGGTCGAGGATGGCACCCTGTCCGGCGGCATGCTGCCAAAAATCGGCTCGGCGCTTGATGCCGCCCGCAATGGGGTCAAGGGCGTGCACATCATCGACGGCCGCGTCGAACACGCGTTGCTACTGGAAATTCTGACCGACCATGGCGTCGGTACAATGATCAAGTCGCACTGATGCTTGATTGCACTCCCAAAAGCCCGCGACAGCGGGCTTTTTCCTTTCCGCAACGGAAATGGCCATGAAAAACCCGGTCTGGCTGTTCGACCTCGACAACACACTGCACAACGCGACGCCGCATATCTTCCCCCACATCAACCGTTCGATGCGCCAATACATCGAGCACCACCTCGGCGTCGACAAACATGAGGCGACGCGGATTCGACAAGGCTACTGGGAACGTTATGGCGCCACGCTGCTCGGCCTGATGCGCCACCACGACACCGACCCGCGCCACTTCCTGCGCGAAACCCACCGGTTTCCCGACCTGCCGCGCATGGTTGTCTTCGACAAGCCCCTGCTCCACACGCTACGCCGGCTGCCCGGCCGCAGGATCATTTTCTCCAATGCGCCGCGGCATTACGCCGAAGCGATTCTCGAGATAACCGGCCTCGACCGTTGTTTCGATGCCGTCTATACGGTCGAAAACCTGCGTTTCCAACCCAAGCCCATGCTCTCGGGATTCCGCACCCTGCTCCGCGCCGAGCACCTCGACCCGCGTCGTTGCATCATGATCGAGGACAGTCTGGCCAACCTCGTCACCGCCAAAAAGCTCGGTATGAAAACTGTGTGGGTGAGCGCTGGCTCACGCCAGTCGCCTTTTGTTGACGTTAAAATCCGCTCGGCAACACAATTATCAAAATGCTACGGTCGACTGGAAATTTCGGCCAAAAATGAAATCTGACGAGGGGGGAAACATGGCGACCAAACCGGGCGAACGCCGCCTGCAAATCCTGCAGACGCTAGCCGAAATGCTGGAAACCCCGAAAGGGGAAAAAATCACCACTGCCGCGCTGGCCGGCAAACTGGATTGCTCCGAAGCGGCGCTTTACCGCCATTTCGCCAGCAAGGCCCAGATGTTCGAAGGTCTGATCGAATTCGTCGAGCAAAGCCTGTTCAGCGTCATCAACCAGATCACCACCGAGGAAAACGAAGGCTTCAAACAAGTCGAGCTGATCATCGGCCTGCTCCTGCGTTTTGCCCAACGCAACCGCGGCATGACCCGGGTCCTGATCGGCGACGCCCTGGTCAATGAAAACGAGCGCCTGCAAATCCGCATCAACACCCTGCTCGACAAAGTCGAAGCGGCCATCAAACAGGCCCTGCGCATCGCCGCCACCCAGGAAAACCTCAAGCCCGATGCCGATTTCGGCGCCCTGGCCAATTTGCTGCGCTGCTACGTCGTCGGCCGCTGGGAACAATACGCGCGCAGCGGCTTCACGCGCGAGCCACTGACCCAATGGCCACAACAATGGCCGATGCTCTATTTCGCTTGCCTGTCGCAATCCGGCGCACCGGGCGCCTGAAAAACAAAATGGCGGCCAAGGCCGCCATTTATCCATCCAGGAAGCTGACCTCAGGCCTTCAGATACTCTGCCGCGTCGAGTGCAAAATAAGTCAGGATGCCGTCGGCCCCGGCCCGCTTGAATGCCAGCAGGCTTTCCAGCACACAGGCCTTCTCGTCCAGCCAGCCGTTCTGTGCCGCTGCCTTGAGCATCGCGTACTCGCCGCTGACCTGATAGGCATAGGTCGGCACCTTGAACTCGTCCTTGACGCGCCGCACGATGTCCAGATATGGCATACCGGGCTTGACCATGACCATGTCGGCACCCTCTTCAAGGTCAAGCGCCACTTCGCGCAACGCCTCGTCGGTATTCGCCGGGTCCATCTGGTAAGTGTACTTGTTACCCTTGCCCAAATTGCCAGCCGAACCAACCGCATCGCGGAAGGGTCCGTAGAAGGCAGAGGCGTACTTGGCCGAGTAAGCCAGAATACGCGTGTAGATCTGTCCAGCGCCCTCCAGTTCGGCCCGAATACGGGCAATACGACCATCCATCATGTCCGATGGTGCGACGACATCGGCCCCGGCCTGGGCATGACACAGCGCCTGCCTGGCCAGGACTTCCAGCGTCTCATCGTTCAAGACGTAGCCCGTTTCGTCGATCAGCCCATCCTGGCCGTGGCTGGTATAGGGATCGAGCGCCACATCGGTAATCACCCCGAGATTCGGGAATTCGCGCTTGAGCGCCTTGATCACCCGCGGCACCAGTCCGTTGGCGTTGTACGCCTCTTCGGCCCC
>Ga0209211_10009342_pt1 | contig 13104 bp, 13 predicted proteins | sample RifGroA2_FD_183992 | JGI IMG/M metagenome (GOLD analysis project Ga0209211, IMG submission 183992) | Groundwater microbial communities from Rifle, Colorado, USA - Groundwater A2 (SPAdes) (version 2) | ecosystem: Environmental > Aquatic > Deep subsurface > Groundwater | place: Rifle, Colorado...
AAAATTGAACGGGTCGAAGCTTTCTTTTGCCGACACAATCTCCGGCACTTTGAGAATATCGAATTTCTCAAAATCGGGAATTGCGATTATTCTTTTCGCGATTTCGGCAATTGGGCTACCATTAACGCGAGAGAGGTCCTGCATGTTCAAAAACCGCTTCATTCGAAGCGCTTCCGGGTCTGTCCGCTTTTCCAGTTCCGCCCGCAAACGCCCTTCCTCCGGGGAGGTAATAATAATTTCTTGATTTGTCATTACTTTATGGTATCAGAAAAACGACTGGTTATTCAATCCCGTTAGAGGCAGAGCGCCCCGAGGTGCTCGTAGCACTCGTCTGCTGACGAGGGCGGCCTCTAACGGGATCAAATTTTGGACAATAGAGAAAAAGAGCAAACAACATTCCAACATTCTTGAGAATGTTGGAATGTTGTTTGCATGATAAAACATTAAGATTTTCTAAGTCGCGTCTTACCCTTGGTCCCTCTAAATTTTGCTTAATTTGGAGCGAGTGAAGGGAATCGAACCCTCGTCTCAACCTTGGGAAGGTTGCATTCTGCCATTGAACCACACTCGCGCTACTCCTTTATCAACGGAACAAAACTAAATCCCGGATATTCTTTTTCCTCTAAACGGTCTTCGGAAGCTTTGTCGAAAACAAAAACGCTGTCACGAATCGGAGTAACTATGCGTCCTCCTATTTTCAGTTGTTTTTTCCATTCGCTGGGTATATACCCAGCCGCAGATTCACGCTGATAAGACGCGGATGAACGCAGATTTTGTATTGCCGCCGCCACGATGATTCTATCAAAGGGAGCCTCTTCTGGAAAGCCCTTTGAGCCGTCGCTCAAAACGGCGCGTACTAACCCTTTTTCAATGAAATTATATTTTTTGGCATTGTCTTCGGTCATCTTTTTCAATTCGGGAATCCGCTCAACCGCAATCACTAACGCTGATTTACGCCGATTACTACACGGATCTTCGCTGATACTATCTGAGTTAATCCGCGTCTCATCTGCGTTTATCTGCGACCTGCTCACGATATACGCGAGCAGGCAGGTCTGCCAGCCCGAACCGGAACCGATATCCAGAATTTTTTCTCCAGGCTGCGGCTGAAGAAGTTCGAGCATAAAAGCTACCGTCAGTGGCTGAGAAATAGTCTGTCCGAAACCGATCGTTAAAGGATAATTTTCATAGGCTTCATCTTTCAAATTTTCCGGCACGAAATCGGCTCGGTCTATTTCTTTGAACGCATCGATGATGGTGGAGGTTTTTAAATATCCTCCGCTAATCAGTTCCCGTATAAGATTTTCTTTTGTCATTTTTCCGCTACATCTTCTCCGTCCCAGTAGAATTTCCCGGAAAGAATCACCACGCTGACTGATTTTTTCTCGGCCGTAAGCCAGTCTTCTATTCTCTGGCCTTTTAAAAAAAGACTGCCGGTAAGTATATCCCGCTCTGCCTGCGGAACGAGAATATCTCTTTTAAAATCATCCAGACTTAACCCGTAAATAGTTCTAACGGCTTTTTCAATTTCAGGAATTTCAACCGCCTGGCTGACTTTTTCGCCTACAAGCCGGTCAAGTTCTTTGCCCATTTCCTTGCGCGCGCCTTTCTCTATCAAAATGTTTTCTATCAATCCTGCCAGAACCGACTTTTGAATCTGGCTCGGCGTCAAAGTTTGCGGCGTTGAAGAACTGATATCTTGGGTTGAAGTTACTTGTGGTGAGCTAGTCGAACCATAAGTTTTCAAAAAATTCACATAATACGCGGATGCCGTTTCATAATTACTCATGAAAGTATTGGCGGTTATAATGTCTCCGCTTACGATGGCAACAGGATAATAGCCCGCCGAAACGAAATAGATAGCCGCGGTCCCGAGTCCGATTATGACGAAGAAAACTATATAAAGTTTGTAGTTTGTCATTGTTCGGTTGAAGAAACTGGCTGTACTATTATGAACATTTTTTCTCCAGTCATCTTGTAATTGAATCGCGCCTTAAGTTCTTTTTCAAGATTCCCCGGATTAAGGTAATAATCCATGTTTTCCAGCATCTTATTATAATCGGCCTGGACCTGTCCGAGTTCGGTTTTGAGCTTATTATAACTCGCTTCGTTCGTGCTGTTTTTCTGCCCAAAATAATGTATCTCGTTGCCAAGGACGAGCAGAAGAAGCGATAAAAATACAACGATGATTATCTTGGTTACGCTCATTCTTACTTATATTAAATCAAATTACTGATATTCAAAAGCCATCGTACAAGCAACGGCAAAATCAATGTATGGAGGTTGAACCTCCTAAGGAGGTTCAACCTCCCAAAATTGAAACGTAATGACACTTTAATAAAAAAACCCGCGGGCAATTGCGCGCGAGAAGCAGTAGGTCTGCTTAGTCCTGTTTAGTTAGTCGCAAGTACGCTTCGGGGGTTTAGACTAATATGTCCCCTTTTTCGTACTTCGTTGCCGTTTCCTTTGCGGTTTTTTCCGCCGCCTTTTTTTCGGCGCGGGCTTTTTCGGCCTCGATGTGAGCAGATAGATCTTGAGGTATGCCAATGCCCAAATAACGGAATTTGTGCCGGAAAACCTTCTCGATCTTGTCGTGGTTAGCAGGAATTATTGAAATCCTGGCAAGGCTTGCTATGGCAAGCAGGCGTTCGCCTGGATCTTGGTCACGCTCACTGATCATATTAATTACATCCACGATAGCCTCGTGGAAAGGTTTGGGGTTGTCCGCCATGGCGGTCTCCTTGTTAGTGGCAATTTGCCGAGATTATTAAAACACACTTTTAAAAAATAGGCAAGGGTGTTACTTTTTCGATACCGTGAGCGACAACAAAATCAATGTATGGAGGTTGAACCTCCTAAGGAGGTTCAACCTCCCAAAATTGAAACCAGTAAAGTATTACTTCTTCAAAAGGTCGCGGAAAACTTCGGTTGGCACAACGACGCGCGACATCCCTTTAAGTTTCTCTTTTCCTCGTTTCTGTTTTTTCCAAAGCTTCATTTTGCGGGTTCTGTCTCCGCCGTAAAGATAACCTGTAACGTCTTTTCGCATAGCCGCTATTGTTTCGCGGGCTATGATGCGCCCGCGGACTTTTGCCTGTATGGCTTGCGTAAACTGCTGTTTCGGCAGCAACTCTTTAAGACGCTCAACCGTAGTCCGGCCTTCCGATTCGGCTTCGTCTTTGAAAACAATCCTGGTCAGTGCCGACACCGGTTCGTCGTTAACCATTATTTCCAACTTTTCCACTTTGGCCGGAGATTCTCCCGATACTTCGTAACTGAAAGAAGCGTACCCCGAAGAAAGCGATTTTATTTTGTCGTCAAAATTCCGCACCAGTTCGGCCAAGGGCATTTCTGCTTCAATTATGACGTTATTGCCGAGATTTTTTATTTCAAAAATTTCCATATGAAAATTTTCTTTGATGCTCAAAATCTGGCTCAAATATTCGGGAGGCGAAAATACTTCTACTCTCATCATTGGCTGAAAAACTTCATCGGCATCGTCCGGAAAATCATTCGGATCTTTTATTGTGGTGAATTTCCCTTTGGTTTTGACCCTGTAAGCCGTCGATGGAAAGCTCGCCATAAATTGCAGGCCGAACTCCCTTTCCAATCTGCTTGTTGCTATTTCAAAATGAAGCTGTCCGAGAAACCCGACTTTAAGACCGCGTCCCAATGCTTCGCTTGAATCCGGTTCAAACATTAGCGCCGAATCCGTAAGGCGCAAACGTTCAAAAGCTTTTTTCAAATCTTCAAATTGCGTTTCACCGTCTGGATACAAAGAAACGAAAATTACCGGCGCTGGCTCCTTGTAACCTGGCAGCGCGCACGACGCTAAACTTTGCGAACTGATACGCGAAACTTCGCCAATAATATTCGCGTTATTTCGCGTAGAAATTTCGCGGGGATTCGCGAATATGGTGTCGCCTATTTTTACGAGCGCCGGCTCTTTTATTCCCGTCGCGATATATCCGATTTCGCCTTCAAAAATTCCTTCGGATGATTTAAGCTGTGGCGTGAAATATCCAATTTCTTTTATTTTGCATTTCGTATTTGTGGCCAGAAGTTTTACTTCGTCTCCCGCTTTCAATCCACCGTAAAAGATTCTGATGAAAGCTATGATGCCCTTGTGGTCGTCGTACAGGGAATCAAATATCAATGCCCTGCTGGGCGCCGCGGACTCACGCGGACTCGATACTAACTTACGTGGATTATTTCCGCGTTGGTCTGCCCGTCTCGACTCGCCGTCAAGGCGAGGCTGGGCGTTCAGTCCGCGTTGGTCTGCGTAATTGGGGGGCGGGACTTTTTCGACTATGGTTTCCAAAAGCTCTTTTACTCCTCTACCTGTTTTTCCCGAAACCAACAAAATTTCTTTTGCCTGACAACCGATTAAACCTGCCAGCTCGTTTATCATCCTATTCAATTCCGCGTTAGTCTGCCCGCCTCGACTCGCCGTCAAGGCGAGGCTGGGCGTTCCGTCCGCGTTGGTCTGCGTGTGCAGAAGGTCTATTTTATTTACCGCCCCGATTATTTTTAACCCGGCCTTACGCGCCGCTCGGAAATTGGAAAGCGTCTGCGCCTGTATTCCTTTGGTAGCGTCCACGAGAAGCACCGCCCCCTCCACCGCGGCCAAAGCCCGCGAGACTTCGTATGAAAAATCCGAGTGTCCGGGCGTATCTATCAAATTGAGTATGTACTCAATTTGCGCAGATGAACGCGGATATGACGCAGATGAACGCAGATTACGAACAGAATCGTACACTATGCGTTCAACTTCTACTTTTTTAGGACCAAAGTTAATAAGTAGCGCAAGTTTGTATGATGAACCTTTCAGATAAGACCATACTTGTTTCTTCTCGGTATCGCCGATAAAAGGCAAAGCTTTAAGTTCCACCAAAACTTTATCATCTATAACCAAGTCCGGACGGTAATCGCCCACCGCTTTATTTTCGTATTCTATTTTTAGAGTTGGTTGTGTAACAAAATCTATGCCTTGTTTTTTTAGCTCGGCTTCAAGTGATTTCTGGTATATTGATTCTCTAAACCCCGGACCAATTTTATTCCAAACTTCAAAAGCCGCGCCGCGAATTTTATACGTTAAGTCTCCATATAAAAATTTTTCGTTATCTGCGCTAATCTGCGTATCATCTGCGACCATCTGCGCAGGATACTTGTAAAGCATCCTGACAGGGGCCATCTTAATTGTAATGCCGCGTTCCCTTTCAAGTTCGAGCTGGTCAAGATATTGCGGCTTCATCCGGCGCGCCTCAACCGTTCCGGTAGCCTCAAGAAGCCGGTCGGCAAGTGTGGATTTACCGTGGTCTATGTGGGCGATTATTACGAAGTTTCTAATATTTTTTAAATTCTCCATTGATTTGCTTCTCCACGCCGAAGCCTTCGGCAAAGGCGGGTAAAACTACGATACCAAAAAAGATGTGCTATTGAAAATGAGTCTTTAAAAATGAAGCGGCCACGGAGCGGTAAAACTGCGCCGTGGCCTAAGTTTTTATTCCGAGAACAAATTATTTTTTTGTCGGCTGCTCGAACCGAAATTATTACCTGGCGATTACATGGACTAGTGGACGGGCAACTGCGATATATCCGCTAATTCGGCATCCGCGATCGAGCCAAGTCCAGCCCAAAAAAAGGCGTTCGGCGTAAGTAATCCCGATGCGCGGACAAAAACGATTGCCATCCTTGGTGCGGCGGATAAATCCCAAAAAATCCATGTACGGGCGCGAGTATACAACCGGCTCGTCTTCGTATACCTTCTTGAAAATCTTGACGAATTCAGGACGGCTGTCTTGGTTTTCTACCAGAAAGATTGCCTGCTGGAGTCCGCCGAAAATACCGCCTATTGAAACTATTCGGCGAGCGTACTCGGCGCTGTCGATGCGATACTGCTCGCCCTCCTGAATAACGGTCCCTATTAGCAGTTCAACGGGATCGACTGGCGATGCGTCTTCTAATCCATGGTGTTCATCATCAAATGTCGGCCTTGGCAGCCCCGGCAGTTTAATGACGATTCCTCCGATATCGCGGAAAAAACTTTCGGCTGGGGCGGCAGATGCTTGCGCAAGTTGGGGTTGCGTATTCATGGCGATATCCTTCCATAAAAAATTGGGTTGGGGTTAGATTAACAGCATATGAAAATTTTCAAACTGCACTGGAGTTCAGATAATCACAAATCCCGCTTAAGCGTCAAGTTTAACATTAATCGTCCCGGGGGGTCTGCTGTTTCATATTCGAAAAGCGGAGAATTGCTTTCTTTCCAGGAAAAACCGACTGGTGCGTATATTTCAAAATGATAGCTTCCCGCCTTCGATGAAGCTACGGCGGGCAAAGCCGCCTGTGATGCCTTGCTTACAATAGTGGGCAGGCCGGATTGCTTTTCAAAAACAAACTGATACTTTTGCCCATCCGAAGGAGGAGAAAACAAATGGACGGAATAATCCATACTGATTTTACTGGTTTGGCCTGCGTCTGTTTTAACCCAAAGGCCGAAAACTTTTTTCCCGGATTCTTTGAATTCTTCCACTGTTGGAAAATTGAAGTTTTTCTTGAGAGTTGATTCTATCTCCGCTATAGAAGCGTCAATGACATAGCCGCTCTTAGAGTAATTGATTTTAGGGCTTATTTTTCTGTCCCAGCCCCCGCTGAAATTGGAAAGAGAAGTGTCCGGCGGCGTGAAAATTTTAATATAGCTTTCGTTCGGAAGCCTGTACCACCATGCGTCATTTTTTCCCGCAGTATGCTTGCGCGATATTTCCAGGTGGTCGTTCGCGGTGCCATTGGAATTCAACTGGGTTTTGAAAAACACTTTTTGTTCTATGAATAAATCGCTCTTGCCGCCGCCTATGTTGGCGCTCGGAACGGCCAGATAATCACCGTTGAAATCGGATGGTATTTCAAAAATTTTCCCGGAGGCGCCGTAAAAATCAAGAAAATTTTGGATGCTGGTATTTTTGAAATATACGACAAGGTCTTTTTTGCTTATCCATTCATTGAGCTTCTCCGCTGCAAGACGATTATCCTGCGCTTTAAGTGAATCGAGTTTCAACAGAAGTTCGGGCACAAGCTCCGCGAGAATCCTTTTGGAAGGAATGCCTTTGGCCTGCGCCGCCTGAACCTCGTTTTGAATCTCCGTTATAAAATTGTCTTTACTTATAGTCAGGTTGCGGCTTTGTAAATCAATCGGCCCGGTAATCTCAAGTATATCGCTGACAACTCCCGGAGAAACGGCAATCGCGCCGTCAAAAGATATTTTTCCGGCGTACATTTTTGATTTTTCCATAAGCTGGATTGTTTTGGCCGCGGAAACAGAGCTGTCAAAAAACCAGTTGGAGTTCGCTATGGTCCAGCTTTTTTGTATTGCCTGCAGGGGCTTGGGCGGCACTATATTGGCTTCGAGCTTGCGGTCCGCGTCGTTTATATCGTGTACTTCAATTGATTTAATGCTCCCGCCGGAAAAAACAACATCCGCGTAGCTTCCGATAAACCCGCCTCCGGGTCTCAATTCCGAGGAATTTTCAAAAAGAACGAGAATATGCCTTTCGTCTTCAGACGACAGCCAATTTATAACTGCGCCGAGAAAACCGTCGAGATGCCGGAAACCGAGCTGAATGGACAAAGGCGAGCCGTATTTGTCCGACAAAAAGGTATCCAGCCCTATATTGAGTGAAGTAAGCTTTGCGTTCGCTTCGCCAATCGATTCAAGGTACGCTTTTGTTTTTTCCAAATGCTCTATGAGCTCGCGCCCGCCGCCGTGCAAAAGCAAATTCGGCCAGTTCCCGCCCAGAACATTAAGTTCATTGAGCAACCCTAACCCGGAAGCCGAAAAACCTTGAAATCCGGAATACGCGGAACCGATGTTTTCCCATAAGGCATTGGTCTTTGCTATATCAAAGAAATTCAACCGCGCGCTTGCCGAAGAAGACGAATTCTCCTGCTGATTGTTTTTATTGATGAAATTATTTATTTCTTCCCCTGTGGAGTTGAAATATCTCAAAGCGTCATTCCATTTAACGTACGCGCCGGCTCCCAACAAAAGCAAAGTCGCGAGAAATAAGAAAAGCGAGCCCAGTAAAATTTTTTTCACCGTTGATTTCCCCTTGGATAAAATAAAGTTATCCTTTGGCTTTCCGTCTATCTTTTGTTCACTGCTCCCCAAAAATTCCGTCGCCGTTTTTTTGTCTATCCAGCTGTCCGAAGCCAGTTCCCGCTCTTTCGCCGCTTCATGCTTTCTCCTTGGGCTTATTATGTCCGCAATTCTGCTTGAAATGTTTTTCTTCGGCACCCTTTGTTTCATTCTTTAATGATAAACTAAAACCTAAAAGAAATCAGAAAAATCCCGATTATTATGCCGGAAAGCTCAGAAAACCGTAAAACTTCGGCTATCTTTTTATCTTTTCCAATCCTTTCTGGAGATATCCCTGCGTCTTGGAAATGCTTTCTTTAAGTTTTTTGAACATAAATTCGCTTTGCGTTCCTGCCTCCGGATTAATAGCGTTACCAAGTTCTTCCACATTGCTTTCTATCAATTTAAAAACTTTGTTCATTTCTTCTTCCGAAAAAGCTACCCTCAATTGCTATTTTGCTTTTTTAACACATAGAATGTCGCCTTGCCCTTGCCTTGTTTTTCAATAAGTCCAAGCTCAATTAATTTTTTAAAATCCAAATTTCGTGTCGGTCTCGCTCGTGCTGTCAATTGAGAGTAATCGCTGTCTTTAATAAATCCATGTTTTTTAATGTAATTTACCACGGCGTGATGATACGATTGTAATTTGGTGGCGGGAGTATTATTTGATTTGGCTAGCTCATTGCCAACACGCAACAATTCATCAATAATACCGTCGGTAAAGTATTCCAACCAAGAAGTAAAATCTATCGCGCCTTGGATGTCATAATAATTTCCGACAAGGCCTACGTTTTGAAAATACTTTGTGACATTTTGGTTATAGTAATTCTCAAAACTGAAAAGATTGAAAGTATTTAACCCCATGCCGGCCAGTAACACTTTTGTGGCTAGTCGAGTAGTTCGGCCGTTGCCATCTACGAAAGGATGTATAATGACAAATTGCTTGTGGAAAATACCTGCGATAATCAAAGGATCTATTTTGGTTTTATTTTCATTTACATATGTAAGCAGATTGCCAATGAGCCGCTGGATATCCTGATGGTCCGGCGGGAAATAAATAGGTTGTCGGGTTTGGGGATTATTCACAAATACCGGCTCTTGTCTGAGTTTACCTGACCTCAATTTGTCAATCAGGCCGGCTGTAACCGTCTTTTGAATATCCAAAATAAGCTTTAAATCAACCCGTTCGACAGACTCAAAGCTGAAAGGATTACTATCTTGCTGAATCAGCGTGTTGAGGCGCACTAGCGCCCGATTGTAATTTAGAACTTCGCGCTCACTATCCCTTGCATGTTCCGGCGCGTGTTTCATTATTTTTTTAACCTCGGTAAGCGGAAGCGGGTTCCCCTCAATACTTGTGGAAGAGTGCGCGGAAATCTCACGGGCCCGGCGCTCAAAATCCAAAAGAACAACTTTTGAAAAATGGCTGTAGTTCAATTCTGTCACCAATTCAGCAATACGCTTAATATTGGCCAAAAGTCGCGGGGTGATGGTATATCTAGGTTGAAACATAGTAAGTTTAGCCATAGACATATTATAGACGATTGATGGACGAATGTAAATAATCAGCCAAGGGATCAAACTTATAAAATTTTCTTTTACTGTGGCGTAGCTTTTTGTGCCAGAAGTGGGAGTCGGACCCACAACCTTGTCCTTACTTGCCCCCACACCGACTTTTTGTGCCGACGGCAGGGATCGAACCTGCGACCTTGGCCTTATGAAAGCCCTGCTCTGCCACTGAGCTACGCCGGCGTCACGAATCATTTTGCCACCAATTTTAATTTTTGACAATCGCCTACATTACTAATATAATTCGGATACTTTATATGGTAAGCAGTATTAAATTACTCGTTACGAGTTGCCTATAACCATAATCGCGGGAGGGTTGGGAAGGGTTTTTCCGGGGAGCCCCATAAGCTCCTGAAGCGGGTTCGACTCCCGCCCCCGCAACACGCTACGATTCTGACTTCTTTGGTACCGGCGTAAAATTTCTCCAGCGGAAATTTTCGCCTGCATCTCGCTCCGATTTTCGCTATCGCGAACCAATCAAATCGGAGCTCCGATAGCTACCAAAGAAATCAGAACCTCCGCTCACTTATTTTAACTTGCTCGTCCGATACATCCTCATAAAATAAGAACCTCCGCTACTGACAATTCATATACTTTTGTATGCCGTTAATTTGGCATAGAATATTGTAAAGAAATGAAAATCGCTATTTTGGGATTTGGCAGGGAAGGACATTCTATTTTGAAGTTCCTTCGAAAGACGCGGATAAACGCGGATTACCACGCGGATAAACGCGGATACAAAAACATCGGCAAGAATCAGCGTAAACATCTGCGTAAACATCTGCGTAAATCAGCGGCTGATGAGATTTTGGTTCTTGATAAAAACCGCAATGTTAAAGTTCCTCGTGGCGTAAAAACGCACCTCGGTAAAAATTATTTAAAAAATCTTGAAAGATTTGACGTTATTTTCCGCTCGCCGGGGATACCCTATTTTCTGCCCGAAATACAAAAAGCAAAAAAACAAGGAGTTAAAATATCCAGCGCAACCAATCTGTTTTTCGAACGATACCCTGGAAAAATAGTAGGAATAACGGGGACCAAGGGAAAAGGCACAACGGCTACGCTCCTTTATAAAATACTTGGAGCGGCTGGAAAGGATGTCTTTCTAGCCGGCAATATAGGCAAACCATCATTGGACTTATTGTCCAATACGCAGATAAACGCAGATAGTCACGCCCAGCCTCGCCTTGACGGCGAGTCGAGGCGGGCGGATAAACGCAGATACAAAAACATCAGCGAAAATCAGCGTAGTAATCAGCGAGAATCCGCGTATATAATATTGGAACTCTCCAGTTTTCAGCTTCAGGATTTAAAAAAATCCCCTTCTATCGCGGCCGTTCTTGATATCTTTCCTGACCACTTGGACGCGCACAAAAGCCTTAAAGAATACTACGAAGCCAAAGCGAATATCGCCCGTTATCAAAAATCTGGCGATAAGATTTTCTTTTTTAAGAATAACAATCTGAGCCGACACGTGGCTTCAAAAAGTAAGGGTAAGAAAATCTCGGTAAATGAAAAATCATTCAAGCTCTTTTCGCAGGACGACCTTCTGATAAAAGGCGCGCATAATTTCAAAAATGCCGTAATGGCCGCGATAGTCGCAAAGTCACTGGGCGTTTCAGAAAAAATTATTTTGGAAACGGCGAAGAAATTCAAGGGTCTTCACTACCGAACACAGCTTATCAAAAAAATTAGGGGTGTTAGTTACTACAACGATTCCGCGTCAACTAATCCATTCTCTACAATTGCAGCACTGAAAAGCTTCTCGCAACCCGTAATTCTGATTTGTGGGGGCGCAAGTAAGAATACTGATTTTAAAAAATTTGGCGGAGAAGCCGGTAAAATGGCTAAAAAAATTATTTTATTCGGACAAAATAAAAAAGAAATGCGAAAAACAATAAAAACCTCTTCAAAAATAAAAATGGCCGGAACTCTTAATGAAGCCGTTAAAATTGCTTTTTCACTTTCCAGCCCGGGCGACGTGGTTTTGTTCTCGCCGGCCTCAACCAGCTTTGACATGTTTGATAACTATATTGATCGCGGCCGGGCTTTTGACAAAATCATAAAGGCGCTGAATTGAAACTATGAAAAGAAATGTTGGCGCGAATATAGGTATATTTGATTCCGGGTTCGGCGGCTTAACTGTGCTTCGCGGAATAGTTAAAAACCTGCCGCAATACAATTATATTTATCTTGGGGATACAGCGCGCGCGCCATACGGAACTCGATCAAGAAAAATTATATATGAATTTACTAAAGAAGCGATTAATTTTTTATTTCAAAAGAATTGCGGGCTTGTAATTTTAGCTTGCAATACCGTGTCAAGCGATGCTTTAAGGAAAATACAGCAGGAATATTTGATTAAAAAAAATTCTCGTAGAAAAATTCTCGGCGTTCTTATACCAGCATCCGAGGAAGCGGTAAAAATTACCAAAAATAAAAGAGTTGGCGTGATTGCTACTGAAAGCACTATCCAATCAGGAGCTTTTATGAGAGAAATAACTAAATTGGACCCCAAAATAAAATTATTTCAAAAGTCCTGCCCCCTGCTAGTGCCGATAGTTGAAGCCGGAGAGCAGAATTCCAAAGCTGCCGAATTTATACTTGAAGATTATCTTCGTCCCCTAAAAATGAGTTCTGTAGATACGTTAATTCTTGGCTGTACTCATTACGGAATTTTGGAAAATAAAATCCGAAAAATTATGGGTAAAAATATTTCTATTATTTCCGAAGAAGAGATTGTGCCGGAAAAATTAAAAACATACCTGAAAAAACATAAAGAAATAGAAAGGAAATTGGCAAAAAACAGATGTATTGAATTTTATTCCACTGATTTGACTGACAAATTCCAAATTTTGGGAAGCAAATTTTTCGGGAAACACATACAAGTTCAAAAGGCTGTTTTAAAGTAAGCTAAACATGGGGTACAATAGAAAAATGTCAGATTCATCTATTTCAAAAAAAGCGCTTGAGCATCTTGCCGAACTTTCGAGGATAAAGCTGGATGAAAAAGAGGAGGAAAAGCTTCTCGAAGATATGCGTAAAATACTCGCTTATTTTGACGAATTGAAATCTCTCGACACCTCCGGCGTCGAACCCATGAATGGGGGCACCGAACTTAAAAATTCTTTCCGCGAAGACGAAGAAAGAATAAGTACCAACCAGGGCGCGGGAGTTGATGCTTTCCCGGAAACAAAAGATGGATTCCTAAAAGTTCCGCCTGTTTTTGAGTAATCTCATGTCTCTAAATAAATTAACGATAAAAAAATTCCACGACGGCCTTTTGAAAAAGGATTTTTCGGCGCTTGAAATAACGAAGGAATTTTTTAAAGAAATTTCAGGAAAGGACTCTAAAATTGGCGCTTATTTAAGCTTGAACGAAGAAGGCGCCATTTACCAAG
>Ga0209211_10009343_pt1 | contig 13103 bp, 10 predicted proteins | sample RifGroA2_FD_183992 | JGI IMG/M metagenome (GOLD analysis project Ga0209211, IMG submission 183992) | Groundwater microbial communities from Rifle, Colorado, USA - Groundwater A2 (SPAdes) (version 2) | ecosystem: Environmental > Aquatic > Deep subsurface > Groundwater | place: Rifle, Colorado...
CGAGTCAAAAGAAAAATTAAACGAAAATTTAAGAAAGTTTATTTATCAAGACAATCACGACAATCGTAAAATTATTTTTGAATGCCTGGCTGAAAACATCAACGAAGCTGACAAGCTTTACGAAGAAAAAACCGGTATAAAACCGGAGAAACAAAGCCACATCGCCTGCGAAATAAAAAAATTCAATTCCTCGTCCGGTGAGTGGGAGGACGTTTGGCGCTAATAATTAAATTACAAACATAAAACTCCGCTGTTTGAAAACAGCGGAGTTTATTTTAGAAAAATTTTGCTTTATTCTTTTTCAACCTTTTCATTTTTCTGCTCCATATCATCTTTATTCAATTTATTACCCATCATTTCTTCCAATTTATCAAACTTCGCCTTCATCTTTCCATCAAGAATGCCAGGTTGTTTCATATACTTATCCATGATTTTCAAAAGCTCCTGCCTGATTTCATTCAAGGCTTGATTGGCATCACGAAAATCACCGGCATCAGCGCTTTCAATCACTTGAGCCAGCATTTCATTGACAATTTCTTTCACTTCTTTGTTCTTCACCGATTTCACGCGATCTTTGATTTCTTTCGTTTGATAAAGAACGCCCATCACCTCGCCCGGATGCAGACCGCTGTGAATCACTTCCATGGCCACCCAAGCGTCTTCCATGTTTCCCTGATTATAATTTGTCTTGGCTTCATCGTAAGCGGTTTGTATTTCAGTAATATTTTGAGTTAACGCCGCCATATCAAAACCTAAATTTTTGAATGGTTTAGTGGCGATTAATTTTTTCAAGCGAACCAAATCTTTACTTATACTTGCTAATTCTTTCGGCAATTCAACCTTGGCTCTGATTTTATCCACTTCTTCCCAATATCGGCCATCCCAAAATTCCTGCAACATTGAACGCAAACTCTCGTCAGCTGGAGGAGTTTTGATTAATTTTTGATGTTCGGATAATTGAACCAAAAGTTCATTGATAAAGGTAATATCGTCATTACTATTCGGTAGCTTCTTCACCTGCTTCGCAAATCTTTTTAGGTCAGTTATCATGCGCTTGATATCCTGCAACGCGTTTTTCACTTCTCGCGGATCAACGAATTCCATTTCCATTTCTTCGACCGGCTCATTGAATTGTTTTTGTTCTTTTTGATCAGACGAAACATTCTTCTGATTATTCGTCGGTTGTGTCGCTACTCCGCTTTGCGGCTCAACCACATTTATTTTTTCAACCGGCTTTACAATTTCAGTCGGCGAAGTTGAAATAGTCGAACTCGCCGGTTCGGAAACCGTCTTAACCGTTTCCACTGTTTGAACAGGAGCGGTTGTGCTTTCAACAGCAGGGGTTGATACCGTTGCCGTTTCAACGATTGGAATTGACTCACTCACCGCGGTTGTGTTTGATTCCCCTTGGTTCTGCGCAACCTTATAAACATGAACAATGGGGATTTGCATTGATAACTCTTCGGCCAATGAAAAGAGTGGCCAGTCAACAAGTCCGAGCATGGCGATCGCCACCACCGGAATAAAAATTGAATAATGAACGTGCCGTCGGCCATGATTGGCCAATTTTGAAACGATTTTTTTCATAGTTTCCATTTTTGATTTTTTACTTTAGGAATATGTAAATTTTATATCAATATTATTATATCACATTTTAATAAAACCACAAAATAACCACTCATTGACGTCGTCAATCAATTCCTATTGCTTATAACAATGCCCTCACGTATAATATATTTAATTTTATGACTTATGTATTATTTATCATCGGCTTTGGCCTGCTCATCAAAGGAGCGGATTATTTGGTTGACGGTTCAGCCTCGCTCGCAAAAAAATTAAAAATTCCAGCGATTGTTATCGGACTCACCATCATTGCTTTCGGCACTTCCGCGCCGGAACTGGTGGTCAACATCTTTGCCGGCGCGCATGGACAGTCCGACATCGCCATTGGAAATATTATCGGCAGTAATATTGTCAATATTCTGTTAATTCTAGGTTTGGCCGCGGTTATCTTCCCATTAAAAATTCAAAACAACACCACTTATAAAGAAATTCCCTTAGCCCTCCTCGCGGTAATTGTGATGGTTATTGTCAGCAATGATCTCCTGATTGATGTTGTAAATGAAAACTTAATTTCCAGAACCGACGGATTGATACTGCTGTTATTTTTTATCATCTATTTATACTACATTTATTCCATCAGCAAAAAGTCAACTGACAATGAATCGGCGATACAACTTTATCATAACGGTCTGTCAATACTCATGATGGCCGGCGGACTTGCGGCCATGGTCATCGGTGGCCGATGGATAGTGAACGGCGCAACGGAAATCGCGCGATTACTCGGAATGAGCGAAGCTATGATCGGACTAACCATCGTCGCGATCGGCACTTCTTTGCCGGAATTGGCCGCCAGCACGGTCGCGGCGTATAAAAAACAAGCTGATATCGCGGTCGGCAATATCATAGGTTCAAACATTTTTAATATTTTCTGGATTCTGGGACTAAGCGCCACGATTCGTCCGTTGAATTTCAACGTGGCCATGAATACTGATCTAATAATTTTACTGGCGACAATGCTATTGCTTTTCGTCGCGCTGTTCGTCGGAAAAAAACATTTTCTTGATCGTTGGCAGGGCGCGATTTTTATTGTCATGTACGTGTTTTATCTGATTTTCCAAATTTATCGCGGATAAATTTTCGGTCTTGAAAAAATGTTTTGTTATTGCTAAGATATTTACAATACGCGATTCTTGAATTTTTAAATAGGGGTGACTAGCTCAGCTGGTTAGAGCGCTGCGTTCACATCGCAGAGGTCACAGGTTCGAGTCCTGTGTCACCCACCAGAATGGAACTCATCGGTTTTTTGTAAGCCAAAATGCGGGACGCGCGGAGCGCGTGAGATATCATTTGTTTTGAAAATAGGTTCTAACTTGGTATAATAAACCCACCATAATCCAAATCATAATATAAAACAGTAAAAAAACCGCATTGATTATTCAATGTGGTTTTTTATTTTAAATTTTTTTCATTTTTATTTTTCTATATTTTCAAATAAGAAAAAGTTATCCCCAGTTATTTGACAAAACATTGTTAATATTTTAAAAAAGGATTATAATTGAATCATCTGAACATGAAAATAAAAATTTAATAAAAATAAAATGAATTTATTTTTTGAATTTGACGCAAGTCAAATTTAGAAGATAGTCAAAAAAAATTATGGCAAAAAAGAAAAAAGCCAAAAAGGCCAAGAAGAGAAAGGCTGCTCCAAAGAAAAGAAAGAAGGCTGCGAAAAAGAAAAAGAAGAGATAATAGCCCTATAAATAAAATCCCGCTGATGGCGGGATTTTATTTTATTCTGTTTTAATTTAAAGCAATTTATTTTGCGCCGGCAGGAATTTCCTCTTTTCTTCGTCGCTGAAAATCCTAATTTTTCCGAATTCGCCATCATAGCCCGGCTGCGCCGTTATTTTTCCTAGCCGAACGCGCATGATTAGTTCGCTGATCGTTTCGCCCGCAAGATGATCAATCTCTTTACGATTCAAATCAAGCAATATTTCAAATTCTGTTTTTTGTTCCAATATTTTTTCATAAAGAACCTCAACCGCCTTCGAGCTTCTATTTTTTTGTAAACATTCGGCGATAATTTCCTTGAGCGGCACCAAACTTTTGTACGGAATCGCGTTAGCCGGTTCAAAACCGAATTCGCGATCAGCCAGATCCGCCACGCGATGATCCACGCCAAGCACCAACTCTTTTTTACAAACCGGACAAATATTTTTCAGTTTTTTGCTTTCTCTCGGAGAACAAACAAATTTGCAATCGCGGTGTCCATCAAAATGATATTTCCCCTCCTGCGGAAAAAATTCAATCGTATATAAAAACTTTTTCTTATCTTTGTTTTTTATAACTTCATAAATTTCGTTATAGGTGAATTCCGTCAAATCAAATACGTTTGCTTCGCGTCCCAAATTTTGCGGGCTGTGCGCGTCTGAATTTGAAATCAAAGTTATTTTATCAAGCGCGGACAAACGCCAATTCATCGCCGGATCGGATGACAAACCTGTTTCGATCGCGTAAATATTCGGCGTCAATTCCTCGAAACATTCTGCCATTGAATCATAACCTGATTTTGAACCAAAGATCGCGAACCACGGCGTCCAAGCGTGCGCGGGAATAACCAAAGTTTTTTCATTGGCTTCAAAACATATTTGCGCCAGATTTTTCGCGGACATACCGATAATCGGCCGACCGTCTGAACGCAAATTGCATTTTCTTCGTTCCAAGGCTGAATTTATTTTATCAACCGTCGCAAAATCAGGTGCTAAAATCAACAAATGCAACCGCCGTGTTTTTTCCTTATCTTTGTAAATGCAGGAAATTTCACCAGACAAGACAAAGGATGTAGGTTGTAGGTTGTAGGTTGCAGGTACTGAACAACGGGAAAATGCTTTAAGACGTAACAAACCAGAGCCGTCCTCGACGAGCTTGTCTTTCAACTCGCGCAAATAGGCTGGATGAGTAAAGTCACCGGTCGCAACCAAATCAATTCCTTTCCGTTTCGCCCAAAAATCCAAAGAAGCCGCCTCCATCTGCGGCGAGGTGGCGCGGGAATATTTGGAATGAATGTGCAGATCAGCGATGACGCGCATATTTAAATAATTATACTGCTCTTTGTTTAAGCAACTCTTCCACCAATCGCAACTGCTCCACCGTATTTACACCCAGACATTCAATCGGATGAATCTTCATGGAATTTATTATTTTCCCTTCTCTGACGGCCATTTCCACCAAATCCGTCAAATAATATTCTTGCTGACTGTTATTATTACTGATAAGCTCGATGTTTCGCCACAGCCAATCGCTGTTGAAGCAATAATAGCCGGGATTAAGCTCCAATATTTTCTTTTCATTCTCAACGCAATCTTTCAATTCGCGAATGGCGGAGATGGAATTATGGCCATTACGCAGAATTCTGCCGAAACCAAAAAATCCTTGACGCCAATCATTAAAATCTTCAACTTCCGTGGTCATCATGGTCAGCGTTGATCCTTCCGCACTATGAATGGCAAATAAATTGTTGATTGTTTTCGATGAAATCAAAGGAGTATCGCCGTAGAGAACTAAAACATCGCCAGCTCGCTCGCGCAAAATTTCACCGGCACAGGAAACTGCGTGTCCGGTGCCAAATTGATTCTGTTGCCAGACGTGCAAAGCGCGATCGTTGATTTGGTCTCGAACTTTATTTCCTTGGAAACCGACAACCACCACCGGTTTAATCCCCAACCCGGATTTTTCAACTGATTCCAAAACATAATCAATCATCGGTCGTCCCATCACTTCCAGCAAAACTTTTGGTCCGTCGCAGTTCATGCGTGTTCCTTTGCCGGCGGCTAAAATTATAATTTCTCGCGACATATTATGTTAGGATTCTTGGGATTATTAAGATGTTTGGGAAATTTGGGATTGATGAATGGTTGTAACGTGAAATCAAGAACAGTTTAGCATTTTTAATTTTAAAAAACAAAAAAAGGCAAGGAGAGACGTGGGTATTTACATTATTGGATGGCATTTGCAATTTTTTAAATTAAAAAAAGAGGCAAGGTCCTGGCGATGACCTACTTTCCCACTGTGTAGTATCATCGGCGCGGCAGGGCTTAACTTCTGTGTTCGATATGGGAACAGGTGTGACCCCTGCGCTAAAATCACCAGGACTTTGCCTCTTTTAAAAAACAAACTTAGTAAACACACCACCTCATTGCTCCGCGAACGGAGCAATGAAATATTAACATTATAGTGGCTATACAATCGACCTATTAGTACGGCTCGGCTGAACGCATTACTGCGCTTACACCTACCGCCTATCAACCTCGTAGACTTCGAGGGGTCTAAATGAAATCTAATCTTGAAGATAGCTTCACGCTTAGATGCTTTCAGCGTTTATCTATGCCGAACTTAGCTACCCAGCAATGCCCTTGGTAGAACAACTGGTGCACTAGAGGTTCGTCCTTCCCGGTCCTCTCGTACTAGGGAAGAGCCTTCTCAAATTTCTGCGCCCACAGTGGATAGGAGACCAAACTGTCTCACGACGTTTTGAACCCAGCTCGCGTACCGCTTTAATTGGCGAACAGCCAAACCCTTGGGAGCTTCTCCACCCCCAGGATGCGATGAGCCGACATCGTATGTATTTCCATTATTACTAACAATCCATCGCCTAATGCTATGAACTGCCCCCCGAAGCTCAAAAAAGAGCGAAGGAGGATGGCATGGACTATATCTTCATCCCGTTAAAATCAAAACGGGCGCTGGCGTATTATAGCTCTTGATTAAGAACTATCTGTTTTCTTTTGCGCCGACAAAAGAGAAACAAGTCTCTACGGGGTCATAACTCAATTTTATAGCGCATTTCCGGAATAATAAATTTTCCAATTAAATCTTTCAATTTTGGCAAACTGGATTTAATAAATCTTATTCGATAATAAGACTTGTCTTTATTTAAACTGGCCGCTAAGCCAAGTTCGTTTAAGAAAGAAATTATTTTCCGTTGCGACTCGTTATTAAATTGCTGCGTGTTCAGGTAAACATCCGACGGCCGACATTTGCTGCCGTCATCCATAAACCAAACCGCCAAAATTATCGGATTAAGCTGCAAATTATCCGGGATTATTTTTGTTTTATTTCTATAAAAACGTTGAAATAATTCCGTCAATTCAGGATGCTGTCTGGTATAAAACCGATAAGCAATCCTGTTTTCTTCGCCTTTCCTTGACTTTGGCCGACTCTTCACGATGCTTCTCAATTGATCATATTTCCAATCAACATATTCTTTTTGTTTAATGGAATGATTAATCTCTAGAAAAGCATTTTTCCTGCCTTTAATAACGCGCAAGTAACCATCGCCCAAAATTGAGCCGATGATTATTGATCTTTGCGTTTGAGTTAGACTTCCCACGGTATTGTCCATAATTTTATTATAAGCTAGATAAATTATGGAGTCCACCGTTATAAGCCAATTTTTTTAAATCACATTGCTGTGAATGCACCCCGATATGTTAAGGTGCCGAACCTGGTCGTCGATGTGAACTCTTGGACCAGACTAGCCTGTTATCCCCGGAGTAGCTTTTGTCCGTTGAGCTTCCGCCGTCCTATTTCGTACGGTCGGATCACTAACTTCTGCTTTCGCAACTGCTCCTCTTGTAGGAGTTGCAGTAAAGCCGGCTTATGCGTTTGCACTTTCATCCCGATTTCCATCCGGGACAAGCCGACCTTTGTAAACGCCTCCGTTACATTTTGGGCAAATTGTTAACCTAATTTGTATTGCATTGACGGCAAAACGTATTTCCCGATCGTTTGCCGCAACTTTATCATCTCCCCGGCTAAAATATAAATTTGGAATCCTTCTCTTTGTTTTCGCAAACTTGTCCGCAGATAAAAATTTTTGTCTAATGCGCACTGAAGTCTTTCAAGACTAACAGTATCAAACGATTGTGTATTCAAAATTTTACCCTGACATTCTTTTGACTTTATCGAGCCGTCATCCATAAACCAGATCGCGAGCGCGAGTGGTGTCAAAAAACGTCCAATCGATTGAGGCGCTATTTTTTTCTTACCCTGATAAAACTGCTGCGCATAAAAACGGAACGAACCGCTATAATGCGTGTTAAACCAATACTTTTTATACTCTGTGCCATTGATTATTTGCAGTTTAATCTTGGGTTCTGCGGTAGCGAGTGATTTCAATTCTTGATAAAGCCAATCAACGTAAAGACATTGCTTGAACGAGTGTTCAATTTTTAACCGATACGTTTTGCCATTGGCCGACTCAAGATGGCCATCGCCAAGAAGTTTTCCAATTATTATTTGCTTTTGCCGAGACGAAATTTTTAATTTGTCATTCATAATTTTTAGGTTCGGCGGCCATTTCCGCCGATCTTTATGTCGCCATAAAGGTCAGACTATATCATTCCCCTAACGGGGACCTGGCGTATAGTCGTTGAGGGTCCAATAAAGGTTCCCTGCTGATTGTCCGCTTCATTCCAATATTTTCACCTTGCGGTAATTGGAAATACATTGCGGGTGTTCCAGCATACAGCCAAGTTAATTTTCCGCCATAGGCGGATCAGTAGTGAACTGATATTTTATTTTTTCTGCGACGGTTATCCGATATATTGCTATATCAGCGCCCCACAAATCACGGAGTGACTTTTTAAGGCAACCGCCCCAGTTAAACTACCCACCAGATACTGTTTTCTACCCGGATTACGGGTGAGAATTAGAATTAAAAACATACAAGGGTGGTATCTCACTGTTGTCCGCCTTGCGGCGAACTCCCACCTATGCTGAACATGCAAATTCCTAACTCAATATCAAGCTATAGTAAAGCTTCACGGGGTCTTTTCGTCCAACTATGGGTAATGAGCATCTTTACTCATCTTGCAATTTCGCCGAGTACCTTGTTGAGACAGTCTCCAAATCGTTACGCCATTCGTGCAGGTCGGAACTCACCCGACAAGGAATTTCGCTTATGTTCTTGCTTAACAATATGTTAAGTGAGTGTTTGAGTCTGACACTCCTGCATGTCGCCATGCAGATGGGACTATATCTTTCCGCCAGAGGCGGATCTAACATGTAGTCTCTGAGGATTCTAGAAAGCGAGCTGGTAATTTCCGATTCATTCTCTGAATCATCTTGGCAATATTAACCAGACCTTTTTTCTTAAAATGTTTTTTCGCTGTCAGCATTTTAATAATAGCGACAAATTTTTCAAAATCAGCTTTTTTAGCTGTTTTGAGTTTATTTTTGATGAAAAAAGGAATTACCTTTTCTCTCAAATCCTGAATTGAACGCACGCAGTACCGACAAAGATTTTCTTTATGATTATCTTTGCGATGATTAACGTAGATATTGCCACAACAAAAATATTTCTTTATCAGTTGCAATGATCCCACGCTTTTTTGACCTTGCGTGACTACAAATTCAGGGAATACTTGCCAGCCATTTTTGGTTGTTGGATTTTTTATCATGCTTACGGAGAAACATCCTTCTCCATCAACAAATCCAACAATCCAACCTTCTAGTCTTTCCTGCTGATTGTCTGCATTGATCGCATTTTTACTTGGCATAATATTTTCATCTATGAGTCTATTATACCTTAGTAGCGTCAAATTCACCAGATGTTCCAGCATATAGTTAAATTTTCTTCTACCTCTACGATGGCTTGTCGTAGTTCGAAAGAGGTCTTTATACCTCACTAAAGCAGCTTTTCCACCTTAGGACCGTTATAGTTACGGCCGGCGTTCATCCGCGCTTCGGATCAGGGCTTGCACCCCTCACCTTAACGTTCGGACACTGGCCAGGCGTCAGCCCCTATACATCGCCTTACGGCTTAGCAGAGACCTGTGTTTTTGATAAACAGTCGCTTGGAGTTTTTTACTGAGCCCCGTGCAAAGCACGGGGAGGCCTTATCCCGAAGTTACGGCCAACTGTATTGCCGAGTTCCTTAACAAGGTTTATCTCGTCCGCCTGAGGATACCCTCCTCACCTACCTGTGTCGGTTTACGGTACGAATACTATTAACTTAACCCTAGAGACTTTTCTCGGTGATCTAATATACCAAATCGAAACGGCCAAAGCCGCTCCTCTTCGCGTTAATCTCACATGATGCCCCGGATTTACCAAAGGCTAGCAAGAAAAACGTAAACGATCATAACCAAATATCGCTTGATTTTTTAAACCACGTCCTCCCATCGGAAATTAATAGTAGTGCAGGAATATTAACCTGCTCTTCCATCGGTTACGCCTTTCGGCCTCGCCTTAGGATCGACTAACCCTGGGATGACGGTCATTGCCCAGGAAACCTTAGGTTTACGGCGTTCCGGATTCTCACCGGAATTTTTGCTACTCATGCCAACATTCTCCCTTCTATGCACTCCACCGCTTCTCGCGAATACGACTTCAATGCGCATAGAATGTTCTCCTACCAATTAGAAGTGAGAAATTAGAAATTGGAAATTGGAAAATAAATAATCCAACTTCTCATCTCTAATATCTCACCTCTAATTTCGCATTTTCGGTACTATGTTTAGCCCCGTTACATTTTTAGCGCAGGACAACTTGACCAGTGAGCTATTACGCTTTCTTTAAAGGATGGCTGCTTCTAAGCCAACCTCCTAGTTGTATAAGTCATCCTACCACCTTTAACACTTAACATAGATTTAGGGACCTTAAATTGCGATCTGGGCTGTTTCCCTTTCGACGTATGGAGCTTAGCCCCCATCGTCTGACTCCTCAGTTATTAATCTCTGGCATTCGGAGTTTGTTTGGGGGAAGTAGGTTTCCCATCTACCCCCATCCAGTGCTCTACCTCCAGAGGGAACACTAAAGGCCAGTCCTAAAACTGTTTCGGAGAAAACCAGCTATCACCGAGTTCGATTGGAATTTCTCCCCTAGTCACAGTTCATCCCCCAGTGTTGCACGGCTGGTGGGTTCGGGCCTCCATGCAGCTTTCGCTGCACTTCACCCTGACCATGACTAGATCACCCGGTTTCGGGTCTTGTATCTACTGCTCGAACGGGCTATTAACCCTCGCTTTCACTACGCCTTCGTCCTCGCGGACTTAAACTTGCAATAGACAACAAACTCGTTGGCTCATTCTTCAATAGGAACGCTATTACCGGATGCTACGCACTCGAAGTTCAAAACATTCAACACAAAACAAAAAATAAAATAATGACTTAAGATTTAAATCATACTTCACTTTAAATTTCGAGCTGTGGTTTTAAGCTCCCGGTGCGTAACACCGGCTCTAACTCTTTGTAAGCATATGGTTTCAGAAACTATTTCATCCCCCTAACAGGGGTGCTTTTCACCTTTCCCTCATGGTACTTGTTCACTATCGATCTTCGAAAGTATTTAGCCTTACCGGATAGTCCCGGCGGATTCGTACAGGATTTCTCGAGTCCTGCATTACTTGAGACGATCGCTCGAATAAATAATTTTTTTCATCGACAGGGCTATCACCTTCTTTGGCAGAGCATTCCAGCTCTTTTGATTAAAAATTATTTAACTCGCATAAGTTGATCGGAACTTATATGCAATTATCTCGCAACCCCTACCAAACATGTGGCCCGACACCTTGAATCACCGATAATCATCCCGCCTAAGCGGAACAACTACAAGTAACAAAGTCTGATAGGTTTAGGCTCTTCCCGTTTCGCTCGCCACTACTAAGGGAATCATTATTATTTTATCTTCCTCTGGGTACTGAGATGTTTCACTTCCCCAGGTCTTCCTCCAAGGCCCTATGTATTCAGGCCAAGGATAATCAAGGTTTGCTTGATTGGATTTCTCCATTCGGAAATCTCCGGATCAAAGGTTGCTTGCCACCTCCCCGAAGCTTATCGCAGGCTGCTACGTCCTTCATCGTCTTTCGAAGTCAAGGCATCCACCATACGCTCTTATTTCGTATAACCACTATAATATTAACATTCTTTTAATTTTCTCTTTGACGAAATCACAATAATGTATATTGTGTGCTTTATTACCATTCGAGTTGTTAATGTCCGTCATTAACCGCCAGAACCTGATGCTAAATCTTTAGCAATCAGGAGTTGAGGGTCAATTTAAAACAAAAAATACTTCTGCTCGATTTCTATGTTTAAATGAAAATCAAACAAAAATATTTTTATGTGGGAAATTTTGAAGGAGAACTTTCCGAGTTGCAAACACTATTATATAGGAAATAAAAATAATGTCAAGGATTGTTTGTGTACAAATTATATCCAGTTTTAATATCTAATTTTAGGCAAATAAAAAGCCGACGCAAAATTTTGCGTCGGCCGTTAAAAACCTATTTTTCGTCAACCATTTTGGTGGCGAGGAGCATGGTTCCGCGCAAAGTAAACGCTGAAGGAATATTGAACTTCTTCGCGTAGTAGCGAATATACCTCATTTTGTCCGCCGAGACCGGCGCGCCCAACACAATTTTACCGGAATTTTCCCAGCGACCCCATTCAATGTTGGTGGTAAAGCCCGGTAAGTTTTTCAAATCGCGCGGAATCCAGAAAGCGATACAAGTCGCGCGTTTCAAATGATCTTCTTCCCATTCAACCTGTTCATTATACAATCCTCTAAAAATATCTTCAGGAAGTTTTTTCCCGTTGAAAAACCCCTGTCGTTCCGGAACAAAAACCAAGCCGTTAAAACCCAGTTCAGCCAAAATTTTTAGCGCTTCGCCTCTCCACGATTTTCTGTTTGAAAGAGTGTTCGGTGTCGGACCGGCCAGAAAAATTGATTTATCTTTTAATTCCAACTCTTCATCGCCGACGTAAATCGCGCGCATTATTCGCCTCCCCTTATCATGAACCAAACGATTATTGCTTTTTTGTAATCGAAGAGGAACGCTTCTTTTTTCTTTCTATTTTTTTGTGATCCCGAAAAAGCAAACAATCAAGAACGGTCGTTAACAGATCCATCAGCAGGAAAAATAAATCAAATGCCACTTCAATACCACTCAACATTGTTCGCCTCCTTATTGTTTTTAGCTTGCGCCGCAATCAATGAACAACCGACACCACAAGTTAAGCACGAATTTTATTTTTTGTAAACAGCTCGGTTTAATTTTGAACCGAGCTGTTCGTTTTTTAGGAAAGCAATCCTTTAAGTCCCTCGAACGGCCGACAAAGAATCGCTCGACCATCATCACCGGGATAAGTCGCGATAATTTGGTAGCCCAATTTTTGGGTATACCACAAAAATGTTTCAGACGGCTCGGGATATTGCCGTGTTCTTACGTAACCAACTCGCAGACCTCTCTCTAAAAAGTCATCCAAACGTTTTACAAACATAGCCTTGGCAATTCCTTTTTTTCTGTAGTCAGAAAGAACTCCGATCTCATCCTGATAAGCCACCAGGTTTTCTCTTTCAAATCCGAATTTCCAATTCAACATGATGCCGAGCTTATTTTCCAAATCAATCACCTTTATCGAATAACCCCAACAAAATCCAACCACCCGATCATTATCTTTAGCCAACCAACAAGAACCATCAACCGTAATTTCATGAAGCAAATCAGCGAGCACTTGATCTCGCGGCCAAAAATCAAC
>Ga0209211_10009345_pt1 | contig 13102 bp, 13 predicted proteins | sample RifGroA2_FD_183992 | JGI IMG/M metagenome (GOLD analysis project Ga0209211, IMG submission 183992) | Groundwater microbial communities from Rifle, Colorado, USA - Groundwater A2 (SPAdes) (version 2) | ecosystem: Environmental > Aquatic > Deep subsurface > Groundwater | place: Rifle, Colorado...
CTTTACCCACGCCTAAATTCTCTTGCAACGTTCGCTCAATGTCCCGCTGGGAAAGCCCCTTTACATAAAGAGCGGGGATTAACTTTTTTAGTTCCAATAAAACCAAGTTCGGTCATTTTATTACGCAAAACAATTAACATCACAGCATTTGAAGAGGGAAACATATCATTCCCTAAACTGTCGCTTCCCATCCAAAACTCAAGGTCCCCGACTTCCTTCATGGCCTTTTCTATATATGGCTCAATTTCGGGATAATGATCAAAATGGAAACCGAATTTGTTTCGGATAAAACAAAAAAGCTCTTTATTCTTGACTTCGGAAAAGAAAGCTTCGATTTCATTCCATCGCTCTAAAAGATTACCCGAAAAATATGCCTTTTCCTTTGATATCTTCTCGTTTTCCAAAAATTGCCAGATCTCATAAACCTTACTTATAAGTATTTTGGAGATAGAAAAGACTAAGGTAACTAAAATTGCTTCATCCAATTCTTCCTGACCCGTCTTTTGCCTCCTACTATAAATTAGCATTTTTATATACAAATCCATATCCCGCATCATGTTCATTAACATTAACAGGCGTTTTTTTTGACCCTGGGAAAGGCTTTCAACTGTCTCCTTAGGCAAAACTAATTGATGAAACTCTAGTGTTTTATTCCTATCGGCAGCGATATTGCTCATAAATCTAATACCTCTCCCATCAACCCCTCAGTCTCTTTTTCGAGGGCCAGGATATCTTTGCGAATCTCTTCAAGTGACCGCAATGGTTTATACTTATAAAACTCCTTGGTGAAATTTATCTCATAGCCAACTTTATCCTTACCTCTATCCATCCACGCATCCGGGACATGAGGCAAGACTTCGCGTTTGAAATACGCCTCAATATTCTCCGCAAGCGGAACATTTTCGCAGTCGCGTAATTCGCTGTCCGGCTCCGGCTTGCCATCTTTATCCAAGCAAATGTCAGTAATTTCATCACGCTCGGAGAGGGCTTCAAGAATAGCTTTTATTACCGGAGCTTTAATCTTTAATTCAGCCCTATCTATGGCCGCTTCCATAACCGCCATAAACTTCTCCCGGTTCTTGTAAATCTTGGTGCCATCCAGTCCCGCAAGCATCACCTTAATCGCCTTCTGCAATGCTTCGCCTTCCTCAATTTCCTTGATGCCTTCCTTTCCCTTTTTCTTGGACTTAGCGAGGTTAACAAATCCTGACTGCTGATCCAGCCGGGCGATCCTCTCATCGGAAGTTTGAAAGTTCAACCGCAACGGCCGCTCGACCGTTACACGGGTATACCCAAAATACTCATTCGGAAAAATCTTGCTGAATTCCCCATTTTTAAACGCGCCATAAATCTTCGTGACCTCCGCGATATGCTCATCGCTGATCTCATTACGTTTGTTGCCAAGGCTCCGGCTCATCTTCTTGAAGAATCCGGCCGCGTTGATAAGTTGAATTCTTCCTTTGCGATCCCTGGGCTTGCGGTTGGTAACAATCCAGATATAAGTTGAAATACCGGTGTTATAAAAAAGCTGATCCGGCATCGCGATAATCGCCTCAAGCATATCATTTTCAATTATCCATCTACGGATTTCACTTTCACCACTGCCGGCTCCACCCGAAAAAAGCGGCGAACCGTTAAAAACTATCCCGAGCCGCGCACCGCCATTCTCCGGCTTCATCTTTGAAATCATGTGCTGTAGAAATAAGAAAGAGCCATCACTAATACGTGGTAGTCCAGCGCCGAAACGGCCGGAGAAACCTAACTGCTCGTATTCTTTGGTAATCTCTTCTTCTATCTTTTTCCACTCCACGCCAAAAGGAGGATTGCTAAGCATATAGTCAAACTTTTCATCCTTAAGGCCGTCTTGCGTGAACGAATTCCCGAATTTAATATGCTCCGTATTCTGCCCTTTGATCAGCATATCGGAATTACAGATAGCATAAGACTCCGGATTAAGTTCCTGACCAAATACACGCAAATCCGCATCGGGATTTAGCTCACGCAAATATTCCTCGGCAACCGATAACATACCGCCTGTTCCGCAAGCGGGATCATAGAGCGTTCTGACAATGCCTTTCTTTGTAAGTATTTCTTTATCGTTTAAGAAGAGGACATTGACCATGAGCCGAATCACTTCGCGCGGGGTAAAATGCTCTCCGGCGGTCTCATTAGACAGATCGGCGAACTTGCGGATAAGCTCTTCGAAGATATAGCCCATCTCAATGTTCTTTATCTTGTCCGGGTGCAGATCAACCTCGGCAAAACGCTTGACGATCATATACAAAAGATTCGATTTATCCAGTCGTTCAATGTGATCATCAAAATTAAAATGCTCTAAGATATTACGGGCATTTTTTGAGAAACCGTTGATGTAATTCCTAAGGTTAGCGGCGATATCGTTAGGATCAGCAACCAGCTTTTTAAAATCAAATTTACTCTTATTGCAAAAAGACAGTTTCGCCTTTTTCTTGAGGACCGTTTCAGCGGCCTCCGGAGATAAACCTTTGGCCTGCGGAAGATATGACAAAACCGCTTCCTTGGTCGGCTCAAGCACACAGTCCAAGCGCCGCAAAACCGTAAGCGGTAAAATTACCCGGCCGTATTCGGACTGCTTATAGTCACCACGAAGCAGATCCGCGATGCTCCAGATAAAATTCGCGCTTTCTTTAAAATTGATCATCACCCTCAATCTCCTTTACTTATTCCCAATAAGATATTCATACCTACCTGAACACTGCTTGCCATATGAATTTTTTGGGGTGCGCGGGGGACGTAATACTTATTTTGCCTTTTTCTGTCTGGCTTCTGCGAAAGCTCTGAATGAATTATGTGTCCCCCGAATCTTCCTCCAAAATGTAAGGGCGCGGTCTCCGCGCCCTTCGTCGTCTTTTTAGCGGTAACGAATCAGGTTTTAGATTTAGCTATGTTGAAAAGTTGATCGCGGGCGGTATCCGGGATTTGGGTGAATTTTATGCCCAGGAAATACTTTTTGTCTTTCTCCATCCGGCAGTAGACAATTTCCCCCTCGCTTTTTATGGCCGGGGAGTTAGGGGGGAGAAATTCCAGGCATATAGGGAGTCCCTTAGGAAGAAATAAGAGTATTTCCAGGCCTAAGGCGGCGCCGTTCTTAGAAATATCCCGGCTTTGGCTGCTGATAGGCAGGGAGCAGGGCGATACCAGCGAGGCGTCCTTAATATTAATATTTACCGGAATGTCCAGGGGAAGCCTTTCCGATTCGCGCCAGAATGGCAGGCCGGAAAGCGGGGGCTGTTTAACTATGAATTTTTCAAACGCGAAGATTTTATCCTCCGGCCCATAATAAAAATCCAGGGCCTTGAGTATGGAATAGGCGGGGCTGGCTAAGGGTTCGATTTCCAGGCCGCATAACTTGGCCAGGCTGTCTATTGACGCGGTATCTAAAGGGTTGGCGCAGGCGGCAAACAGGGCGGCGTTAACCTTAAACAAAGGAAAAATCAAATTCTGGCGGCAGAAATCTTCATTGACAAGATTAAGGACGTCCGGATTTATTTTGTAATCGGCGATTCGCGCGTAAGGGATTCCGCTTTCCCGGGCGAAGAATACACAAAGGTCATCCGGCGAAAGAAGGCTTAATTTTATCAGTGTTCCCCAGAGCGATTTTTTACATCTTTGCGCCTCCTGTTTGGCGCGGAGCAGTTGTTGGGGAGTAATCCAGCCGGATTGGATAAGCTTGTCTTCTAAGCTGGGCATTTTACTTTGCCCCTCCGGGGTAGTATTTTTTCAGGAATTCAGATAATGTTTCCGAGACCTTTTGCTCATCAATGATATATAAGCCGGCCTTGGTTAATTCATTCTGAGGCAGTTGATATTTTTTCTGTACCGCGGTCAGGGCCTCGGATTGCTGTTTGGCGATATTCAGCAGGACGCGGTTGTCCTTAAGGATGTCATAATACTCCAGTCCTTGCCGGACGATCAGCTTCAGGTCTTCGTTTTCCCAGGGCTTGGTGATAAAACGGTAAAGCTGGCCGTTGTTAATGGCTTTGATGGCGCTCTCCAGATCGGGATAGCCGGTGAGTAACATCCGGATAGTGTCCGGATAGGACTGCTTTACCTTGATTAAAAAGTCTATCCCGGATATGGTGGGCAGTTTATTATCCGAGATGATTAAATCCGCCCCGGAGATGCCTTTGAGCTTATCCCAGGCCTCATTGGCGTCGCCTGCGGTGTAGATTTCCCGGTCATCCTGGCGCAATAACCGCGAGATGCTGCTCAGGATATTTTGTTCATCGTCAACCAGCAGAATTTTATGTTTTAGCACCTTTGTCCTCCGCTTGTTTGATCATATCTTCAATAGAAAGCTTGGCCGCTGAAGGGGTCATCTTGGTAAACATAATCCCCATTCCCGGCGGCTGAATCTCGCCTTTTTCATTTTTGGTTGGTTTTGACCGGCTCCAGGCCACTACCCCCTCGGCGTGGACTATTTTTTTGTGGGGCTCTTTTCCCAGCTCGAACATTACCTCTATTTTGGTCTTGGGAGGCTCAATCTTATCGGTCGCCACAAACATCCCTCCGGCGGAAACATCCTGGGCCTCAATCATCTGCCAGAAGCTGTTACTGCGGTATTCTACCGAGAGTTTTAAAAATGCCCTTTTGTGTTTTCTCTGCTCTTCCCAATTAGTCATTTTTCCTCCTGAACTTCTTTCTTAGGTAGGCTGATGGTGAAAGTAGTCCCTTTTCCCTGGGTGCTTTCCGCCTTGATCTGCCCCTTATGGCTTTTTATAATATTATAGCTTACTGATAGTCCCAGCCCGGTGCCGGTTTTTTTGGTGGAGAAAAAGGGGTCAAAAATTTTCGTCAGGACTTCAGGGGCGATCCCGGGGCCGGTATCGGAAACCTTAACATACATATTAGTGGCGTCTTCGCTGGTAGATAAGGTAACGGTGCCCTTTTCCGGAATTGCCTGCGAGGCGTTGATTAACAGGTTTAAAAATACTTGGGATAATTGGGTGGAGTCGGCAAGAATTTGGGTTTTGGCCTGATAATCCTTGACTACGGCGATTTTGAATTTTATCTCATTCCAGACAATTGAAAGGGTGGATTCCAGGATTTGGTTTATATCCACCAGGTTGACCGCGGATTCGCTTTGCTTGGAAAACGTCCGGAGGTCAGAAACTATTTTTTTAATGCGCAGGGCCCCTTCCAAAGATTCCGCGGAGATAGCGCTTAGGTCCTCCAGGATAGTCTTGTTTTTGGGGTTATCCGTGGGGACTATTTTGGCCAAAGAGCGAGCGTAATCTTTGAGGCTTTCCAGATTGCTGATCAGAAAGCCCAGGGGATTATTTACCTCGTGGGCGATTCCCGCGGCCAGCACCCCGACAGAGGCCATTTTTTCCATATGCACTAATTGGAGCTCAACGTCTTGGACAATCTTTACATTTTCGTCTATCTTTTTCTGGTAGCGTTTGTTCAGATAATAGCCGTAAGCGGCAAAGACAGCGGTAAAAATAATTAGACAACCCGCGATGAGCATTCTTTAGCCGCTCCCTTTAACTACCTGAATCATGCTCCACAGCGGCAGGAATATCGCCAGGCACATTCCCATAACCACCACACCTAAAACAGCGGTCATCACCGGCTCAATCATAGTAGTGAGATTGCGCACCATTGACCGGACATCGGATTCAAAAAACTGGCATAAAGAATCAAGCATTAAGGATAGCGAACCGCTTTTTTCACCCACCGAAATCATATAACCGACCAGGCGGGGGAAAAACTTGCTGTTTAAAACCGCGCCCGATATTCCTTTACCGTCGGAAACATCGTGTTTAATTTTTTCTATCTCTTTAGAGAGGACTACATTACCGATAGTCAGGGCCACGATATCCATAGTTTTAAGCACCGGCAATCCCGCCTGGTAGAGGACGCTTAACATTGAGGCAAAGCGCAGCATAGTGATTTTGGTATAAATCTTACCAATAATAAGCATTTTAAATTTTTGGCCGTCCCACCAGAACCTCCCTTTTTTGGTATTGATGAATTTCTTAAAACCAAAGGCTCCGGCGGCTATGGAGGGGAAGGTGATATACCAGTAATTCTTCAAGGCGTATCCGGCGATAATCATAATCTGGGTAGGCAGAGGGAGAGCCACCTTGGCATCGCTGTAGATTTTAGCAAACTGTGGTATGACAAATACAGAGAGAACTATGATCGCGATTACCATTGCTATTACTACCATAATAGGGTAGCGGAAGGCGGCCGAGATGTTGTTTTTGGTCTCCGCGTCATCTTCAAGCATATTAGAAAGCCTAAAAAGCACGCTTTCCAGGACCCCCGCGCTTTCTCCGGCAACTACGGTGTTGACATAAAGGTCGGAGAAGACATTGGGGTGTTTGGCCATGGCCTGGGAAAGGCTTAAACCTCCGCCGATGTCGTGAACCAGTTGATTTAAGGCCTTTTTTAGAGGGAGGTCTTCGGTCTGTTCGGCCAGGGCTCCCAGGCCCTCCATTATGGGTATGGCTGCTTTGATGATGGTGGCAAACTGGCGGGTGAAAATAACTAAAGCCTGGGGGTTTACTTTGGCGCTGGATTTAAATATACCGCCTGAAGAAGGAGCCTTTTCATTTTTTAGGCTGATGGTTATAGGCATATAGCCTAATTTGGCCAGCTGGGTGGTTACTTCAATTTCTCCGCTGGCCTGAAGCTCGCCTTTGATTAGCTTGCTTTTGGAATCTGTGGCTTTATAGGTGTAGGTGGGCATTTTATTTATTATTATGCCAAATCATAGTAGGGGCGGTTCGTAGTCAATGCAAATTTTAGTTGAGAATGGCAAAATTCCCCGCATCGGTTTCACCTAAATTTCAAGGGTAGCTGTATGTATCTCCGCAGTAAGATTATCGTTTGTATGGCCTCTGGCGGCCTGTTTTTCCTGCCGTTTTTTTATTTCATCGCGCATTTTCATACGCAACAGATTCAGATACCGGTATCCGCGGATTTTATGCAGCCGCGGCTCAATCTCCAGAAGCCCCGCCGAGGTCCAGCGCAGTATCTGATTACTGTTATGCCAACGGTCAACCTTATCCGTATATTGGCCTAACTGCGCCATGATGGATTCCATGCAGTTAGTGGTATTCAGGCTCTTACAGAGCTCGGGCGATAATCCCAAATTGTGCAGCGTAAGCGTTTCTTCCATGCCTTCCATAAGGCTATTTGCCGCCGATTGATTAACATTCAGTAATTCCCGATAGAGTTTTTCTATTCCGGCCTTGGCTTCGCGGTAGGTAGTTTGGGCATACGCTGCCTGAAGCTGCCTTTTGCAAAGGATCTTTTGGCTGTCATTCAAATAACTGACGACATTCTGCTGTTTGTGCCACTGGCAACGCTGGATAAACCCATATTCCTCAAAGCGCTTCTTTATTGCGCTGATAATCCCTTTGGAGCCGTCAACAATAAAAAGGAGCCCTTCTTCAAACCTAAGCCCACGTTCTATGAGCCGGTCAAATAATTGCCTTACCACATTACCATTCTCGCTATGCGACTGTTCTATGTCCAGGACCACCTTGGCTCCGCCGATGGTTATCCCCAACACCACCAAAAGCCCGTCTTCGGCGTAGCGCTTGCCATCAATAAGGATACATACGAAATCGTATCCCTTCAATGAACGGCTCTTTAGCGCGCGCAACTGGACAAGCGTGCTTTTCTTGAACCGGCGCGATAGGTTCGATGCGCTTATCCCGAATACCTCGGGCACCAGCTCCGCGCTTTCGCCATACTTGTGCGTGCTTATGCCGTGCAAGAGCTTCAGCATTGTCTGCCGGTCGCCTCGATACGGCTCCTGTAGCTGTTGGTATGCCTCTAAGGGAACTTCGGTATTGGCCGCTTGATTCCTTATCCGCTGATATTTAATGGGAACTTTCTGGTCGCGCAGGTATACCGACCCGGCCTGCTTGCTCCAGCGCACATTTTCTTTTCCGTGTGCTTGCTTCTTGCCCGCTAAGAGCTCAACTTCTCGGAGAAGCTTTTCTTCTACTGCCTTCAAGCCCAGGGGAATTAATCCCTGAATCAACGATACCTCCACATCCACACCCTGCCTTTTGACTTCTTCCAGCACTGCTTCCGCCATCGCTCGCTTTGTGCTCACTTTTATCTTTGCTTTACCCCGTCTCTTTGGTATACTTATCTCTGCAGGCATTTGTTCCTCCTTTTGTTAAATAGGTTATTCGCATAACTCTATTGTCGGGGAACTTTGCCTGCATTTCAAGCCTTTTTATTCAACCGGCTTGACTATTCTCAACTAAGTTTAGCATACCGCCTCGTAAAGCAATTGAATGTTTTACTAAGGCTATTGATTTAGACCCTCAGTATGCCGAGGCTTATGAGTGCAGGGGAATGTCATACGGTAGTAGCCAGATTAGAGATTTGGATAGTGCATTAGCAGATTGCAACAAAGCAATAGAATTAGACCCTAATAACGGTGAATTCTATTGGGGGCGTGCACTCGTTTATTACTACAAAAAAGATGATAAAAATACTTGGGCAGATATTTATAAAGCAGAAGAATTTGGGTTTCAAGTGCCACCAGCTTTTCTGTCAGAATTGAGAAAAGTATCTGGAAGACAAAATTGAAAACTACGGAATAAAAAAAGAGGAATGGCTATAGCGAAAAATAGTTAATGGAGTTTTGAGGCAAATTTTTTAAGCCTCATACCCGCTCGGTCGGTGGTTAAAAGAAAGCGGTATTGAACCAAATCTTTCACCACACGCATTAAGACATACTGTTGGGACAAGGCTTTTAAGGGAATTCAAAAACGCTAAGTTGGTTCAGCGATATTTAGGACATTCGGATGTGGCGACGACGTTAAGGTATTATGTGGATGTGTTTCCGGAAGATTTAGAGGAAGCGGCTGAGATGCTGACGGAGAAATAAGGAAAAATAGATGAAGTGGTGTCTGTATTGTAGAAAATATGTTCAAACATACCTACAAAAGACTAAAATTCAGAAACTGCATTCCCCCAAGGTAAAGGAGTAGTTTAGATGATTCTTGGTGGTGAAGATTATGCTAGGAGGAAGGATGGAGAAGAAAAGGTCGGTGGGAATTATAGTTTTGGGTGTGTTTCTTTTAATTAATAGTTTGCGCATAATTGCTGGTTTAATATTCAGTATTGGTATGGGACCCATTTCGTTATTTCTCGCATTGTATCTCTTCGGTTCTGGAACCGTTGCTATTATTTCTGCAGTAGGCTTGTTGTTACTAAAGAATTGGGCTCGCATATTAACCTTAATTTTAATTGTACTAAATATAATCCGAGCATCGTTATATTTTATTAAAGGTGTGAATGTAAGTGCCAGTTTCGGAGGCCATCAAGTTCTCTTCCCTATGGCTGTAGAGTTAGCAATTATCGTGATTGTTGGGATTTTAATTGTATGTTATTTGAATAGCCCCAAGGTAAAGGAGCAGTTTAAAGAAAAGGAGACATAACATGGTCACCCGTAGGAATACAATTGCTTCAATAAGAAACTTTTCTAAATTCATTACGGTTTTATTTATTGTTATCTATATATGTGGATGTGGAGCACTATTGACTAAAGAAAATGAAATTGTTATGTTAGAGGGAATGCGAATAACTGCGACTACAGGGGAAGGCACAATAACTATTACCGCAGGAAAAGGTTTGAAAAGGTTATATACTTGGGAAGGAGCAACAAGGGAAGTTATTATGTGGCCTCGGTATGAACGATGGTATAGTAGTTTCGGAATTTATTTCCCTGGGCCTGGAAAGCATTGGAAGGAACATAATGGAATTATTCGTGGTGTTTTGGAAGAGGGTCAGCAGAATTTTAATACTATTGATGAAGCAATAACTTGGTTAAATTTACATCGTAATCAAAATTGTGTTTATAATGATGAGGGATTAGTTGTTTGTTTTTCAAAAGCGCCCTCTCGCGATACAATAAATGTTGATGTTTGGCAGATTTACATTGGTGGTAAAACACCATCAAAATATCAAGAGGCTGCTGGTGGTGAGGCTGCTAAGTTTTTTGGGCGTAGTCCAGATGAAAAAGAAATAGAGGTAATATACGGGGGTCGTAAAGGCAGGATTTATAATATTGACGGCAAGAAGCCAGAAAAACTGCCTGGTAGCGAAAATGAAAAGATAAAAGTAGCCTATTCGAAATAATTATTATTCCATTGTTTTTAAAGAAAATTAGAGTTTAAGCAATAACTGAAAGAATTCGAAAGAAGAAAGAGGATAGGAGAATTAGGTAGGGGTGAAGTTAAGAGGTCAGGACCCGAAATTAGAAACTATGGCAAATACGCATTAAAGCCTAACTAAACAAATGAAGCCGACGCCAAAAAGCGGGGGGCGGCTTGTTTGCCATGTTGGTTGACCGTCGTAAAAGTAAATGTTTTGCGACACTGGGATAGGGGTTAAGCACAAAAGGGGTCATGGGGTCAGGTCTATTTTTTAAGCATTGTCTCCATTTCCCTCACGATTCTGCCATCCTAAAATTCACGCTACCCAATTTTCCCCTAATTTCTAGTCGCACCTGCAAGGACTTCGCTGATGGCCTGCCAGGGCAAGGCAAAGACTCGTTCGCTTAGCTTAAGCTTACGCGGGACCTGACAGATAAGAAAACCCTGTTTTGCGGTTTTATACTCGGATAAGAAAACTTCCAAGTGCTTTATATCGCCTGGCGCGGGGTGGGTGGTCAACTTGACCTCTAAAGGAGTATACGCGCCATCCTTATCTATAACCCAATCTACCTCCGGGCCGTCAGGATCGCGCCAAAACCTGATTTTTATCCCGCGGCCTTTGGTATGCGCGAATCTTAAAAGTTCGAGGCCGATAAACTGTTCAAAAATACGCCCCATCGCGTCGCGCGAAAGCCTTGTCCCCTCCCGCGCGGCAAGCCGCCTGACCCCTAAATCAAAAAAGAGATATTTCTCGCTCTTGGTAAGTTTTTTTCTGGTTTTGCTTTGGGTTAACGGTTCTATTCGTTCGGCAATAAGGCAATCCTCCAATATTTGGTAATACGCGCCGATAGTGGTATGAGAAACACCGATCTCCTGCGATAGCTTTCTTAAATTTATAATGCCTCCGGATTCGGAAGCGGCGAGCTCTAAAAACCTCGCGAACCCCCCTAAATTACGCACCACCGCTTCAGAGCGCACTTCTTCTTCCAAATAAGTCGTTACATATGATTCCAAATCGGCCTCCCGGTCTGCTAACGGCTGAACCGAAAGAATGCCGGGCAATGAACCGTAAATAAGCCGTTCATTGAGGTCTTGGGCGGGAAATTCCTGTAAACTAAAGGGATCCATCCTAAAGGCGACCACACGTCCGGGCAGGAGATTTACCTGGGCCCCCCGGCGAAGTTTCCGGGCGCTTGAGCCGGTAAGTATAAAATTAGCTTTCTCCCGGTCAATAAGGTCCTGAACAACATCCAAGATGCCCGGAACTTTCTGAACCTCATCCAAAATAACCAGCGGGCGCTTTCCCGCCGCCGGAGCCGCTAAGGCCTCTACCTCTCCTTTCAGCAAATGAGGGGATTTTACATACTGCTGTCTTATATCCGGCGGAACAAATGAAATCAACAAATCATGTTTAAAGCGGTTGATGAGCGTAGTTTTACCGGTTTGCCGCGCACCAAGCAAAAGAACGCTCTTGCCGCGCTCAAATGTATGGTGTATTCGTTCTTCCAGGAATCTGTGGATGTATTTCATAGTTTACATTATCGCCGAAAATGGATTGTTTGTCAACTAAATTCTGCCATCTTAAATTTACTCTGGTCCCATTTTCCTGTCCCTAAGTGTTTTTTTGCAACTGGATTTCTCTATTCTTAAAACGCGTGTCCGAGACCAAGCCAATAATGCCGCTTGGATTTAGGCTGATTGAGGGGTTGGGCGGCGTCTAAGCGCAGGATAAACTTCTCTAAAAATGAACCTAAAATAAAATGCAGGCGCAATCCTAACCCAACATCCTTTTTGAAACTACGCTGATTAAAACTGTTAAACCAGCTCTTGCCGATATCAAAAAAACCCACTCCCTGGATTTTCTCCAAAGAAATGATATTGTCAAAAAACCTCAAATCCAGGTCATCAATTATATCCCGGCGGTATTCTAAGTTTAACATCGCGGCCTGGGAGCCGTTAATAGTCTTATACGCGAAGCCTCTTAAGGCTTTTTCTCCGCCTAACTGAAATAGGCCCTTATCATCCGGATAACCCAAGCCCAGCTTGGCCCTGGCGGCTATAATCTGATTTTGATTGAGAGAAAAATAGCGGGTGAGCTCCGGGCTTAAAACATACAAGACGCTCTACATAACTATCTTAAAACAAATCACTTACAAAACAATTCCTTCGCCCTGCCTCTTCTTTTTGGTAACGCAAGGGGGTCACCCATTGAGATACCCGTCAAGAGAAAAAACACTCCTCTTGATAAAAATAAGCCAGCTCCTTAAAATTGTTATTCTATAAAACAATTAAACATCCAGACGATTGTCACTATCCTAAGACGCGCTGGAATTTTAAAAACCAGTCGTCAGTCACCCATTGGCAACGTTCGACAAGGCGAACCTGCATGATATTCTCGGAAGCAACCGCCCGCTAATCAGATCTGGCGAAGCTCCCGCCGAAGCGGGACTTCAGGCCCCTTGGAGCGCAGCGGCTGCCACCGACTGGATTTGATTCTCTTGCGTAACAGTAACATCCTGATAATAAGGACGCTGTTCTTTCAAAACATGATAAATAACTTTGAGCGTCTGGCGCGCCATAATGACCTTGGCGGTATTAGCTCCTTTACCACTCATGGGGTCGGTCTATTTTTTAAGCATTTTCTCCAGCCCTCACGATTCTACCATCCTAAATTCACGCTCGTCCCAATTTCTAATTTTCTCCTACACCTGCAAGGACTTCGCTGATGGCCTGCCAGGGCAAGGCAAAGACTCGTTCGCTTAGCTTAAGCTTACGCGGGACCTGACAAATAATAAAACCTTGCTTTGCGGTTCTATACTCGGATAAGAAAACTTCCAAGTGCTTTATATCGCCTGGCGCGGGGTGGGTGGTCAACTTGACCTCTAAAGGAGTATACGCGCCATCCTTATCTATAACCCAATCTACCTCCG